>OGLT01000021.1_pt1 | contig 148461 bp, 138 predicted proteins | sample 1572911 | NCBI WGS metagenome assembly OGLT01 (sample SAMEA2582014, study PRJEB24529) | metagenome | biome: Human gut stool | place: China | collected 2011 | reverse complement strand
GCGGACGTTTCTTTTCCATCATCTTGAGCTTACCCGGAAAGAATTCAGGGTCAGCGAAGTCATCAATCATATGCCAGCGTTTCACGTTGTTGCGGGCATAGCAATATGTACACCCCACTGTGCAGCCAATGACGATATTCATGTTCTGAATCTGATCTTTGATACAAATACTCATGACTTCTGCCACTCCTCAAGATTCTTTCTGATGCGGTCGAGGCATTCCTCAAACCGGGTAATTTCTTCCTCTGAAAAACCTTTGTAGTAAATACTGCCCATCTCATCAGATACAGAATCGTACTCGCCCTTTAAGGCATGTGCTTTCTCAGTCAGAAACAGGAGTGTTTTCCTTTTGTCCGTTTCAGACTGAACACGGCTTATCAGCCCTTGATTTTCCATTCTTTCCAGCATCGTAGTAAGAGATGTTATCGCTAATCCGCATTTAGTCGAGAGTGACCTGATTGAGATACCATCCTCCTGCCACAGCACATAAAGAATACGTCCCTGGGCTCCATTAAACGCATCAATATTCTTTTCACTGAGAATCTTCTCGAAAATCCGGTCTCCAAGCTGTTTTATTTTGGTGACAAGAAATCCTCCATTCATTTCCATACAAAAGCTCCTATATAGTAGTTTATTAAAAACATACTATATAGGAGCTTTATTGTCAAGAGTTTATATGTCTTAATAGGTAAATTCCGTTTTTTTCAATTCTCCAAATTGGAATTGTTCTGCTTAGTTTGGCAACTCGCTTTCTTCAACGGGAACTGCCTCTAAGTCAGTGTTGCTCCAATAAGAGCTAATATCTGCACTTGTAAAGTATTCAAAATTATCTGTGGAAGATTTCAGATTGCCTGTCTTTACTCCATAGCAGCCATAAATCAGTTCATAACTTGTTCCATCAGAAAGGTTAAATCTGAAACTGGTTATCTCTGCTCCAGCGGTTTCCTCTACTTCTTTGAGTTCCAGGGATAGCCCCTCAAACATATCATACAAGTTCTTTATGGTTTCTTCGGCAACAATGACCTTCTTTTCTGCTGACACAGGTGCTCCAACAAAGTGATACATTTCTATATTTTCAACATCACCTACCTCAAAAGGCAAATCAATATTGACTGTCTTGTTGTTGCACCCAACCAAGCCAAGCACACAAACCACTGCTAAAACTAATGCTATCAACTTTTTCATACAATCAACCTCCTTCGTCAAATTCCGATTTATCCCTCTGCCCCATGCTTACATTGCTCTTCTTCCCCCTCAAGTTCCTGCAACGCATGATAATAATTTTCCATCCACGCTGCCTGTTCCCGCGCTTTTAACGCTTCTGAATCCTCCTCCTCGATGTCCTCAGGCCACTCTTCTCCTTCTTGTAATCCCTGCATAAGCAACCAGTTGTGAGGCATTTGAAATTGAAGTATTTCTCCCAGATCACTTTCCAACGTAACCGCTGTCATCATCGGCTCGCCCGGCAAGCGTTCCTCATCTCCATCATCCATTTCGTCCATTCGTTGTATTGTCCACATTTCAAAGTTCCTCTATCCCAGTGATAAGCCCCTCAAAAATATCACGTTCATATTACGCTCCGGCAAAAGTCCGTGAAACCTCCGGTTCCCCGGACTCGCGGGCGCGTTCACATGGCGCATATCCGTCTGCCGCATGCAAGCATGCGCAACCGTCTCTGTTCATACCCGCAGTGCTCGTCCGAAAAATCATAGATTTTCCGGACTGACGGGCATTCGCCCTATCATCCGCAACATCTGCGATATATAGCCTGCAAGCAGACATATATCGCAGCCGTCACGTCTGGCACTGCTCATTGCATATGCACATTATATCACATCTTTTTTTAATTGCAAACAAATGTTCGCTTTTGTTATAAAAAGAGTTCTCTCCACAGAATGCATTTTCTTATAAAGCAGAAAAAGACACCCATCCACTTCGTACATATTACTTTGTACAAGCAAACAGGTGCCTTTTTCCCAACCAGCGATTCTGAAACGATCGCGCTATTTCTTCTTTTGTTATCCGTAATTTATATGAGAAAGTCTATGCTTCCCACAAAACGCAATGATAAAGTCAGTAACACAATTACTGATTGTCCATGCTCGCTACGATCGCATCTGCAAGTGCCTCAAGCTGCCCTTCCTGCTCCGGTGCCATCGCCGATTTTATGGTGATCTGCGCATCCAGAATCGTCACATTTTTCAGTTCCGCCAGTTTTTCTCTCATCTGCTTTGCTGTCGTTGGTGCCCAGGTGCCGTTCTCCATCAATGCTACGGTCTTGTTCTGTACGGCAAGCGCTTTCATGTCGGCGAGCAGGTTCTCCATTACCGGATAGATGCCACCGTTGTAAGTCGGTGCTGCAAACACCACATGGCTTGCGCGGAAGATCTCACTGATAAGCTCCGACACATGGGTATTCGAGACATCATAAACAGCAATCTTTTTCACGCCCTTTGCCGCAAGTCTGCCCGCAAGTGCATCCGCCGCCGATGCCGTATTACCGTACATCGTTGCATACAGGATCACAACCGCCTGATCCTCTGCTTCATAGGTGCTCCACTTCTGATATTTTTCAAGAATGTAACCCAGATTCTCCCGCCAGATGGGTCCATGGAGCGGGCAGATCACTGCGATGTCCAGCCCGGAGGCTTTCTTTAACAATGCCTGCACCGATGCACCGTACTTTCCGACAATGTTCGTGTAATATCTTCTGGCATCATCCAGCCAGTCGCGGTCAAAATCGACTTCATCCGCAAAAATATTGCCGTTCAATGCGCCAAACGTTCCGAATCCGTCCGCCGCAAAAAGCACCTTGTCCTTCTCATCATAGGTTACCATTACCTCCGGCCAGTGTACCATCGGCGCCATCACAAAGTGCAATGTATGCGCACCGGTTGCAAGCGTATCTCCCTCTTTTACCGTCACGGCTCTCTCCGCGAAATCCGTTCCGAAGAACTGTTTTATCATTCCAAATGTCTTGGTGTTTCCGACCACCTGCACTTCCGGGTAACGGCGCACCAGATCCCCGATCATCGCACAGTGATCCGGTTCCATGTGATTGACAATCAGATAATCCAGTTTCCGTCCGTCGAGCACATGCTCCAGATTTTCAAAAAACTGTCCCGCCACGGACGCATCGACTGTATCCAAAAGTACCGTCTTCTCATCCAATAATACATAAGAGTTGTAGGATACCCCGCGCGGAATTGGAAATATATTTTCAAACAGCGCCAGTCTTCTGTCACTGGCTCCAACCCAAACAATATCCTCAGTCACTTTTCTTACGTTGTACATAGTGTTCCTCCTTCTGTCCGGCAGTCTGCCGTCTCATATTCTACCTGTTTGGTATGAATTATAAATCAGATTTCTGGAAATTGCCACCCAAAAATGCACTCTGTATGTATTTTTCTGCATACAGATGAAAATATGCAAAAAGAGCATTCCCGGCAAAAATTATCTACCTGAAATGCTCTCTCTTCCTTATGCTGTTCTGTCGACTTTTCTGCCGGATAAACAGCGTTCTGCCGTCCGCCCGTCATTGCAGTCTGCCGTTTGCAGCACTCCTACTGCGCTGCGTTTCTGCCGCAGCACTGCTTATACTTCTTGCCGCTTCCACACGGACACGGATCGTTCGGATATACTTTTGCCGCAGCACGCTTCTTCGGCGTGTTCGTCGCAGACTCATCCTTGTTCGTTCCGGTCACTTTCGCTACCTGCTCACGCTCAACCTTCTGCTCAATCTTCACATGATACAGTAGCCGGATCGTATCCTCCTGAATGCTCGCCGTCATCTCGTCGAACATGTCAAATCCTGCCATCTTGTACTCGACAAGCGGATCTCTCTGTCCGTAGGACTGCAGTCCGATACCCTGACGAAGCTGATCCATATCATCAATGTGATCCATCCACTTGCGGTCGATCACCTTCAGGAGAACGACACGTTCAAGTTCACGGAACTGCTCCGGCTCAGGGAACTCCGTCTCCTTCGCCTCATACAGCTTCACTGCACGCTCCTTTAACAGATGCTTCAGTTCCTTATTATTCTTAACGCTGTCCACGTCCTCCGGCGTCACTGCCTGCATCGGAATCATGGAGAGGATCAGCTGGTTCAGTTCATTCAGATCCCACTCTTCCTTCGGAATATCAGAAGAAATACAGGTATCTACACAATTTTCCACACGATCCGTGATCATCTTGAAAATCGCATCGCGCATGTTCTCTCCGTCCAGTACGCGGCGGCGCTCCTTGTAGATAATCTCTCTCTGATCGTTCATAACCTGATCATACTCAAGAAGATTCTTTCTGATACCGAAGTTGTTGCCCTCGATCTTCTTCTGCGCTTTCTCAATCGCAGATGTCAGCATCTTATGCTGGATCTGCTCACCTTCCGGAACACCGAGTGCATTGAAAATGTCCATCAGCTTCTCAGAACCGAACAGACGCATCAGATCGTCTTCAAGAGAAATGAAGAACTGGGACTCACCCGGATCTCCCTGACGTCCGGAACGACCGCGCAGCTGGTTATCAATACGTCTGGATTCATGACGCTCTGTACCGATGATCTTCAAACCGCCTGCAGCCTTCGACTCATCATCCAGCTTAATATCGGTACCACGTCCTGCCATGTTGGTCGCGATCGTCACCGCTCCATGCTGTCCGGCACCGGCTACAATCTCAGCCTCTTTTTCATGGAACTTTGCGTTCAATACCGTATGCGGAATTCCCTCGCGCTTCAGCATGCCGCTGATCAGCTCGGAAGTATCGATATTGATGGTACCGACAAGTACCGGCTGTCCCTTTTCATGGGATTTTACCACTTCCTCCACAACAGCCTTGTATTTTTCATTCTTTGTCTTGTATACAACATCATGATGATCGATACGGGCGATCGGACGGTTGGTCGGGATCTCGACGACGTCCATGCCGTAGATGTCGCGGAACTCCTTCTCCTCCGTCAATGCGGTACCGGTCATACCTGCTTTCTTCTCAAACTTGTTAAAGAAGTTCTGGAATGTGATCGTTGCCAGAGTCTTGCTCTCTCTCTTGACCTTCACATGCTCCTTCGCCTCAATCGCCTGATGAAGTCCGTCTGAATAACGGCGTCCCGGCATGATACGTCCGGTAAACTCATCGACGATCATAACCTGGTCGTCCTTCACCACGTAATCCTGGTCGCGGAACATCAGGTTGTGTGCGCGCAGCGCCAGAATAATGTTATGCTGAATCTCCAGATTCTCCGGATCAGCCAGGTTCTCTATCTTGAAGAACTGCTCAACCTTCTTCACACCATCCTGTGTCAGGCTGACCACCTTATCCTTCTCGTTTACGATGAAGTCTCCGGTCTCCTCCTGCTCCACGCCCATGATGGCATCCATCTTGGAATACTCCGGCATGTCCTCACCGCGCTTCATCTGGCACGCCAGAATATCGCATGCTTCATACAGTCTGGTGGATTTGCCGCTCTGTCCGGAAATGATGAGCGGTGTACGCGCCTCATCGATCAATACCGAGTCGACCTCGTCGATGATGGCAAAATGCAGTCCGCGCTGCACCAGCTGCTCCTTATAGATTACCATGTTGTCACGCAGATAATCAAAACCAAGCTCATTGTTTGTCACGTAGGTAATGTCACAGTTATAGGCATCCCGGCGCTCATCGTTCGTCATCTCGTTCAAAACCACGCCGACTTTCAGTCCCAGGAATTCATGAACCTGTCCCATCCACTCAGAGTCACGCTTTGCCAGATAGTCATTGACTGTGACGATGCACACGCCCTTCCCCTCAAGCGCATTTAAGTATGCCGGCAGTGTCGATACCAGAGTCTTACCTTCACCGGTCTTCATCTCTGCGATACGTCCCTGGTGGAGAATGATACCACCGATAATCTGCACGCGGTAATGCTCCATGCCGAGCACACGCTTCGCCGCCTCGCGCACCGTCGCATATGCCTCCGGAAGAAGATCATCCAGCGTCTCGCCGTTCTCCAGTCTCTCCTTATATTCCTTCGTCTTGTTCTTTAATTCTTCATCGGAAAGTGCTCCCATCGCCTCGCGGTAAGATTCCACCTTGTCGACAAGCGGGTAAATCCGCTTTAACTCACGCTCGCTGTGGGTTCCGAAGATCTTCGTTATTGCACTCATAAAAAGCTCCTACTCCTGTTTTTACACAAAACTGTGTCAAAATCCATTCTCCTGCGGGACACCTGCAAAAGGGTATGACCCCGCACAATATTGTTATTGTAACACTTTTCCAGCACCACCACAATAAAAACAGGCGTAAAAGAATTGTAAATTTTTTATTAACTGCCGCTTTACTGCAAATTTTTCTTGCACACTTCCGGTTCCATGTTATACTCAAAAGTGATCTGAACGATATATTTTTTCAATAAAGGAGGATTTCAAAATGACATACACATATAAGACCAAGGGCACCTGCTCCACACAGATTGATCTTGAATTAGAGGGCAACATCGTGCATAATGTAAAGTTCACCGGCGGCTGCAACGGCAATCTTCAGGCGATTCCGAAGCTCGTCGAGGGTCTTACCGTTGAGCAGGTTGAGGAGAAAATCGGCGGCATCTCCTGCAACGGACGCCCGACTTCCTGCGGCGATCAGCTGGCTAAGGCCTGTCGCGAAGCCTACGAGGCATCCAAGCAGGCGTAAGGAAACACCTGTAAACGCAAAACGCGCCTGTCCCGGGACAGGCGTATTGATTTTTGTGGACTAAGTTGCAGGAGTAGAAACCGAGCGCTCAATGTTCCGGCTGTAACGGAGGCGGCATTTCTAATCGCAAAATCCGCCCCTGCCAGAAGCGGCCGGAACATAAGATGCTCTGATTTTTTGCATAATAAAACGTCCCCGGCATTTTCCGTCTCTGTCTCCGCCCGGCTCCGTCAGATCTGCGTTACGTCGGGGTCTGCAGAATCGGCTGGATCTGCTTGCCGGCGAGCGCCGCCTCGATTGTGTCCGGCAGGAGCTCCATTTTTGCGATCATGGAGTTCGGCTTGCTCTTGCAGTTGTCCTGCCCGAACGGAACGAAATAAATATTTTTCATATTCATGAGCATTCCAATATTCTTAAAGCTGGCGCCGAGCGCATCGTTCGTCGAGATGGCAATCACAAGCGGCTTACCGTTGCGCATATGCGCTTTGGTCGCCATCAGCACCGGCGTATCCGTGATTCCGTTGCAGAGTTTTGCCGCCGTATTTCCGGTGCAGGGCGCAATGACCATGATGTCCAGAAAATTATTCGGCCCGATCGGCTCCGCCGCACAGATGGTACGGATGCCCTCATTTCCGGTAATCTCGCAGATTCCGTCCACATAATCTTTCGCACTTCCGAACCGCGTGTCACACGTCTGCGCATTAAATGAAAAAACCGGCACCACATTGGCGCCCATATCGCACAGCCGCTGTATTTCTTTTCTTGCTTTCGCAAACGTACAAAACGAACCGGTAATTCCAAGCCCGATATTATAATTGGAAAAATCCATCACATTTCATGCTCCTTTCGCACGAATCTCTCCACCGCCCGGTCCAGAATATAGGCGCTCTCTTTCGGCGCATATTTTCCCGGAAGTCCAAGTGCCAGATCCGCACGGATGCCGCACTCTCTGGCGCAGGCAAAATCCGTACCGCCCGGTTTGGACGCGATGTCTAAAATATATGCATCCCGCGGCAGTTCGCGGATGATCGCACCTGTAACCACAGGCGCAGGAACCGTGTTGACCAGCATTGCCGCCCCCATCGCTTCCTCCGGTCCAAACGCAAAATCCGCGGCATAAAATCCATCCTTCTTGGCAAGTTTGCGCACTTCCCGTCTTCTTGCCAGCACCGTCACGCGCGCGCCGAGCGCTTTCAGCCTCGCAGCCACCGCTCTGCCGCAGCAGCCGTAACCGGTGACGATAATTTTTGCCTCCTCAATGTTATAAGGGCTGTGGTTCACAAGCTCCGCGATCACGCCCTCCGCCGTCGCCACTGCATTTTCTTCCGTCACAATCTCATCTCTCATAAAATCCAGATAGTGAATGTCCCGGCGCTCCAAAAGCTCCTGCTGTTCTGTGGAGAAGCAGCCTCCAAGCACCAGCGTATCGTTCGTCAGGTTTTTATTCAATATATCGTTCAGCATTTTCTGTTCCGGTATCTTTGTCACCGGAATCGGGAGGATCAGCATATCCGCCTCCGCCAGAAAACTTTTCAACTTCTCGAGCTGTTCTTTTACCGTCCCGCTGTTTCTGATATCCAGGCAGCGTACGTTGAGTCCTCTTTTGGTCATAATCTCCGCCAGATAGACCTGACGCATGTCACTGATGAGAAGTATGGTCTGTCTATTCATAGAATTACGCTCCCTTCTCTTTATTATATGAAACGCGCGCTCTTCTGCCACAGCGAAGCATTTACATGTATTTTACGAAAAATATATATTATATCTATTGCATCTATATTTTCAGAATATTTTCATATTCATTCTTTGTTTATTGTTTTTAAATATTTTTTATTATAATTTTCTCATTTTATGCTTGACTTTTTCTCATATATCAGATAGAATAAAGACAACAAAAAGAAAGGAAAACGAAATCGAAGGAAAGGAAGGTACAAGCCACCAGAAAAGTAACGATTTACCCAAAACGATATTAAGGAAAGAGAGGTACAGACCACCGAAAACGTAATTGCATTCGTTTTTTTCTAACTCCCGAAGAACACACGTGACAATCCAAATCATGGAAAGAGGAATCAGTATCAGATGAGTTAATCAGATATGATGCGATATCCATCGTCATAAGAAGAGTGATACAAAGGTACGAAGGAAGCGAAGAAGTCCGAAAGAAAAAGAAAAGAGAGGTACAGTCCCATGGACGAGATAGTTTAGAAGGCGACATCGATTCAAATGAATAGGATGTCGCCTTCGTCGTTTTATTTTTTCTATTTTATCTGTTTTTCCTGCTCGCTCTCCGTCACGGACGTCTCCGTCTGCTGCCAGGGATTTTCCTCATCCGGATCAGTCGGATCCCAGTGGCAGTCCGGATCTGATTTATCCAGTTTTTGCGCCTCCGGTTTCCCGAGCGGCCCCGGGTCTTCCCCGTCGTATATTTCAACCGTAGTGCCTTCCGGGCAGTTCTCCGCAATCCATTTTGCATCCTCCACCGTCAGTCTTACGCAGCCCATCGACGCCTGCTGTCCCAGCTTGTTATACTTGTCCGTACAGAGTGTATCCTTTGCGCGCTTGTAATAGGGCACAGAATGGAACAGGATTCCCCCGTGAATCCGCGTCGCGTACTGCCCATACACACCGCCATAGAGTTCCCGCCACAGATACTTGGTGGAAATCTGGTAAGTTCCGCGCGGCGTTGCGTTGTAAAGTCCGGTCGAGCATACCATTGCCTTATAGGGTACCGTATACTCCCCCTCCTCATCCTGGGTGTAGATCGTGACGCAGTTCTGCTTGCGATTGATGCGGATATAATACGAAAATTCCGGTGTCTGCGTCTCCTTAACATCCGCTTCCGCTTTTCCGGTTCCGCTTACATCCGGCGTCTCAGTCTCTTCCTGCCGCACCGCTTCTGTCCCTTCCACCTGCAAGTCTTCCCCGTTCCCTGCATTTTCACCGGTCTGCGCCGTCCCGCCGCTGCCGTTTTCCCCCACATTCGTTTTGGCATTCTCACCGCTTCCTGTGAGCGGTGTCTCTCCATCGTCTGCGAGCAGAATGTTTTCCGTGCTGCCGTCCATCACCAGTTCTTCCCGCTGGTACTCCCTGGTCCACAGTCCGTTGTCGCCGCTTAGCACCGCCAGTGCAGGCACATTCCACTCCATCTTGAGCGCAACAAATTCAAACAATGTCAGTACGCACAAAAAGACAGTGACTGCAGCCGCAATCATGCGGGCAGCCCTGCCTTCCATCATACGCTGTAATTCATTTTGCTCGTGCTTGTCGTTCTTCATATCTTAATCTTAGAGCTGGGTCTCCACGAAAATGTCATAGATCGCACGGATTGCCGGTTCAAAATCCGCATTGCTCACACCGATAATAATGTTAAGCTCAGAAGATCCCTGATCGATCATCTTGACGTTGATGTTTGCATGTGCCAGTGCCGAGAAGATACGGCCTGCCGTTCCTCTGGTCGACTTCATGCCGCGTCCCACAACCGCGATCAGCGCCAGATCACTCTCCAGCTCGATACTGTCCGGCTTTGCCAGACGGTGAATTGCTGAGATCACTGCCTGCTCCTTGCCCTCGAATTCCGGCTGGTGAACGAAGATTGTCATCGTGTCGATGCCAGACGGCATATGCTCGAATGAGATATTATTCTCCTCAAACGCGGACAATACTTTTCTCCCGAATCCAACCTCGGAATTCATCATATCCTTATCAATATTGACGGAAACAAAACCTTTTTTGCCGGCAATACCGGTAATGGTGTATTTTGACTGATGGCAGGTGCTCTCCACGATCCAGGTTCCCTCGTCATCCGGCGCGTTGGTATTGCGGATGTTGATCGGAATCCCTGCTTTTCTCACTGGGAACACTGCGTCCTCATGAAGCACGCTGGCGCCCATATAGGAAAGCTCGCGCAGCTCACGGTATGTGATCGTCTTGATCGGCTGCGGATCCTTAATGATGCGCGGATCTGCAATGAGAAAGCCCGACACATCCGTCCAGTTCTCATAGCAGGTGGCATGTACCGCACGCGCCACGATGGATCCCGTGATGTCGGAACCGCCTCTGGAAAAGGTCTTGATCGTTCCGTCCGGCAGTGCCCCGTAGAATCCCGGAATTACCGCACGCTCGCATTTCTCCAGACGCTTTGCCAGCACCTTGTTGGTCTTCTCCGCGTCAAAAGTTCCGTCCTCCTCGAAGAAAATCACCTCTGCCGCATCCACAAACTCGTAGCCAAGGTAATTCGCCATAATGATACCGTTCAGATATTCGCCGCGGGACGCCGCATAGTCAACCCCCGCTTTATTTTTAAAGTTCTCACTGATCTTTTTGAATTCTTCCTCCAGTGACAGCTTCAGATTCAGTCCATTGATAATTGTGTCATAGCGGTCCTTGATCTTCATCAGCGGCACGCGGAAATCCTCCTCTGCCTCCACCAGCGCATAACAGGCATATAACATATCTGTGACCTTGGTGTCCTTGGCATTGCGTTTTCCCGGGGCACTCGGCACTACATAACGTCTTTCCTTGTCCGCCTGAATGATCTTCCCCACTTTTGCAAACTGTTCCGCACTTGCCAGAGAGCTACCGCCAAACTTCACAACTTTAATCATTTTTCTGCTCCTCCAATTACCAGCTATCGTCAGGGACGCTTCCGTCCTCGCTTTAACGATTTAATATAACGATATATATATTATCATAAATGGCGGTTCCGTCAAATGATTTTTTTGAAAAATCGCGTTTTTCCTACAAAATGGCAGCCGGTCCGGCAAGCTTCTCACGTACCACATACATGGTCATGTCCGGGCGCGTCGCCACCTTCCATTTCACAAGCGTCATCTGCATCTGTTCCAGTTCGATGGCAGTGATGCACCCGGGATGCACACAGCTTCCCGCATTCAGATACAGCTCCCCGTTTTCCGGCAGTCTCGGTCTGTGTGAATGACCGGCAATCAGATAACGGTCGTGAAGTCTGGTCCAGCCCGCCAGGCACTGTTCATACCGGACCGCCTTTTTATAATTGCGCGCCGCACTCGTGGGATCATTCACGCCGGAGCGCTCCAACGGTTTCCACACGTAGCGCACCAGAGCTCTGGAGAGCCTCCAGCACACAGAATTAAAAAAATCCGCCTGATGCCCGTGAATCATGCAGACATCCCTTCCGCCCTCGCAATTATCTAATATAATCGCCTCCGGCAGGATTTTTCTCAGCTCCATATTGTGGTTTCCATAGATGCGGCACAGCGCATTCCGGCTTTGCAGACAAGCAAACATCTCATACACGGTCTCGTGATAGTGCACAATCCGATCCATACAGCGGTTTTCCCAGAGTTCCTCCCCGTCCCCCAGTTCCAGATAGAAGAATCCTCTCTTTATATAATGTTCCATCGCCGCCTCGTACAGGTACGCGTTTTTCAGGAAATTGTCATTTGTTGTCCCTTCCCCTCTGTGGCAGTCACTGATCACCACATAGCGGCTGCCCGTGCCAAGTGGAAGGTGCAGGGCATGTTCCAATGCCCTGTCAATCCTTCGATAGCATCCCATGTTTTCACCTGCCCCGACATGATCTGTGCGTTTTCCTGGTTCTGCGGCGCGGTTTGCATCGCCCGCCCGAAAGCACCAGAATCTTCCGAAACCATCCCGGAAGCAGATAATATAGAAATACCATTCTGTCCGCCGCCCGTTTCCACGGGTATGTCACGATCCTAAATCCTCTGCACAGCAACCTGTTCCAGAGAAGCACCGCGCTTCTGCAGATTCCCGGAATCAATCCGTGTTCCTCCGAAAAATTCATCCGCACACTGACTTCTCTTCCGCAGATGCGAAAAAGGCTGCGCGGTTTTCCGGTTTTGTGGAGACCTTCCCAGAACGCCAGCGCCATCTCCTGCTCTGGGAAAATCAGCGTCGTGGCAAGTCTGAGGCGCGACGGTTTTGTATACACGCCCATCCGAAAGCCGGTGAGCCACCAGTGTCTGGCACAGATTTCATAAAACGTTTCCTCTGCCGTGTCCAGACAGCTGCAGATTCTCGGGAGTTCTGCATCCGATACCGCTTCAAAATGCGCCGTGTGATAGGCGTGCGGCGGAATCACGCCCTTCGCATGGTAAATTCCGACCTCTCCGCCGGTGTTGATCCCGTACTGTCCCTTCCAGAATTCCACCAGCCAGGTTCTTCCCTCATAATTAAAGTACACGGGAAATGCGTCAATCACCATCCCGGCACCCACCGCCATGGTATCATATTTCGCCTCATATCCCTTGTCACGCTGCCAGGCATCCAGCCTTGAGGTAAAAATATCTTCCGACGGCAGATAAGCAAATCCAAAGGGTTCCGCCAGTTCATTGAGCAGCCGCACCCGTTCCCCGGGAGTCAATGCAAGAACTTTTTTCTTCGCCCGCACTCTGTGCACTACTGCCAGGATCAGCAGCGCCGCAAATAGTACCAGAAAGGCGATGCACAAGAGGCACCGCCCGTTTGCAAAGCACATCAGCGCGCCAAAAGTCCTCTTGCGAGATAATCAGCGAGTTCCAGCACCAGATCACTTAAATCCCGGAAGGTATCAATGCTCTGGTCATACTCACCGTTCATCTGATGTTCTATAATCTCGCGCGTCATATCCAGATAATTCAACAGAAGATTCCTCGTCTCTTTTCCTGCAAAGTAGGGATTCTGGTCAGCGAGAAGTGTTGCGATCTGATTCGCATTAGCATACCACTCCCGGATCTGCTGTTCATAATTCTCCTTATCCCCGGATTTTAACGTGCGGATGATCTGCCCCGTCATCTCCACATGTTCCACGAGCAGATTGCGCAGCTGTCTTGTGACAGCTACCGGCAGCCGCTCTGCAAAAACATCCGTGATTGCATCTGCAGTTTCCAACAGGCGTCCCTCCACTGCATACTGCTCTTTTGCATCTGCCCCGGAATCCACACTCATCATATACATCCGTGTCCAGTAGATCAGTTCCAGCCACGCCAGACGCATTGTCTCAAACAGCTGATTCACTGAATTCTGCATCTCTCCCGCTGTCTGATTTCCGCCCGGGCGCTGTCCACCCGGAATCACCACTCCGATACCGATGTTTCCGCCCACGCCGGCATTACTGGTATTTCCACCATTTCCAGCATTACCGGTGTTCCCGGTGCTTCCGCTGTTTCCCGTGTTCCCGGTGTTTGCGCTGCCTCCCTGGGGCGGTACGTAGCTTTCCCCCGGGCAGACATAGAGCTTCATTCCTACCTGCAGATTGTAGGGGTTTACCCCCGGATTTCCGAGTATCAGTTCCGTGACGGTTGTGTGGTACTGTCTCGCAAGGCGATACAGTGAATCCCCCTCCTGCACGGTGTGTACCATTCTATTCTGACAATACATAAAGATTCCACTTCTTTGTTTTCTCTCTTTATCTTATGTCAGATATAAGATCCTGGTGCATAATGATCTGCATATAGGGCAGGCAGACCGCATGCTACATAATTCCTGCAAATACCGGTGCCAGCACAACTGTCAGAAGTCCCGCAACCGCAATGGCAAGACTGCTCATCGCACCTTCGATCTCTCCTATCTCCATCGCCTTGACTGTACCAACCGCATGGGATGACGCTCCGATTGCAATTCCCTTTGCCACCGGCTCCTCAATCTTAAATATACGGCAGACCGTCTCCGCCAGCATATTGCCAATCACTCCGGTAATAATAATCACAGCAACCGTGATGGTCACATAACCGCCAAGCTCCTCCGATATTCCCATGCCGATCGCGGTCGTGATGGATTTCGGCAGAAGCGTCACATACTGCGCATGATCAAAATGAAACAACAGTGCCAGTACAAGCACACACACAAGACTCGTAATCACACCGGAGATCAATCCAAGCACGATTGCCTTGGAATGTTTTTTCAAAAGCTCCACCTGCTCGTAGAGCGGGATCGCCAGACAGACCGTTGCCGGCGTCAGAAGATAGCTCAGATATTTTGCTCCCGCGTTATAACTCTCGTAAGGAATATCAAACGCGACCAGAAAAATGATCACCGCGACGATCGAAATTAAAAGTGGATTACATATCGGCCACTTCAGCTTCTTTTTCAAAAATACTCCCAGTTCATAGGTCAATACGCTGATTGCCACACCGAAAAATACAGACTGATTTAAAAATTCCTTCATTGTTTTATGCCTTTCTGTTTCTGCGAATTACAAACTGTGTCACTCTTCCCGAAATCACCATAACCACAATCGTGGATACAAACATGATCACAACCACCTGCACACAGATCGGCTTTAAAGCGCTCCAGGACTCGACCAGCCCCGCCCCCGCCGGAATAAACATCACCGGCATGATCTCTATCAAAAATTTCCCTGCATCTTCCACTGCAGAGAGTTTTATTATTCCAAGCTCCAGTGCCGCAAACAACAATACCAGTCCATAGATGCTTGCCGGTACCGGAAGTGGAAGCAATGCCTTTAATCCTTCTCCAAGAAATGAAAAAAGTAAAATAATCAAAAATTGTCTCAAATGCTTCATCCTGCCGTCTCCTCTCATCGGAACTTATTATAGCAACAGTATCACAACTTTTACATCGACATTCCGACGAAATGCATGCCTTTCTTTTTCTATTTACAGTGCAACTTTCTAGTTCTTACTGCCTATATACTCCGCAAGTGTATCCAGAATCACCTGCGGTTCGATCGGCTTTGCAAGATGAGCGTTCATCCCGGCCGCCAACGACTGGCTGACATCTTCCTCATAGGCATTGGCCGTCATGGCAATTATGGGCACAGTCTGTGCATCCGTCCGGCTCATTGCCCGGATCTGTCTGGCTGCCTCCAGTCCGCTCATCACCGGCATCCGGATATCCATCACGATTGCGTCAAAATATCCCTCCGGATTCTGCTCCACCATTTCCACCGCTCTTTTTCCATTTTCCGCATGTTCCACAATAATTCCCTTTGATTCCAGAATACGTCTGGCCACAAAAGTATTGATCTCATTGTCCTCTGCCAGAAGCACCCGTCTGCCTTCCAGGTTCTGTTTTGCCATGACTGCCTGTGGCATTTTTTCCGGAGCATCGACGCCCGAGATCGCAAGCGGCAGATCGAGGATTACCCCCGTACCCTCTCCTAATTTACTGTGAATTTCAATCGTGCCGTGCATCATGACCACCAGTTTCTTTACGATCGCAAGTCCAAGACCGGTTCCCTGCCATTGCAGGGCAAGCGTGCGGTTACCCTCCTGCGAAAACGGTTCAAACGCATGCTCCAGGAATTCCTCACTCATACCGATTCCACTATCCCGCACCGTAAAACGCACCCATTCAACGTTTCCTTCCGTGCGGAGCCTTTCGGTCAGAAGCCACACATTTCCGCCCTCTGGCGTGTATTTTGCTGCATTGGACAGCAGATTGAAGAAAATCTGCTTGAACCGCACCGCATCCGTGTATATCATTTCTTCCATATGCTGCAGATCACACTGGAACGTAATGTTTTTCTGCTCCATCAGCGGGCCGATCGTGGTATTGATTGCCGTTCCAAACGTCTTTCTGCTCATCTGCTCCGACTTCAGGTTCAGATTGCCGCTCTCTATACGTGAAATATCCAGCATATCATTGATCAGTCCGAGAAGAAACTCACTTGAGGATTTAATCTTATCCAGATATCCGCAGATCGTCTCATCCTGACATTCCTGCCTTGCAACGGATGTCATGCCGATAATCGCATTCATAGGTGTCCGGATGTCATGACTCATATGGGCCAGGAATTCACTCTTGGCGCAATTCGCCCGCTCTGTTTCCTCAATTGCCCGCTCCAGACGTTCCTGCTTTTTCTTCTCCTCCGTTACGATGTCTTCGATGTCCACACAGCTTTTGAATACCGTCCCCATCTGCTTATCCATATAGGTATAACGGATCATTTTACGCCGCACTGAACCGTCAGACTCTCTCACATCAATTTCCTGTATGTAAAGCGGCTCCGCCTCAAGGTTACGCCGGATTTCCTCTGTCTGCATTGCCCGGATGTGTGCTTCCAGCTGATCCGTCACTGCGACTCTTGTAAGATAATCACGGATATCCGCATCGTAGTCTGTTCCTCTGGCACTCGGACACATGGAACTTTTTTCCTGCGCCATAATCTCGAAATGACCATTCTGCAGACAGATGTATTCCACATAATCATAGTCGAACTCAATGATCAGCTGCATCATACGGTCACGGTTTTTCTCATGCGTGACATCCCAGTTATTGTAAAAGGCAAACAAATCTCCCGTATCCAGCTGCGGTACAATCCTCACGTCCACACGCACCCAGATAATGTCGTTCGTATCCCGCCTCTTTGCCCAGTAGTAACGCGATATCATTTCCTCTCCCTGCCAGTAGGCTTCCATCAATGCCTCTGGCTGTAGATCCGCATACGTCTCCCCGGTCATATGAATTTCCGAGAAAATCTTTTCAATGCGCTTCCGGTAGTCTGCTTCCTCACGCAATTCTTCGGTAAAATCCCCCAGACCGTTGTATTTGACGGATTCCACATAACGCTGCGTGAGATTAACGCGGCTGGTTCCAATATTCTCATCTGTCCCTTTCTGATCCAATTCTCTGTCGATTATCATACTTCCATCTCCTGCCATACATTATCCGCAGTTTATTTTAACCCTGCCTGACCGGCCATCGCTCTTCTCTCCTCATACTGTTCATAGAAGTCCTGCTCCGGTTCATATGGTTTTATAAAAAACAGATTTAACAAAAACATGTTGATCGTCTTTGCCTCCTGTTCACCAATTCCGTCTTTCATCTGCTTCTCCAACTGTTTCCGCATGGCATGCCAGTCCAGCAGAAACCGTTCGTATTGTTCCATCTGCGGAGTATCGAGCCATTTCCCAACCTTCACTTTGCTGCGCCCGGGCTTCTGACAGGCATCCATCTGCAGAAAGTAGCGGATTCTGCCTTCCTCATAGATTCTGCCAAGTGGAAATACACGACACAACCCGGGACGCATTGCGTGGATCCTGCATCTTCCCTGTTCATTCAAGAACACACACTGCTCTTTTTCTCCGTCCATCCTCAGGTTCGGAAGAATCACGCCGTCCACTACCTGCAGCTCTATCGTATCGACCAGCAGCTGCTCAAAATTTTTCCCGGTCACGGTCGTCAGACGCCATATATCACAGGGATCAAGCACAATGGATGTCCCCATTTTCTCACAGCAGGCATGGCATCCCGCGCAGTCTCCGCACGCCGCCCGAACCATATCATTGCAGCCATATATTTTTCCATCTGATATTTCCTGCAGATCCCGTAACATTGCAATCTCCTCATTTCTTTTTTCTGTGTCTATTTTAACTGTTTTTTGCAAAAGAAGCAATAAACTCACATAGCCTATAGTGTAAAAAAAGAAACCGCCACAAAAGTGACGGCTTCTTAAATCCTGATTTTATAATATCTGTTCTATGCCCTTATGCAGCAGCTTTCTCAGAATCATTGTCTTTCATGACAAGCTTTAAGAGAATCGGGGTGATCAGCGTCGTTACAATAACAACGAGAACGATCGGTGCAAACAGGACATCGTCTAACATACCGCTTGCATATCCCTTCTGTGCCACAATCAGTGCAACCTCACCACGGGAAATCATACCGATACCGACCTGGAACGCTTCCTTTCCGGTACATCCGCATATCTTTGCACCCAGTCCGCATCCGACAACCTTGCTTAAGATGGCGATAACAAGCAGAATGATTGCGAAGATCCAGATGCTGGCATCCATTCCGCCGAGTGTTACCTTAAGACCTACACTGGCAAAGAATACCGGTGAGAAAATCAGGTAAGACGGGATCTCGCATCTTCTTGCAACATACGGTCCAACTTTCATCGTGCAGAGCATCAGTCCTGCGAAGTAAGCACCGGTAATATCTGCAATACCGAAGTATTCCTCTGAGATATAGGAAAGAATGAAGCAGAGTGCTACACAGATGATAGCAGTTCTTCTCTTCTCATCCTGCTCTTCCACAAATACCTTTAACTTTGTAAGCACGAAGATCAATACTGCAATAAATACGAAATACAGTACAATCTTTAACACAACTGTGATCGGGCTTACGCTGGTATCCTTTAAGCTGGTTACGATTGTGAGTACGATAATACCGATGATATCATCGATAACAGCTGCGCCAAGAATTGTCGTTCCGACTTTTCCTTTCAGCTTGCCCATCTCACGCAGCGTCTCAACAGTGATACTTACAGATGTTGCTGTCAGCACAACACCGACGAACACTGCCTTTAACACCTCATCGTAATCGCTGAAGTCTGTGTGGAAGAAAAATGCATACCCCAGGAATCCGCCAATCAACGGAACAATCACACCGATCAATGCTGTTACGAAAGATGCCACACCATTTTTCTTAAGTTCGGACAGATCCGTCTCCAGTCCTGCGTTAAACATCAGGAGGATAACACCAATCTCTGCCATCTGCTCAAGAAAGACGCCAGTATCTCCGGTTAATGTGATCAAGTTCAGACAGGACGGTCCTAAGATCACACCTGCAACTAATGCACCGACAACCGCCGGCATATGAATCTTACGGGTAAATAAACCCAGAATCTTGGTTGAGATCATAATGATCGCCAAGAACAGTAAAAATGAATACGATTCCATATCTATACTCCCTTTCTGTTAATAAATTATTAAATATGTATAAAGTATTCTTATAGCATAGCTATTCTAACGCTTTATCTCACAAAATGTAAGTGGCGTTTTTCAAGAAAAAACATCAAAATAATAACGTTTTTTGGGAATTTTCAACAGATTTTCGGGGGATTTTACAGATCTGACAAGCTACGCAAACATGATCTTTTATCATATAAAAATTGGGGCTCCTCTCTGCTTTTTAGTAGGCAGATCGAGATTTTTCTTATATTTGTGCATATGATGAATGATGGCCCCCCCTTTTCATCCTTTTCTGACAACGCAAATGACAATGCCGTTTTGGGCATAGGGTGTTACATCATTCTCAAACTTATGTATGTTTTGTAGTTAGTTATGTTAGTTTGAATACCATATATCTTTACATCATTCTCAAACATACACGACACCGTCCTCCATGAGTGTCATTTTGAATACCATATATCTTTACATCATTCTCAAACCTCCGGAAGAAGTTAATGAGTTGGCAAGGGGTTTGAATACCGTATATCTTTACATCATTCTCAAACGTGTATAAATTGCCCTGCTGCCCGGACGCCGTTTGAATACCATATATCTTTACATCATTCTCAAACATTCTTCTGTCCTCCTAGAGTTTTATTCATCGTTTGAATACCATATATCTTTACATCATTCTCAAACCATCGCCACGCCGTGCGGTGCACTGCTGCAGTTTGAATACCATATATCTTTACATCATTCTCAAACATCTCTCTTGACCGTCGCCGCTTCTTTCAAGTTTGAATACCATATATCTTTACATCATTCTCAAACGGGCAATACTCCAGATCGTCGTGATATTTGGTTTGAATACCATATATCTTTACATCATTCTCAAACTTCTAACGCCGTCCGCATACCGTGTCAACAGTTTGAATACCATATATCTTTACATCATTCTCAAACTTTCCGACGTTTCTTTTCCCATGTTCTTCGTTTGAATACCATATATCTTTACATCATTCTCAAACCGGGAAGCGTGACTTTGAATATCTGTTCCGGTTTGAATACCATATATCTTTACATCATTCTCAAACGTCCGCTTTTCTTTTCAGTTCCCATGATGGGTTTGAATACCATATATCTTTACATCATTCTCAAACTTCCTGGTCAAGAATGTCTCTCCAGTTTTGTTTGAATACCATATATCTTTACATCATTCTCAAACAGACTTAAAGAGGGAATCGTTGTTGATGAGGTTTGAATACCATATATCTTTACATCATTCTCAAACAAATCTGATTACTGTCAAGTTTGTGGTTATGTTTGAATACCATATATCTTTACATCATTCTCAAACTACCTTGCCACAAACGGCGCTTTTTATGTGTTTGAATACCATATATCTTTACATCATTCTCAAACAGCTTGTCTGCCTTATCCAGATCCCCAAAGTTTGAATACCATATATCTTTACATCATTCTCAGACTTTACAAGAGGGCTACCAGTGCGCCCACGAGTTTGAATACCATATATCTTTACATCATTCTCAAACCGGCGCTCCGACTACAGAGACGCGCGCACGTTTGAATACCATATATCTTTACATCATTCTCAAACTGATTATTCCGTGTCCGGTGGTAGGGCGTTGTTTGAATACCATATATCTTTACATCATTCTCAAACTAAGTTCCTAAGCGCTTGTGTCCTCTCTTGGTTTGAATACCATATATCTTTACATCATTCTCAAACAGACACAGGAAGATAAGGTCACGACACAGAGTTTGAATACCATATATCTTTACATCATTCTCAAACGCCGGACGGTCTGCAAACTGTTCATTTCCGTTTGAATACCATATATCTTTACATCATTCTCAAACGCTATTGAGGGATTGCCGGAATCAACCCGTGTTTGAATACCATATATCTTTACATCATTCTCAAACAGTCAAAGTATAAGCGCCCTCATCCACTGTGTTTGAATACCATATATCTTTACATCATTCTCAAACTTTATGCGTATGGCGTTTGGTGGCAAGGTTGTTTGAATACCATATATCTTTACATCATTCTCAAACGATACATGGATAGCTACCACCCACAAGGCTGTTTGAATACCATATATCTTTACATCATTCTCAAACGCTAGTATCGTTCATGGTTCGATCTGCTTGGTTTGAATACCATATATCTTTACATCATTCTCAAACAACGCAAATACTCTCGAGCACCGGAATATTGTTTGAATACCATATATCTTTACATCATTCTCAAACACAACATTGATGGATATATGCCAAAAAACAGTTTGAATACCATATATCTTTACATCATTCTCAAACGGGCTGCTGTTGGCACCTGGATGGTCGCAGGTTTGAATACCATATATCTTTACATCATTCTCAAACAGAACAAAGCAATCACGCGCCAGCAAGCCTGTTTGAATACCATATATCTTTACATCATTCTCAAACTACGATATGGCGATAAAACACCATCCTACAGGTTTGAATACCATATATCTTTACATCATTCTCAAACAAGGGAAAGGGCTACAATGTGAACAGCAAAGGTTTGAATACCATATATCTTTACATCATTCTCAAACCTCAAATTCAAAAATGATATGTCATCATCTGCATAAGATTCCGGTATTCAAACCTTCTCTAAATTTCACATTTATCTGAATCTATAATACAACGCCTCTCACTATTTACGCAATCTCTCATTACATTTTCTATCAATAAAATCTGAACTTCCTGATATGCAGCTTCCTTTATCAACTGCTCCACCTGTCTGACCGTCAGATAGCTTCTTACATTTACAAAGACAAATACCTGTTTCTTCAGCAGCAGCCGGGCAACCTTTATGTAGTGAACAATCTTTTCCAAAATTCCCGTTTCCACTGCTTCTAGTTTTACACCATTTCCCTTAAAAATAGCAGACATATCCACACCATCATCTACCTCGAGCATAAAATCTGTTTCCTGCTCCAGTTCAAATATATATGTACGCATATACTGAATCATTTCCTGCGTTCGTACAACAAATTTTTCTGAATATGCCAGTTGTTCCAAATCTGCATATAGTTTTCCTAAAATCTTTCTCTCATTGACATCCAAATCTAATACACTGTCCAGAAATTCTACATTCTTTGCAATTCCTAATTCCTTTTCTCCATCTGAAAGGACGAAGTCTCCCTCCGCCCCTTCACACTGCATATAAAGTTCCTGAACGTATCGCGTAAATTCTTCTGGTGCCTCAATAACCCACTCCGTTACCACATTATCATCCAGCAGCTTCCTTTCCATATTCACATGCACAAGTTTCAAAGGATCACCAGCCTCTCATCACTATTTAAAACCTCGCTCTTTAGCTCTCCTATTACAATGTCCATCTTGGAATACTGTTTTTCCGTAATAGTAATCATTTGAATTAACCCCTCATCCGGCTTATTTTTATGTATCCCATCTACAATTGTTTTTACCGCTGTACCATTTAACGCCAGCTTACAATATACAGATTCCTGCAGCATCAGAAAGCCATTTTTCAGAAGATATTTCCGAAAACGTCTGTATTCCTTTTTATTTTCCCCTGTAATCACCGGCAGATCAAAAAATACCAATACTCTCATAAATCTATAACTCATTCCTGTAAAACCGGATTAGCGCACAGTCATCTTCATTTAACGCCTCAAATACACTTTTGCAGTAAATTTTGATTGCATTATTTACATACTGCGTTTTTCCATCTATTACCACTTCCTGATTGAGTATGTCGACAATCTGCATTTTTTCTCCCTGTTCCAATTCCGTTATCTGCATCCGTGCAACCTTCTGATCCACCAGCGGACGAAACGGCTCCATCAGATCTGAGGCAAGATTAAATTGATTAAACATATTATCATGAAACAATCCCAATTGCGTAATATATCCGTTTGCCACTACCTCACGGGTAAACGCAGAAAGAATAATCGAATACCCGTAATTCAATGCTGCATTGACCGGGATATCTGCCGTCCTGGTAAAATCAAGTCCAAACAGCGCATTAAAATATACTTTTGCCGCATGTCCCTCGCGATTTGTTCCATCATTCCATGTAATTTCATTCAGATAAGAAGATAATAACTGCGCTTCCTCCTTTCCCCAGTATTCCAATGTGTCCTTTTGTTTTCGTATTTTTTCCGTTACAATCTCTGTCCACACCGCCTCCTTGGTGCTCTGCTTCCATGCAATCTGTTTGCGCACCTTATTGCTGGTATCATGACTTCCATAATAATTGACAAGTTCGGAACATGGATTTCTTTTTTCATCACAGAAAATCACCTTTACCTTGCGTTTTGCCAGTTCTGCCAGCAGACTTGTAGTAATCGACACTGCCGTTGATTCAATTAATACCATTGAAATCTCGTTTAATGCAACCTTTGTTATCTCCTCGCTCCGCACCACCATATAGCCAAGCTGCAGATCCAGCTTGGCTCGTCTGGTAATGACAATAATCCGCCAGCTCATAATCGAAGCAGATCAATCCGCTTCTCATAGATTCCAGAAGGGGATTGATTGATAATCAATATCTCTCCAGCATCACTTATATTGCTGTTTAAATATAAAATTCCTGCACTCGCCGGTCCTCCAATCAGCTTTAAATTTGCAGAACCGCTCTGGCACTGAAATAAATGTAATACTTCACTTAAAACAATACACTTTTCTTCCATTGAAAGCTCCTCAAATGCAGGTCTCTTCTCTGACAGGGTCTTTCCCTGTGTTCCAAGACGCACTGCATAGACCGAATGTTTCAGTTTTTCTGTAAAAATATCATACAATGCCAGCAATTCTTCATCCGTGATGTTATCCCACTCCGTAAGTTTCAGGTCTTTGTTTTCTTTTCGTCGCTGCGTATACTTAACAATCTTTTTGAGCAAAAGTGTTTCCGGTTCTTCCAGTAACAATTCATTAGCACCCTTAAAAACAAGCTGTTTTCCGGTTCTTCCAGACAGCCACATGTAAAATCCATTTACCCGGAACAAAGTGTCGATCTTAATTTTTGCAAGCAATATTTCCGGTTCATTGAGTTTTCGCTCATTTTTCAAATAGTCCAGCGCATTTTCCTTACTCTCTTCGATATAATGTTTCAAATATATCGGAACATACTCTATGGTCCGCTGTTCTTCCCCTTTCTTGTTTTTTGATTTGACCAGCATAAAATACGCACCGGATGCCTTATTATAGCCGCCATATTTCTCTATATTGCCTAAGCGCTCATCGCTTGTCTTGACCGGAACCTGTCCTTTTCCCTTTTTCATCAACTGCTGGTCGAACAGACCTCCTGTAACCTCGTATGACTTTCTGGTCACAAGAATGTGATTTTTGCTTACCATATTTTTTACCTGCGAAATGGTACCCGTACTTCCTGCTAACCACGCCACCTCATTGTTCCTGCGAATATCGTAATCAAACATTCGCTTCAGATTATAGGAACGTCCCGGATTTTCCTTTATGAACCACGCCGCATTTTTGTTAAACTTAACATAATAAGCATTGCCGACGACAATATTGATGTATGCATCTTTTGCATGATGCAAATCATTAAGTTCGCGCACTTTTACAATATCAAACATATGTCTGAAATTTGACACATTTCCAGCCTTTACATATACAATTTCTGTGTCAGGAAATGCCTCCTTTAATATTTCAGCAACCACCTTTGTGCTTTGTCTTGTCTCCACAAGCTGCCGATCAATGAAACCTGCCAGTTCCTCCGGTGTCAGTTCTTCCGTTCTTACCAGACGATCATATTTTTTCTTGGAAATCAGCTTATTGTCCAGCAACTTCTTCCAAAACGGGGACATTTTCCCCCGAATATCAGCTGCAATCGGATACACATCTGTCTTTTTTGCGTTGTATTCCTTTTTCACCAGAACTCTGTTATCCACACTGTCATCCATTGTTTTTGACTGTGGATAAATATGATCTATATCGTATTTGGTATTGTCCCATAGATCTTCTAATTCTATTCTCTCCCCGGAATACATGCATCTGCCTTTTTGCGTGTAGTACAAAAATAACTTGTCTTTCCTAAGCTGGCTGTCATCAAGCTTTTCCAGATGTTCTGTCAATTCCGCAATCCACTCCGGTTCTTCCTTTTTACAGTTCTTATATAGATCCAGCAAAGTTTTCTTTCTGGATTCTGTCCGCTCGCTTTCCTGATTTTCTCGTGCCATTTCAATAAACACGCGCTTGGGATCTCCCCGCATCACCTTTTTTAGTTCTTTTACAACCTGAAGCGTCTGCCAGATCTGCCTCTTTACGGACGGAGATACATAGGATTCTTCAATCGTCTCATAGGATAAACTTTTTTTCTTTTCTTTTGCGTTAAAACATTCTATTTCTGTCTGGAATCCATATTCTCCATATAATAACTGCATCAGGTTATCATTTGTCTCCCATAATGCGGTAATAATATTCCATACTTCGCCGGTTCCTGGTGCTGGAACCGTTATATTTTCCAAAAATTCTCTTGAAAGTCTCCCCCAGCCCTTGTATGACAATGTAGCAATTACGCTAATCTGCTTTTGTGTCAATTGAGGGAATCTTCCTTCCAGTCTCTGCTTTAACAGCTTTTTATCCTCTCCAAACAGTACAATATTCCGGACGATTTCTTCCTGTTCCTGCTGGCTCAACTCCACTCCTGTTAATTTTTCCTTAAAATCATGATGCGCTGTGAGAGATGCTTTAAAGTCTCCGTCAATACCACTGATTTCTACATTTTTTCCTGTAATACCTTCACGCACAAGATAGGACACTAATTTTTTCTGCGTCACTTTTCTGGTATGGCAGAACAGTTCCTGATAAATTCTTTGCTTTAATTCTACCGAAACAGACTGCCCATCTAATTTCAAATTATTCAGTTCATTCAATACCATAAACTTACTGTACAAAGGAGAATCCTTTGGTAAAACATCCTCTCCGTACAAATAGGTACACTTATTTGTCATGCGGCATATAAATTTTTCTGCGCTTGCCTCCACATCAATAACATCTTTAAAATTCCACGGATAGATTGCCTCGTCTGTTCTGCGCACTGCCCAGGAGAACTTTTCGCTTCCCTCCCCCTTTCCCAAAGGGCCCACATAATATGGTATGCGGAACGTAAACAGCTGGATTATCTTATCCCCGTTATCACGTATAAATGGCATGCGAGGGCTCAGATTATCTATTATTTTTCGCAGTTCATATAGATGAATCTGATAGGGAATAACCCCATTATCTTTTGTCACCTGTCGCGGCAAAAATGTGCCTTTTTCTATTTCCTCTGACAAATATTCCTGAATCTCTTTGTCCTCTATTTTATTCACTATCTTTTTTCTGAGAAAGCTTTCAAATTCTTCTCTAGTGCAACGTTTTCCCTCCAGTGCCACCTTTCTTCCATTTTTCTTCGCCATACCGATGTAAGCGCAATAATTGCATAACTTTTCATCTGTATTGACAAATACCTGGTTGTACACTTCTCGGGGCAAATTTTCTCTGACCACTTTCTTCAGGTATGCCAGATCTTTTTTGTGTTTCTCATATAGTTTAACTTTTGCATCCGATATAGAAACACTGTCACCAAGAATATCCGAAAGAACTGACCAGTCGTATACCGCTTTCGCCGATTCGATAATATAATATTGTTCACCCAGATCTGCTTCCACACTTGCGCTGTAGTCATCATACCCATTATCTGCAAATGAAATTTTAGGTCTTTCACCCTCGTCCAGTTCTGCCTTACCAAATATATCACTCAGCTTTACCGTTCCTCCGGAAAGTAATGTGAATATTGCTTTTTCACAGGCAGTTGCCGGTTTTAAAATTTGTGTCAGGCGCCTCTTTTTCTCTGATCTGGTCAGTTTATGGTCTTTGAGCACAGCCTCAATCTGCCCCATCTGTGTTTCCTCTATTTCAAGGGAAAAATCCAGCTCTTCACTTTTTATGTTAGCAATCATCTGCAGAAATGTATTCCGGAACTCTGTCACCTGACTAATATCTCCAGACAGCAGAAAATGTCCTCTGTGTTTCATCATGTGATGAAACGCAAGGTAGACCAGTCGTATATCCGGCGTTGTCTCTGTCTCCATTAACATTTTTCGTAAATGATATATTGTAGGGAATTCTCTATGATAATCTTTATCTGTATACTGTGCATCTGCAAATAACGCATACGGCAGCGCTGGGCACTCCCCATTTGCATCCCTCTTATCCTCTGGATAGTATTTACTTTCCTTCATTCTCAGGTAAAACCCAGGATCAACCCTGCATATCTCTTCCGCGAACAATTCCTGCAAAATCTTAATTCTCCAGCCCTGTCTATCCAGTCTGCGCCTGTTCGTGCGGAACATTCTTCTTTCTTCCGCAGTGTTCGCCGTTTCAAACAGTCTTACGCCCCACAAAGCATTTCCATGTCTTCGCAAAATCTGGTATTTGTCATCGGTCACCGCCCACCCAAGAGATCCTGTTCCCATATCCAGTCCCAAAAAATATTCTTCTCCCATCGTTTACCTCCATTTTTTTATTGACATATTTTATAAAATGCTCTATACTAATTACAAGTTTAATACCATATTAAATTTACATCATAAGTTCAAATAAGAATTTATTCAAACCATCGCTTTTGCGATCCACAGTGTGTGGAGCCTGCTTTGCAGGCTTTTTTCTTTTGTCTATCTTCGTAGGACTTGTTCCTACTTATAAATATAATTCATACGACAATCCTAGCACTTCTTCGACCGTTTGTACACAACTTTTCCCCCAATGAAAAACCCCCGGGACATCTCTGTCCCGGGGGGTTTTCGAGGAGTTTAGTTATGAAAATGTTAATCTATATAAAGGAATCTTCACCGAAAGGTTCTGCAGAAATATGACCTTTATTCCACATCTCTGAGCTGCTGGGAACGAAGCTCTGGGAAACCGTCCTCAGCTCCTTTCGATGATGTTAGTATACGGAAAAAATGTGTCCGAAGTATGTCGATTTTCATAAAGCTTTCTAAAAAAACGTTCAATGTTATTTAGATTTCTTTAATATTTTATTTCTATTTTTTTATAATTGCCTGCACCGTGCCCGACTGGAGCAGCCGGATCTCCAACTGTTTCATCTGCTCCGACGCAAGGCTGTTGCACAATTCCACGGTTCCCTGCTGCGCTCTGCCACTGCACAGACCGCAATCCTTAAGCCTGCGTTCCGTCTCCCGCGCGGTCCCCGCTCCGCCGTCAAAGATCTGCACTCCGGCTCCGAGAAGCTTCTGGATTGTCTCCCGCACAAACGGGTAATGCGTGCAGCCCAGCACAACACAATCTACCGGATGGCTTCGGTACGGTTCAAACAGATTTGCAAGGAATGCTTCGAGTTCTACACCCTCCAGCACACCCTGCTCCACATACTCCACCAATCCCGGGCACGGCAGCCTTAAGATCTCGGCATCCGACTCAAACCGCTGCATCAGGGCATGAAACTTCTCCTCGCGCAGGGTCATCGGCGTTGCCATGACAAGAACGCGCGGGTGACCGCCCGCGTGCACCGCCGGCTTTAGTGCCGGCTCAATTCCGATCACCGGCATATCCGCATATTTTTCCCGAAGGATCCGGATGGCCGCGCTTGTCGCCGTGTTGCATGCCACCACGAGCGCCTTTACGCCGCGTGACAGCAGATATTCGGCATCCGCACAGGTCAGCCGCTGCACTTCCTCCAGCGTCTTTGTACCGTAGGGCGCATTCTTAGAATCCCCAAAAAAGATATAATTCTCGTTCGGCATCTGTGCCACCAGTTCCCGCAGCACACTGATTCCCCCGACTCCCGAATCAAACACACCAATCGGACATTCCTGCCTGTTTTCATACTTTTCCACTGCTATTCCTCCCAGACTGCCTCGCTTCCGTTCTCCGTGCGCGTGACATAAAGTCTGTGTTCTATCTGTTCTTTTAATTCTGTCACATGGGAGATGATTCCCACCAGGCGCTCGCTTCCCGCAAGCTGTGACAATACTTCAATCGCCTGTTTTCTGGACTGCGCATCCAGCGTACCAAAGCCCTCATCGATAAACATCATGTCCAGGTGCACGGCTCCCGCCTTGCGGATGGCAATATCCGAAAGCCCAAGCGCCATGGCAAGCGCTGCCAGAAACGACTCGCCGCCGGATAAGGTACGGATATCGCGCTCACTGTCCGTGACCAGACTGTACACCGACAGATCCAGACCTTCGTTGGATTTGCGCCCGCTGTTTTCCGTCTCTTTCAGCTTAAGCATAAACTGATGTCCGCTCATCGTCAATAGCCGTCTGTTCGCCTCGTAGATCACCTGCCGGAAATACCGGCGCTGCACATACGTCTCAAAATCAATCTTCGCCGAGCCCGCCAGGCGCCCATCCGCCGTGCAGTACAGTCTTTTCAGCACCTGGTTTTCCGCATCGAGCCGCTCGTGTGCGGCGAAATATTCCCTGCAGCGCTCCACCACTTTCGCATCCGTCTCGTATGCGGTGTGCATTGCAAGAATCTCCTCATGAAGCTCCTGCTGGCGCTGTTTTTGCGCCTCCAGTTCCGTCTCCCATGCCAGGATCCCGATCTCCTGCTTTCCCTCGGTCAGCTTCTGCATAGTCAGAAGCCTGCCCTCACTTTCCACGCGATTCCGGACGTATGCCTCAGACTGCTGCACGAGCGTCTCCCGCCCGCTCTCTGTAAGGAATGCTTCGTGGTATGCCTCCTCCGAAGAAAATCCGGCATCACGCAGCGCCTGCCGGTATTCTTTCTCCAATTCCAGACACTCCTGCACAAATCCGGCATTCTTCGTCTGCTCTTGCGTCAGCATTCCCTCTTGTCTGGAAATGTCTTCCTTTTTCTTTTGCAGTGCTTCCTCTGCATCCGCCAGACACTTCGTCCGCCGGTCTGCCTTATCCGTCAGCTGCTGCAGCGCTTGCTCAGCCCGTTCCTTCGTCTCATATGATAACTCCGCGCGGATCCGTGCCGTTTCCCGCTGTCCTTCTTCCCAGTCGCGCTTGAGCGCCTCAAGCTTCAGGCGGTCCACCGCATCTCCCGTTTCCCCGGGATGCTTTTCCCCTTCCTGGGGAAATCGTTCCACCTGCCGACCGCGCTCTGGCAGAGGTCTCTTTTTTGCTGCAGGTTCTTTTGCTGCCTGCTGTGCGGCAAACGTATAAAGTTCTTTCTCTCCGTCGCCGCACGCATCTCCCGCAAGCGCCAGAAACTGCTGCTTCGCCTGCTCCAGACGCAGTTCCTGCTCTGCCGCCGCGCTTTTCTGCCCGTCAAATTCCTGATACGCAGCATCGCGCGCCGTCTCCGCCTGCTCCCGCTGTTCCTTCGCCGCCTTTACTGCTGCTTCACTGACCGCATTCTCGGCAAGGGACGCCGGATGCGGATGTGTCAGGGAGCCGCAGACCGGACAAGGCTCTGCCTCCCGCAGATTCTGTGCCAGAATTCCCGCCTGTTCCTTTAAAAACAGCTGGTACACGTGCTCATATTCCGCAGACGCCTCCGTGGACCGGGCGGATGCCCGCTCCCACGCTTTTGCGGCGCTGACATACTTCTCCTCCAGCAAAAGCTGCCTGTTTTTTTCCGCGAGCAGCCGGCTGGCGCCTTCCCGCACCGCACGCTCATAATACTGCTTCGCCGACTCATACGCCTGCTTTGCCTGCCGCTCCTGTTCTACCGCCTCTCCCAGGCGCTCATACACCGGAAGCTGTTCCCGGATGCGGAGCATTTTCTCCGCGTCGGCTTCTGCCGCATCGGCGCTCTGCGTCTTAAGCGTATTAAAGTCCTGCTCCTGCCTGTCATGTGCTTCCTTTTCCTCCGCGATAAGGCGCTTCATCCGCTCCACCGTCTCGTCGGACTGCCGCCGCTCATCCAGACGCTCATTGCAGCGCAATTCCTTCACATGCACCCTCTCCGCACGTGCTGCCGCCTCCAGCTGTTTTTTCCGGCGCGCTTCCACGGGCTCTTCTTCCTTTAACTTCTGTACCTGCTGTTCACAGTCTCTTAACCCTTCAAACAGTTCATTGACTTCCTTTGCCTTAGAGATTGCCGCAGTCAGCCTCCGGATCTCCTCCCGCACGGTCTCCTGTGAAGCCGTCAGCTCCCTCTCCCAGATACCGATCTGCTCCACCGCTTCCGGAAGCGGAAGTTCTTTCAGTTCTTCGCGCGGCAGAATCACGCGCGCTCTCTCCTGCTCGGCAGCCCGCTCATTTTCCGCAAGCACCCGGTCCATCTCCAGTGAACGCCGCTTTAAGTTCTCCTGGATTCTCCAGTATGCGTCCGTGTGAAACAATTTGGAGAAAATCTTTTTCCGGTCGTCCGACTTTGCATACAAAAGTTTTAAAAAATCGCCCTGCGCGATCATGGCAGTCTGTGTGAACTGTTCCTTCGTCAGCCCGATCAGCTCTTCGATCTTCGCATCGGTCTGGCTCCTTTTTTCCGGATACACCGTTCCGTCCGGCAGCGTCAGTTCCACGCCTGCCGGAACCTTCTGCTCCCGCAGCTTTCCGTTTTTCAATTCTTTTACGATCTTATATTCCGGATTTCTCCGCACGCGGTATGCCTCGCCCGCATACAAAAAAGAAAATTCCACGTAGGTCTCCGTCACGCTTTTGGCATACTGGCTCCGCATCATGGCTCCGCTCCTGCCTCCGCCGCTCGCCTCCCCGTACAGCGCATAGGTGATGGCATCAAAAATCGTGGTCTTCCCGGCACCGGTATCCCCTGTGATCAGAAACAGTCCGCCTGTCTGCACCGTAAAATCAATCTCCGTGCGTCCCGCATACGATCCGAACGCCGACAGGATGAGTTTTTCAGGCTTCATTCGTCCCCCTCCATTTCCTGCGCAATCACCTGACGCATCAGTTCCCGCTCCTCAGGTGTCATCTCTCTCCCGTTCATCTCCGAGAAAAACATGGCAAACGCCTCCTCCGGCCGCACTTCGGCAAGCTGCTCTTCCGTGTCCGACAACAGCTTCCTCGTCCGCGCATTGTCGATCCGTATCTCCAGGATGTGGTCGTATTTTTCCTCCAGACGCTCCTTCGGCTGGAACGCCTCCACGTCATCCGTGAGGGTAATGCTCACAAATGCGTGGCAGACCTCCTGCCCCGCCTGCTCCAAAATCTCATGCAGCGTCCCGGTCAGCTTTTTTACCTCCCGCACCGGCGGAAGCGGAATCTGCCGGATCACGGGCGGCTGTCCCTTGGCTCCCAGTTCCACGACCGTCACGCTCTTCTCCTCTCCCGCCTCGCTGATGGAATACGGAAAAGGCGTCCCGCAATAGCGATATTTTTCTGCTCCTATATGCTGTGCGCGGTGGATATGTCCCAATGCCGCATAGTCGAACGGCGCAAGCACGCCGGCATCGACATTTTCAACGCCACCGACATAGTGGATCTCGGAGTCGCAGGTCGCAGGCTCCTTTCCGCCAGCCGTATAAAACTGGTGTGACAGGATCACGCATCTTCGCGCCGGATCTATCTCCTCGCGCTCAATCAGGCGCCTTACCGCCATGTCATAGCCTTTTATTTCCTCGTCAAACAGCTTTCTCACATAACCCGGCTTCACAAACGGAAGCAGATAAAAATCCACCTCACCGTATCCGTCCGCAAGCGTCACGCGGCGGATCGTCTCCCCCTCCTGCATCGGTGGAAGTCCCGCGATATACACCTCATGCTTTGCAAGAATACTGCTGGCAAAATCAATTCTTCTGGCACTGTCATGATTCCCTGCAATGATCATGACTGCAATCTGCGGCTCTATCTCGCATAATGCTGACAGAAACGCATCAAAGACAGACACTGCCTCCGCCGAAGGCACCGGCGTGTCGTAAATATCTCCCGCAATCAAGATGGCATCCGGGTGCTCGCTTTTTGCAAGCGCCACAATCTGCGCCAGTGTCTTGCGCTGCTCTGCCGCGAGATTGTAGTGGTGCAGCTGTTTTCCTATATGAAGATCCGACAAATGAAACAGTTTCAAATCGTTTCCTCCCCGTCAAATATCTGCTAAGTTTCTTTTATTTTCTACGCGATAAAAAGTTTTCATTCACCGTCGTTCATGGTATAATATATACAACAGTGAACATAGAGTAAAGACGTACGCGCATGCCTGCATGCGGCGGACGGATGTGGCAGCATACTACCGGAGGTGACAGACAATGGAACAACCACAGGATTTATTCGGGAACTACAAATATTGTGAAGAATGCAAACGACCGCTTCCATTGACATACAAAGAGAATCTTTGCCCATCGTGTATCGAACAGAAGCTCTTCCGCGAAGTCAAAGAGTACATCCGTGAGAACGATGTAAACGAATATGATGTCGCACAGCACTTCCACATCCCGCATATGCAGGTCAAAAAGTGGATCCGCGAGGGACGCATCGAGTACAAGGACGACCATCTGAACACTATCACCATGCACTGTACCAGATGCGGCGCGCCGATCTCTTTCGGAACTTTATGCGCCAAATGCATGCGCCAGAAAGATGTCTCCGTTCACTCCTCTGCGCGTGAGGATGTCTCCGACAGCCGGATGCGTTTCATTGAAGACTGATTCATGAATCCATCCGGATTCATGATATATGATATAAAAAGGTGTCCCGATCGCTTTACCGATCCGGGCCACCTTTTTGTTCCCTACTTTATGACTGCACGCGGATACTTCACCATGACTGCGTCGAGCATCTCCTCATCCGGTTCAAATTCATAGCGGTTGATTCCCTTTTCCCCTTTAAAAACAAGCTCATAGATCTTCGTGCCGCTCTCGCCGGAGGTCAGATCCTTACAGGCAAGTGAATTGTCATTCTCGTACTTGTATACACTCCGGTCACCCTTCGGTGCCAGTGCAAGGACATCTTCCATCTGGACTCTTCCAAGCCCCTTTCTCTTGCGCTTCGCCTTGATTCTCGCGAAACGGAACTCTCCGTCATAGTAGGTGTACTCATACTCAATATCAGAACGGAATGCCTGAAAATACCAGATGACGGCAAAAATAATTGCCGGCACCGCAAATAAAATCGGCACCCACATCGCAAATAAAAAGCACAGGCATGCCAGCACAAACCATACCACGTTTAAAATCTTCTTCACCGTAGATTTCTTTCTCGGAACAATCACTAATTTCTCGTGCATGTAAAACCTCTTTCCGCGCAGTATCCCGCCTGCGCCTCTTCCTTCCAAAAACTGCTCACTGTGCTATATTTTAGCATGTATCCCTTTTCCCGAAAAGCCCTTTTGCGTTTATTTTTCAAAAATTTAAGATTCTTACAAAACTTTTTTCTTGACATCCTAATAGCTTTCCTGTAAAATAAATTTCTGTGAGACGCCCAGTTAGCTCAGTTGGTAGAGCAGAGGACTGAAAATCCTCGTGTCTCTGGTTCGATTCCGGAACTGGGCATTGTGTTTTGTTTAAAAATAATATGGGATACTAGCTCAGTTGGTAGAGCACCTGACTTTTAATCAGGTTGTCGGGGGTTCGAATCCCCCGTGTCTCATTAGGAAATGAAGAGCGGAAAGCCGGTAAATTCAAGGCTTCCCGCTCTTTTTATGCCATTTTTCCAGTAGGGAAAAGTAAGCAAAAGTTGATGATTTTTAATGTCCGCAGCGCGTCCGCAAGGGGTATTTTGACACCAATGTCCGCAGCGTGTCCGCAAATTAAACCGCCAGAATATCATTCACGACCGCCGCGGCATCTTCTTTCTCGTCCATGATATGGTTGTAGACGTCCAGCACCATCTTTTCGGTGTCACCCATCAGCTGGGCGATTTTTTTAATGCTGATCGCAGGTACCTGATAGCAGAGGTTTGGCAGTAGTTGTGCCGGAAGATATGGGCGGTCAGATCAGATATGACTGGGAACGCACCGGTGCCACCGGCGGCATGGTTCATTTTTCTCACGATCGACTGCCACATCTTGACATACGCTGAATGTGTCATGATGAACCCATCACGGCAGGTAAAAAGGTATGAGCCGGGCAGAGCAGCCAAATACTCTTTTAGGTATGCGGCGGTGGCTGCCATGTCGATTGTGAACTGGATCTGCATGTTCGTCTTCTCGGTCGGACTTGGAAGCGGTCAGGGATTACAGCCGGTGTCGGCATTCAATTATGGGACAAAAAAGTACGGCAGGATGCGGAAGGGTTTCTATTTCACACTCACAGCGGGGGAAGTGTTGCTCGGCGCGATTGCGGTCATCGGGATGTTTTTCCCGGCACAGCTTGTGGCGGTATTTCAGAAAGATCCCGAGGTGGTGGCGATCGGAGAGGGGGCGCTCCGGGTCCAGCTTGTGGCGCTGTTCTTTCAGCCGATGACGGTCTGCGCGAACATGATGTTTCAGAGCATCTGGAAAAACGGCAGGGCGACGTTGCTTGCCATGTTGCGGAATCTTATGTATTATAGTGAAAAAAGGTTGACAGTCCCGGCATAAAGCTGTATCATACTTAAGTGGATTCACACTGCAACGCGTTGCAGTGTGAAAATATAAGAAGATACCATATGCAGCAGTGCGTATGACAGAAAGGATCAATAGATATGGAAATGGAGATGGAATTTTTGCGGAAGCTGCCTACTCCGCAGGAGTTAAAGGAGCAGCATCCGGTCAGTGCACAGATTGTAGCTACCAAGACGAAGAGGGATGACGAGATCAGGAATATTTTTGAAGGAAAATCGGACAAGCTGATTCTTGTGATTGGCCCATGCTCAGCAGATAATGAGGATGCTGTGATCGACTATATTTCAAGACTCCGCACGGTGCAGGAGAAGGTGGCGGATAAGATTTTTATGATTCCGCGCATTTATACCAACAAGCCGCGCACGACCGGAATCGGTTACAAGGGCATGCTGCATCAGCCGGATCCGGAGCGGGAATCAGATATGCTAAAAGGGATCATTGCGATTCGTCACATGCATATGCGGGCGGTGGAAGAGACCGGCTTTACCTGTGCGGACGAGATGCTCTACCCGGAGAATCACCGCTATCTTTCGGATCTGCTGTCGTATGTGGCGATTGGAGCACGCTCGGTAGAGAACCAGCAGCACAGACTGACGGCAAGCGGCGTGGGAATTCCGGCAGGAATGAAGAATCCGACCGGCGGAGATATTTCCGTTATGATGAACTCGATCATTGCGGCACAGCACGGACATACGTTTTTATACCGTGGCTGGGAGGTCAAGACGACCGGCAATCCGTATGCACATGCCATTTTGCGCGGATATGTGGACAAGTTTGGCAGAAATATTCCGAATTATCATTATGAGGATCTGCAGAATCTGCTGGAGCATTATGAAGAGGCGAAGGAAGCCGGACACGAGCTGGCACATCCGGCGGTCATCATAGACACGAACCACTCCAATTCCAGCAAGCAGTTTATGGAGCAGATCCGCATCAGCAAGGATGTCCTGCACAGCTGTAAGGTGTCAGGAGAGATAAGAAAGCTGGTGAAGGGACTGATGATCGAGAGTTATATAGAAGACGGAGCACAGAAGGTCGGTGACGGCTGTTACGGAAAGTCGATCACGGATCCGTGCCTGGGCTGGGAGAAGACCGAGAAGCTGATCTACGAATTGGCGGAACTGTGGTAAAGGAGAGAGAATGTACCGGATATTGATCGTGGAGGACGATGAGATCATTGCGCGAAGCTTAAAAAAGCATCTGGAAAGCTGGGATTATGATGTGGTCTGCGTGGAGGATTTTTCCGATATTATGAAGGAGTTCGCGGGGGCGGCGCCCCAGCTGGTGCTGATGGACATCAAGCTCCCTTTTACAACGGGTACCACTGGTGTAGCAGGATCAGGGAGATGTCGAAGGTTCCGGTAATCTTCGTGTCGTCGGCGTCGGATAATATGAATATCGTCATGGCGGTCAATATGGGCGGCGATGATTTCATTGCCAAGCCGTTCGATCTGGATGTGCTGACCGCGAAGATTCAGGCGCTTCTGCGCCGCACCTATGATTTTGCGGGCCAGAATACGGTGCTGGAGCATAGAGGCGCACTCTTAAATCTGGGCGATGCGACACTCACCTGCGGGGAGACGCGGATAGATTTAACGAAAAACGAACTTAAGATACTGCAGGTGTTAATGGAAAACAAGGAGAAGATCGTGTCCCGCGATACGTTGATGACAAAACTCTGGGAAAGCGACAGTTTTGTGGATGAGAATACCCTTTCCGTCAACGTGGGAAGGCTGCGGAAAAAGCTGGATGCAGCAGGACTTCCGGATTTTATTTTGACGAAGAAGGGAATCGGGTATCATATCGGGTAGGAGATTTTGATGAAGCAGAAAATAGGGGGATCCTACATAAAATGCCGTCTCAAATGGATTGCTGCAGTGATTGGCTGCGGGATCGTGATGACGGCAGTCTTATTTTTAAATGAAGTGCCTGCCGGGGAGATTGCCTACGGCATGCTGCTGTGTCTGGGAATCCTGCTGTTTGCAGTGACGATGGATGGGATAAGTTACGGCAGGCGGCACAGGGAACTGTTCGCACTGCAGCAGTCGATAACGGTATCGCTGGAGAATCTTCCGGAACCCGGCGAAATCTTAGAGGAGGATTATCAACGGCTGCTTGGGATTTTGGCGGAGGAGAAAATGCGTATCTGGAATACGGCGGTCAGCGAAAAGCGCGATCTGATGGAATACTATACCATGTGGGTGCATCAGATCAAGACGCCGATTGCGGCGCTGAAGCTTTTAATCGAGGAGGAAGTGGATATTCCCGGTGAAGAGGAGCCTTTGGGAGAGGACAGGGAAAGGCTGCAGCAGCAGAGGGAGAAGCGCAGGGATGAAGAACTGCAGCAGTTGTTTGCGATTGAGCAGTATGTGAACATGGCGCTTTCGTATATGCGTCTCGGATCGGAGACCACGGACTTTGTGCTGCGGCAGACAGATCTCGACGGAGTGATCCGGATGGCGGTGCGCCGCTATGCGAGACATTTTATCAGCAAGAAGATCGCACTGCACTACGAGGAGACGGGGGCACGTGTGCTCACCGATGAAAAATGGCTCGGCTTTGTCATTGAGCAGCTGTTGTCGAATGCGCTCAAGTACACGCATGAGGGGAGCATCACGATCGGGATGGAGAAGGGACGCCTTACCATTACCGATACGGGGATCGGAATACGCGCGGAGGATCTGCCGAGAGTCTGCGAAAAAGGCTATACCGGCTATAACGGTCATGCCAACCAGAAATCGACCGGAATCGGGCTGTATCTTTGCAGCACGATTTTAAAAAAGCTGGGGCACAGCTTTACGATCACATCGCAGGAAGGAACGGGAACCCGGGTGACGATCGGCTTTCCGGAAGAGTCATAGAAGAATCTTACAAAAACGTAAGAAACAGCAGAGAAATGTAATCCAAAGAAATGGCTTGCATTTCTCTGTTTTGTTATACTGGGTACAGTCAAGGAAAGGAGAGAGACACATGGCTATTCTGGAAGTTCGTAATCTGAAAAAAATATATACAACAAGGTTTGGGGGAAATCAGGTGCAGGCGCTTGCAGATCTGAATTTTTCCGTGGAAAAAGGGGAGTATGTCGCAATTATGGGAGAGTCCGGTTCAGGAAAGACGACACTGCTCAACATTCTGGCGGCGTTAGACAAACCGACCGCGGGGGAAGTGCTGTTGAATAATAAGAACATTGTGACACTCGGCGAGAGGGAGATTTCCAAATTCAGAAGGGAGAACCTGGGCTTTGTTTTTCAAGATTTTAATTTGCTGGATCATTTTTCATTAAAAGATAATATTCTTCTGCCGCTTGTCCTGGCAGATGCGCCGGTGCAGGAGATGGAGGAGCGGCTTTGGCCGATTGCCGAAAAACTCGGGATTGATGCGCTGCTGGAGAAGTATCCGTATGAGGTTTCCGGCGGACAGAAGCAGAGGGCGGCGGTTGCCCGCGCACTGATCACCCGTCCGCAGCTGATTCTGGCAGATGAACCGACGGGGGCGCTGGATTCCAGGGCAACCGACGGACTGTTAAAGCTGTTTGGCACGATCAACGGGGAAGGACAGACGATTCTTATGGTGACACATTCCACGAAAGCGGCGAGTCATGCCAACCGGATTCTTTTTATCAAGGACGGCGAAGTATTTCATCAGTTGTATCGCGGGAATATGACGAATGAGGAACTGTATGTGCGGATTTCGGATACGCTGACGGTTCTTACCACCGGCAAAGAGGGAGGCTATCATGCGTAAGTTATATGTGAAACTGGCAGCAGTCAATATCCGCAATAACCGACAGCTTTACCTGCCGTACCTTCTGGCGGGAGTGTTCTCGGCAGCGATGTTCTATCTGGTAATGTCCATTCAGGATAACCCGGGGCTGGAGCAGATGAGGGGCGGCGCCAATGTGGCGGTAACGCTGCTGCTCGGTGTGATTATTGTCGGACTGTTCGCAGCGATTTTCCTGTTCTATACCAACAGCTTTATCATGAAGCGGCGCAAGCGGGAATTGAGCGTATACAATATACTAGGAATGGAGAAGAAGCATATCGCCAGGGTGCTTTTTCTGGAAATGCTGTTTACGGCGGCGGTTACGATCGGCGGCGGGCTGGCGTTCGGCATTGCATTCGGCAAACTGATGACGATGCTTTTGTACCGCATGACCGGATTTAACCAGAGCGTTCCGTTTACCATTTCACTGACGGGATGCCACCACACGCTGGTGCTTTTCGGCTGCATATACGCGGTCACGCTTTTCTATAATTTTATGCAGATAAAGCTTTCCAACCCGATGGAACTGCTGCACAGCGCCAATGCGGGAGAGCGGGAGCCGAAGACGAAAGTGCTGCTGGCGGTGATTGGAGCGGCGGCACTCGGCGGCGGCTATTATCTGGCACTTACGGTGGCGGACGCAGTCTCTGCCATTACCATGTTTTTTGTGGCGGTACTGCTTGTGATTCTGGGAACGTATTGTCTGTTTACTGCGGGCAGTATCGCCGTACTCAAACTGCTTCGGAAAAATAAAAACTATTATTACAAATCAAGACATTTTACGACGGTTTCCGGTATGATCTACCGGATGAAACAGAACGCGGTGGGACTTGCCAATATCTGTATTTTATCGACGATGGTTCTGGTGACGGTTTCTACCACCCTGTGTATGTATCTGGGAGTGGAAGACGCCCTAAAGTGGCGTTTTGCACATGAGGTGTCTGTGGTGTCCTACTATAATGCAATGCCGGAACATCCGGAGGAGGTGGATGCACTGGCAGAAGCATCTTTGAAGGATTCCGGACGGGTGCTGACGGGGCACAGCGCCATGTTGAACATGTCTCTGACTGCGGTGCGCACGGACGATGGATTTTCCGTGACCGGCATCGGAGCAGGCACAGATTACAGCATCAACGATGTGGTGCTGCTCACGATTCTGCCCAAATCCGACTGGGAGAATTATACCGGTGAAACGGTCGGGGAACTTGAAAGAGGGGAGATTGCACTGGCGTCATCCTCTTCCTATGAAAAAGGGACGCTGGCGCTCGACAATGAGATATATCAGGTAAAACAGATCTGCGCATATCCGGAAGCGGAGCGCGATTATCTGGATGACATGGCAGACGACAGTGTATTTATGATTGTGCCGGATAGGGAGACACTGGGACAGATTTTTACGGAGTTGAAACAGAACTGGGACGAGGAGCGTGTAAGCCTGCAGATCAAATACAATATGGCGTTTGACATAGACGGAACAGCAGAAGAAAAAGTGGCAGCGGAAAATGCGCTTCACTCGGCGATCTCGTCATACAATGACGGGCATCCGTCGGATGATGCAAAGGACTCTTATTCTAGAACGTATGTCGAATGCCGGGCACAGAACCGGGATGAATACTACAGCTTAAACGGTGGTCTGCTTTTTATCGGTCTGTTTCTGGGCGCGATGTTCCTCATGGTGACGGTGCTGATCATTTTTTACAAGCAGATCTCGGAAGGCTACGAGGACAAGGAACGGTATGCCATCATGGAGAAGGTCGGCATGAGCAATGCCGAGGTAAAGCGGAGTATCCGTACACAGATCCTGACGGTATTTTTCCTGCCGATCGGGGCAGCAGTACTTCATGTTGTCATGGCATTCCCGATGATCAAATGGATTCTGGCGGCGTTCAGCCTCAACAATACCGCACTGTTTGCCTTATGCGTTGCGGTTACGGCATTGGTGTTTCTGCTGATTTATCTGCTGGTGTTTGCGCTGACTTCCCGCAGCTACTATAAGATTGTGGGGAATCAGGTTTAGGGAAAATGGTTCCCACCATAAAATCCAAAAACTCTTCCAGTGTCATTTTAGGGTTCTGCAGCCAGCGAATGACACTGGCGAGAAGACCGGACAGGTAAAAATCGGCAAGAAGTGCCATCTCGTAATCGTCATGTCCCTCCGAGGGAACAAAATAACGGTTTAAGAGGGGCCATACCACTTCTTTCAGGCGGGTCGCAAAATGCGGGTCGCCATGATCGCTTAAGAGTACAGCAGCATAGGTTTCATATGTCTGCATCAGATCTAAAAGAATTCCCATCTGACCGGAAAGGTCAAAGGTATCATTTTTTTCCAGAGAATCATTCAGAACATCTGTAATTTTCCCGAGGATTTCTTCCTCAATCTGATCAAGAAGATCATATACATCATTATAGTAGAGATAAAAGGTGCCGCGGTTGTAACCGGCAAGCTCGGTGATCTCCTTGATGGAGATTTTTTCTATCGGTTTTTGCGCGTAGAGAGACCAGAAAGCGATTCGCAGATTATTTTTGGTCTGTTCTGTGATATGGGGCTGCTTTTTCATGAAAACCTCCCGGTATAAGATTTGCGTTCATTTTGTCTTCGCGTAAATTATAGCACGACAACGTGTTGTCTTCAATTTTTTAACACGTGTGGAGAATCTGTTGATTGATGAAAGGCAGCGCGGGTAGTACATTAGGCATAGAAAATGGAATCTGCATAGAGATAAAAAACAGAGTCTGGGAAGAAAGGCGGCCTTTTATGGCATATATCGAATTTAATAATGTAACGAAGGAATATAAGACAGGTGAGACTTCGATCAAAGCGCTGGATGGAGCCTCATTTTCTGTGGAGAAGGGCGAACTGGCAGTGATTCTCGGTTCCTCTGGCGCAGGGAAGACGACGGCGCTCAATATTTTAGGCGGAATGGATGTGCCGACTGCGGGCGGGATCAAGGTGGATGGCAGAGATATTGCAAAGTATAACAAAAAGCAGCTCGTCGGATACCGGCGTACCGATATCGGGTTTGTATTCCAGTTCTACAATCTGGTGCCGAATCTCACGGCGATAGAGAATGTGGAACTTGCGGCGCAGGTGTGCAGAAATTCTCTGGATGCCGGGGAGATGCTTACAAAAGTGGGACTGGCAGACCGCAAAAATAACTTTCCGGCGCAGCTCTCCGGAGGGGAACAGCAGCGGGTATCTATCGCGCGTGCGATCGCCAAGAATCCGAAACTCCTGCTCTGCGATGAGCCGACGGGAGCGCTTGATTATAATACCGGAAAACAGATTCTGCAGCTGCTGCAGGATACCTGCCGGAAGGATGGGATTACGGTACTTCTGATTACGCACAACTCTGCGCTGGCACCGATGGCTGACCGCCTGATCCGATTTAAGAGCGGAAAGGTGACAGAGATTACCTGCAATGCGCACCCTACGCCGATCGCGGAGATCGAGTGGTAGCGGGGCAGAAGAGAAAGGCAGGGATACCGATGATGAGTGCATATAATAAGGAGATATGGAGGGCAATCCGCAAGGAGAAAAAACGGTTTTTCTCCATCATGCTGATCACGATTCTGGGTGTCGGAATGCTTACCGGATTGCGGGCTGCCTGCATGGATCTGCGCTATTCGGCAGATCAGTTTTTTGACAGACAGGGACTGTACGATATCAGTGTCGTCTCGACGCTCGGACTTACGGAGAAGGATGTGGATGCCCTAAAGGCACTGGACGGTGTCATGGATGCAGTCGGCGTCTACAGTGAGACGGTACATGCGAAAGTAAATGATCATGAGGTCAGCATTGCGGTCTGCACGTTAAATGACAGGGGAATCAATCAGCCGTATGTGTTGTCCGGCAGGCTGCCGGAGGCGGCGGATGAGACCGCCGTTACAACCGCGTTTGCGGATGAGACGGGATGCGGGATTGGTGATGTCATTGCGGTGGATACAGCAGATGATGAGTCTTCGCTGCGCTACAGCCGTTTTACCGTAACGGGAATTGTGCTGGATGTGCAGGATGTCAACAATGCAAAGGGAGCGACGGCGTTCCGTTCCGGGCAGGCGGAGGAGGACACTGTGTTCATCTTGCCGGAGGCGGCAGACAGTGATATTTACACACAGGTCTGCCTTACCGTCGATGGCGCGGCAGAACTGTTCTGTTATTCAGATGTCTATGAGGAAAAGGTCGCGCAGGTGACGGATGCGATTGAAACGCAGATTAAGGAAAATCGGGAGCAGGCACGGTATGCGGAAGTCACGGATGAGGCGAAAGAAAAGCTTGCGGATGTGAAAGCGGAGGCGGAAGAGTCCTTTGCGGAGGCGGAGCAGAAGCTTTCGGATGCGAGAGCGGAACTGGATAATGGCTGGCAGGAACTTTCCGATGGCCAGGAGGAACTTGATGCGGCAAAACAGCAGGCGGAGGATGGTTTTGCGGAAGCGAGAGATGAAATTGCCGCGGGAAAGCAGCAGATTGCCGATGGCAGCGCGCAGCTGGATGCAGCAGAACAGCAGCTTTCTGAAGGCGAGGCGCAGGTGGCGTCCGGTAAGCAGACGCTTTCGGCAAAGGAAGAGGAAACCTATGCACAGTTAGACGCGGCACGCGCACAGCTTGCAGAGAGCAGTAAACAGGCAGCGGAGACGGAGGCGGCATTGGAAGCGCAGGCGCAGGCAGTCATCCAGACGTATGGGGAAATGTGGCCCGCGGAGGCATGGGATGCCTATGTGCAGGCGGCAGTGGAGGCGTATTTACCCGTAGCAAGAGCGGTGGTCGCAGAGCAGGATGCCTCGCAGGCACAGGCGGCGGTACCGGTACTGGTGGAGGACAGCCAGAGTGCGTTTTTGGAGGCGTTGCAGCAGCCCACAGCCGATCAGCTGGTACAGCTTGCAATGGGAATGGGAAATGTGCGGGCGACAATCCAGGCGCTCGGCGAGGCACAGGCGCAGCTCGATGCGGCAGAACAGACGGCACGGCAGCAGTTTGATGCGGCATGGAACGAACTGAACGAAGGGGAAGCACAGGTCATCTTCGGAAAATCGCAGATTGCCGATAAGAGAGCAGAGCTGGAGAACGGAAGAGAGGCGCTTTCCGAAAGTGAGGCGCAGCTTGTGAAAAAGGAACAGGAGACTGCGGCGCAGATAAAGGACGGTGAGGCAAATCTCGCCGAAGGACGGGAAAAACTGCTCAAAGGCGAAACGGAATACGCGGACGGCAAGGCAGAATATGAAAAAAATCTTGCGGACTTCAATGAGACGATTGCGGAGGAAGAGCAAAAGATAGCGGACATTGATATGACACAGTGGTATGTACAGGATCGCACGTCTCTGAGCGGCTATGCCAACGTGAAGAGCGATGCGGCGTCGATTGAGGCGATCGGTACGGTCTTCCCGATCGTATTTTTCGTTGTTGCTATTCTGATCAGCCTGACGACGATAACCCGTATGGTGGAGGAAGACCGCGGTCTGATTGGAACCTACAAGGCACTCGGCTTTACGGATCGTGAGATTCGCAGAAAGTATCTGGTGTATGCATGTGCGGCGAGTGTATCCGGCGGAATTCTGGGAAATATGTGCGGATTTGTTCTGCTGCCGGAGATTATTTTCCGGATTTTTGACACGATGTATCTGTTCCCGGATTATTTGCTGCGCTTTGCGCCGCTGCTCGGATGTGGCGGAGCTGCGCTTTTTGTGGCTGGAATTGTCATCGCTACCGCCTGTGCATGTAAAGCGGAACTTGTACATATGCCGGCAGTTCTGATGCGGCCGAAAGCGCCGCGCGCAGGCTCCCGCGTACTGCTCGAGTGCATCACACCGGTATGGAAGCGCCTGTCATTTCTCAATAAAGTGACCGCCCGCAACCTGTTCCGCTATAAAAAGCGTCTTTTCATGACCGTAGCGGGAATTATGGGATGCATGGCGCTCTTACTATTTGGATTTGCGGTGAGGGATTCGGTAACAGACCTGCTGCCGCGCCAGTATGAGAACGTGTACCGGTATGATGTCATGGCAGCGGGGGCAGCATCCGATAATGACAAGATTCTTTCCTATGTAAATGGGGATCCGAATGTGCAAAGTGCGCTGAATGTGCAGATTTCCACGGTAAAGCTGAAGAATGCTGCCGGAAAGGAAGAAAAGGCACAGATGATTGTCGTGCCGGGGGATGAGCCTCTTGCAGAGTACATTGGTCTGTACAATCTTACGGATGAGGAGATCGGTCTTCTGGACGGTGAGATTCTGGTGACGCAGAATGCAGCAAATGTGCTTGGATTTGCGGCCGGGGATCAGGTGGAGATTCAGGATCTGGATCTGAATCAGCAGGAAGTGACGGTAAGCGGTCTCGTCCGCAATTACCTCGGCAATAATGTCTATATGACAGAGAAAACCTATGAATCGCTGTTTGGCGATTATGAACCGAACGGGGTATTTTTAAAGCTGTCTGAAACATGTTCAGATGAAATTACCTATGCAGATGACCTTGGCGGAAAAGAGGGGGTCGTGTCCTACAGCAGCAAGCAGGAGCTTTCGGATGAGTTCTCGGATGCGTTCACCCTGATCAATATGGTGGTTTACATTGTGATTATCATGGCGGCGGCACTCGCGTTCGTGGTTTTATTTACGCTGTCTACAACGAATATTTCCGAGCGGAGCAGAGAACTGGCGACGATTAAGGTGCTGGGTTTTTTTGACCGTGAGGTGCATCTGTATGTCAACAAAGAAACCATGATACTCACGGCGATCGGCATTGTCTGCGGAACCCCGCTGGGATATGCGTTTGCGCAGACCTTAACGTATGTTTTGAACATGCCGTCGATTTATCTGGCGGTGTCCCTTCACGGGAAAAGCTATGCCATGGCGGCAGGCCTCTCATTTTTGTTTGCGATCCTGGTGGATCTGCTGACGAACCGCTCCCTGGATGAAATTGATCCGGTGGAAGCGTTAAAGAGTGTAGAATAGAAAAAGCGCCGGCACCGATGTGTGAAGTTCATCGGTGCCGGCGCTTTCTTTTTGTAAGATTTAGATTTGTTAAGGTTTGATTTAGAAATTGATAAGAAATAAAGATAATAATGTGATACGTAGCAGATTGCTACATAAAACTTTATTAGGGGAGCGATATTTGTGAAAAACATACTGGACTATTTGGAAAGAACAACAGTATGCAATGCTTGGAAAACAGCGGTTGATGACGGGAATATTTGTATGACGTGGCTGGAATTGCAGGAAATGTCAAAAAGCATCGGGACGGCATTGTGCAAAAGAACAGGCAGACAAAAACCGGTTGTGATATTGGCGGAAAAAAGCGCAGTCACGTTGGCTGCAATGTTTGGAGTAGTGTATGCAGGATGTTTTTATGTAATGGTGGATCCCAAACAGCCGATCGAAAGATTATGCGAAATATTTCATACATTGTTACCTGAAATTATCATCATACCGGCAGAAAATGAAGCGCTTCTGGAACAAACGGGTTATGGAGAATGTAAATGTCTGTTGAAAGACATTATGAAAGAGCAGATTGATGAAAGACAGCTTCTTGCAGTACGTAAAGCATGCACAGCAGATGACCTTTTATACGGAATCTTTACTTCAGGCTCTACCGGAGTGCCAAAGGGGATTGTGGTAAGCCATAAATCAGTAATAAATTTCATTACACATTTTATTCATACATTCCAGTTCGCAGAGACGGATGTCATCGGAAACCAGGCTCCGTTTGATTTTGATGTATCAGTGAAAGATATTTATACGTGTCTGATGACGGGAGCGACACTTGTTATAATTCCGACAAAACTATTTTCTGTGCCGCCCGTGCTGCTGGATTATTTGTGCAACAAGCACGTAAATACCCTGATCTGGGCGGTATCGGCGCTTACGCTCATTTCAGCATTGCACGGATTGAAATATAGAATACCGATAGAAGTAAAGCGGGTAATGTTCAGCGGAGAAGTAATGCCGGTAAAACAGCTGAGGCAGTGGCAGCTTGCACTGCCGGAGGCGGAGTTTGTGAATCTGTATGGACCATCGGAGATTACCTGCAACTGCACTTATTACAGGGTAAAAAGAATATTTGAAGATGATGAGATTCTGCCGCTTGGGAAAGCCTTTGACGGAAGAAGGGTATTTCTTATAGATAATGAGGAAAAAGAGATTTCAACGGCAGAAAAGAACGGTGAAATCTGTGTGTCAGGTGAGTCGCTGGCAGAAGAATATTATCATAATCCGGAGGAAACAAGAAAAAAATTCCGGTGGATGGAAACTGCAGGCGGCATGGTGCGGTACTATTGCACAGGAGATCTGGGGTATTACAGTGCGGCAGGTGAGTTGTATTTTTCCGGGAGAAAAGATTTCCAAATAAAGCATATGGGACATCGGATTGAACTGGAGGAAATTGAGCATGCGTTGAATCAGTTGGACGGAGTAGAAAATAGTTGCTGCGTTATGAATACTAAGAAAAACAGACTGGTAGGTTTTTATTTTGGAACAGCAGAGTCAAAAGAAATAAAAAATGGTCTGAAGAAAAAACTTCCTCAGTATATGATTCCACATACTATTGTCCGGGTTGCGCATATGCCATTAAATAAAAATGGAAAAATAGATCGGAATTACTTTGGAAAACGACAGGAAGTGGTGACGTAATGGATTTGGAAAAGTTTGAACATGCAATTACAAAATACGGAACCCCGTTATATGTATTTGACATAGATGAAGTAAAAAGAAAGACAGATTATTTTAGGGACAGGTTTAGGGAAAGCGCAGGACTGTGTTTTGCAATCAAAGCAAATCCTTTTCTGACATGTACAATGTCGAAAGTCACAGACAGAATTGAAGTATGTTCTATGGGTGAATTTGAGATTTGCAGAGAATTGCAGATAGAAGCGGAGAAATTGCTGATATCCGGAGTTCTAAAGAAAAAGGAAGATATTACTGAGATATTGAACATATACGGGGGGAGATGCCGCTATACGGTAGAATCCGTTGAACAGCTTTACAGCTACATAAACTGGAGCAGTACACACGGTGAGAAAATCAACGTATATCTGAGACTGACAAGCGGAAATCAGTTTGGTATGGATGAGGAGGCGATTGAAAAAATAATTGCTTCAAGGGATCAGTTTCCAATGATTAAAGTTTGCGGGATACATTTTTTCTCAGGAACACAGAAAAAAACAGCAGAAAAATTTAGCAAAGAAATTGCGTATCTGGATAAATTTTGCTGGAAGATAGAACAAAAGTATGGATTTACAATGAGTGAATTAGAATACGGTCCCGGAATAGCAGTGCCTTATTTTAAAGATCAGGAAGATACTTTAGAAGCGGATATAGAAGTAATTAAGACAGCAATATCTGGAATGAAATGGAAAGGAAAGGTAATGCTGGAAATGGGACGTGCGTTTGTTGCATCATGTGGATATTATCTTACCTGTGTTCACGAGTGTAAGAAAAATAATGACAGGAATTATTGTATTGTGGACGGAGGAATGCATCAGATTCAGTATGATGGGCAAATTCGGGGAATGTACCAGCCGAAGTGCAGAATGTATCCAGACGGAAGAGAAGGAAAAAAAGAAAAATGGACCATCTGTGGGGCACTTTGTACAGCGAATGATGTTCTGGTTCGGGATATTGAGCTGACAGCTCTCGGTGTGAGTTTCCGTATAAATCAAGGGTAATGGCAACCTGAGAACCCTTAAAAACCCTTAAAGCCCCTTACATGGCGAGAAATCCCATGAAATGGGGCTTTTTTAGGCTTAAAGGGTAGGAAATCCCCTTAAAAATTTAATGCGAACTAAATGGCAACTTGAAAAAGAAAAATGCGATTTAAAAGGGGAGAATATAGGTGGCGAGATGCCTGGAAAGTGTGGGTTTTAAAATCGTTTAAAAGCCTTTTAAAGAATATTATAAAAGTGCTTTAAAGTATTGATTTTGTAGGATTTTGACCTTTTAAAAGGTTTTAAAATTATCGTTCAAAATACGGATTTAAAAGAAAAATTTAATGTGAACCAAATGGCAACCATAAATGGCAACTAAAAAAGAGCAGTTTCAGGAGCGTGGCAGAACGTCTGAAAAAGCTCTTTTTTAGTTGCCTTAAAACATAGTGGTAAATGCAATTAAAATATATCATGCAAAAGAGGGACGGTCAACATACAATATATTTCCGTTTCTTCTTATATGTCGCTTCTGGGAGCGGACAGTTTTTGTGTACCATTCATTCGATCCATTTCTTCATAGATGATAGTGTGGACACGATGCTGTCCTCGCCGATCCAGTTTGTTGTATGTGGTAATAAGTTCTCTTTCATCATTTGATAATGCCGGTGCAGATGTCGTGTCTTCAATTCCGGTTAATATCCAAGTACATGATATGCGAATATCCTTTTTTGAATATTTCATCAATTCTATAATTGCTTCCATTGGAAGTCCCCGTTTATTATTTTCAATTTCACTTAACGCTCCTTGCGAAATGCAAAGCAATTTAGAAAAATCTTTCTGATTCATAGAAAGAATAGTGTTTCGTGTATATGCTAATCGTTCCCCTACTGACTTCAAAAGAAAAACCTCCAACTATTCAAAATAGGATAATATATATTCAAAACAGAATTGACAATATCCAAAATAGGATATATAATCAAAATGTACCAATAATACAAAAGCAATTATATCACGAAAAACGATAACTGAATAGGTTATTTTGTAACAGTGGTACAGAAAAAAATAACGGATAACGCTAAAGGAGGGCGAGTGGAAGTTGAAAAATAACAGAATAAGTAATCTCGCTGAATTCAGACGGTGGGTAAAAATACGGCTGGTGGAGAAAGAGATCTCCCAGAGAGAACTGGCAAGGCAAATGGATATACCACACGCAAGAATTAGCGAAGCAACACACGGAAAGCAGTCCGGAAATAAATACATCATTCCTATTATTGAGGAACTGGATGGAGATGTGGATGATTTTAAAGAGTTTTTAAAAGCCATTTAAGGAGGAGCGTATGAAAATGAATAAAGAGCAGTTTTTAAAAACGGAGTTCGGAGGGGAACTGGAAAGCACAATTACCGCATGGGATGATGCACTGAGCAGAAATAGAGAGGATAAGGAGGTACTGAGAACGCTGGCATGGTGTCAGGCACAGTGGGAAGTGTACCGGATGGCGATAAAGCACTTTTACGGAGTGGAATACCACTTTACCAGAACGGATGAGTATTACGGATTATGCACCGAGGATGAGAGCGATTGGCTGATGAAGGTTGACCGGGAGCTGACAAGTTGCAGCAAGCCAGCCCCGGACATAGGGACAGATATTGATAGAGCAGTTAAAGCAGTTACTCGTCGAACTCAAGAACATCTGTCAAAACTGAATGAAGCAGCTTTTTGTTAACTTCAACGGAAAGCAGTATCGCTTCGGAAAAGAGAGCATCATTGGAAATTTTGTTATTTCCTTTTGAAACTTTTTCCAAGCGAGCTTTTAAGGAATCGGCATCTGTGAGGGTGAGCAAAGATTCCTTGTATCTTTCATTGAATTTGGCATCAAATTCACTTCTGGTCATGGTAAACACCTCCTTCCTACGGAGAGTATACCAAAGAAATCTCAAAACGAACAGTCGAAACGGAGCACCGGCTCCGTCATGCAGGGATAGCCTCCTGCATCTGATGATGACAGGCTATAAGGTGGTGATGAGATGGGACAGATGCTTACTGCAAAGCAGGTGGCAGAGGTCAAAGGATGCAGTTATCAGTATGTGAAGCGAATAATTAAAGAAGGTAAACTTCAGGCACAGGAAATCCTGAATGATAAAAACAGAAAGACCTATCTGGTACCGCTGGAGACTCTGGATGAGGAGTTGCAGCAGAAATGGTATCAGATGAATCTAGAGAACCCGCCGGAGGAGATAAGCACTCCGGAGCCGATACCGGATAAAAAGGCGGTAGACCATTTCTCGGAAAGCGAAAGGCAGGAGATTGATTTTTGGATCAGCCTTGTGGAGCAGTGGCAGCAATACCGGATGAAGCCGGGAGTTACCTGCAAAGCAGATGTTGATAAGAAATTTGTTACTTTATGTGGACTGGAATATCCGGACAAAGAGATTTCTGTTGATATCCTGTACCGGAAGTGGAAAGCGGTTAAAGAAAATGATTTAGACGGTCTCGTTGACAAGAGGGGCAAATGGAAAAAGGGAACCAGCAGCATTGATGATACGATATGGCAAGCGTTTCTGTATTTCTACCTTGATGAGAGCCAGCATCCGATTCAGAAGTGCCTGGACTACACCAAGATGTGGGCTCAGGAAAAAAGACCGGATTTATACACCGACATTCCAAGCTATTCCGCTTTTTACCGCAGACTCAACAACGAGGTGCCGGAAGGTGTCAAGGTGCTGGGACGTGAGGGACATAAAGCCTACAATGACCGCTGCGCTCCGTTTATCCGCAGAATTTATGAGGATATCGAAAGCAATGAGTGGTGGATTGCTGATAACCATACCTTTGATGTCATGGTAAGGGACAAGAACGGAAACATCCATAGACCTTATTTGACAGCATTTCTGGATGCACGAAGCGGTATTTTTACCGGATTCCATATTACATACAATCCCTGCTCCGAGGCTACACTGATAGCACTGCGGAAGGGAATCCTCAAATATGGCATACCGGATAACATCTATGTGGATAATGGTCGAGAGTTCCTGACCTTCGATATCGGAGGCTTGGGACACCGTAAGAAGAAACCAAAGGATGGCGAGGAGAAATTTGAGCCACCTGGAGTATTCAAGAGACTTGGCATTAACATGACAAATGCGATTGTCCGGAATGCGAAGGCAAAAATCATCGAGAGACGGTTTGAGGATGTTAAAAATGACCTTTCAAGGCTTTTTAATACCTACACCGGAGGAAGTGTGGTGGAGAAGCCGGAGCGATTGAAATTCGTACTGAAGAAAGACCAGATTTATACGGATGAGGAATTTGAGGAGTATGTGACAGCGGTTCTGGAGTGGTATTTCAACATGGAAGTCTACAACGGAGCTGTGGAAGCCGACAAGGGGAAATGCAAGATGGATGTTTTCAACGAGCATCTGAAACGGAAACGTGTGGCATCAGCTGAGGAGCTTAACCTCATGCTGATGAGAAGCACCAGACCGCAGCAGGTTACAAGGCGAGGAGTTCACTTGGATATTGGAGGTGGACGCATCGACTTCTGGAATGATGATTTTGTACATCTGATGCTCGGAAAGAAAGTTTACTTCCGTTATGATCCGGAGAATTTAAGCGAGGTCAGAATTTACGATCTGGAAGACCGTTACATTATGTCAGTACCTGCAGACAATACCGCAGTTCTTTCCTACAATGCCAGCAAGGATGATGTCAAGGCGGCGATGGCGAAGACCAGAAGGCTGGAGCGTATCGCGAGGGAATACAAGGAAAACGCTATTCTGGCAGATGTGGACAAGATTACTGCAATGGAGCTTGTGCTTAAGCAAGCCGAGCGAAACAAAGCGAACTATCAGGGCAAACCGAATCCATCCCTGCTTGAGGTTCAGAGGGCAGACGAAGAACCAGTATTCAAGAAAGTGGTTGGCGGTGCAGACCTTGATGTAATGAATAGAAATGCAGCCATAAGGCGAGGAGGTAAATGATGAGTAAACAGTACAACACAAAGCTTCAGGAGAGATTAGAGAAGTTCCTGAAGGACGAAAATTTGAGTCAGGCAAAGGCAGCCCCGATTCTTGGAATCAGTCAGGCAGCACTCAGCCAGTACCGCAGAAGTATGTACGATAAGGGCGATATTGAAGCGGTGGAAAATAAGCTGAAGGAGTTCTTTCAGATTCAGGAAGAGAAAACACAGAATGCGCAGAAAGCGGAACCCTTCAGAACCAAGACTTCAGCTGGGTACATACCGACAACCATTTCCGAGGAAGCGTACAAGCTGATCCGGTACTGCCAGCTGGAGAAAGGAATTGTAGTTATTGATGGGGATGCTGGGATCGGAAAGACGAAAGCAGCAGCCAAGTTCCTGCAGGACAATCCTTCAACAACCGTTTATGTGAAGGCTACACCAAGTACCGGCTCTACCAGAAGTCTTTTAAAGATGATTGCAAAGACATTAAAACTCCCTGAAAACCAGCGCACCGAGGATTTATCGGTATCCATTCAGGAGAAGCTCAGAGAGACTGATAAGGTTATCATTATCGATGAAGCACAGAATCTTAAATTCCTCACTCTGGAAGAAATCAGAGGGTGGGTAGATGAAGATATATTTACCGGAAAGCCGGGTATTGGAATCGTACTCATCGGAAATGTGGAAGTCTACAATAAGATGCTCGGAAAGCAGGAAGCAATTTTCGCCCAGCAGTTCAACCGCACGAAGCTCCATGGAAGGTACCGCACATCGGATATCCAGAGAGAAGACGTTGTCAAATTCTTCCCGGTGTTGGAAGAGAAGGGAATGCAGAAAGAGATTGACTACCTTCTGAGCATCAGCCACAGCAAATGGGGAATTCGTGGAATGGTGAGTGTGTTCAATAATGCAGTCAACAACGAGGATATTTCCTTTGAGGGACTGGAAAAAATGGCAAATACAATGGGAATCCGCTTCATATAGGAGGGCAGGACATGGAAAAGTGTTATACCGTGACTGTGATATGCCTGACACTGATTGTGCTGGCATATATCGGGAATAAAAAGGACAAGAAGTAAGAGAAAACGGAGGTAAATGCAAAATGAAGAACCCTAAAGAAAAAAGCACCGCCATTTTGGCTGGTGCAGCTGCTGGAGCAATCCTGATGGCTCTTATGTTTATGATTGTATTCGGCTTGCATACTGGAATAGCCGGTGCGGTACTGGTACTGCTGATTGTTGCAGTATCAGCAATCTCAGGATGGTTAATAGGATGGAACCAGCGTATTCAGAGGAGAAACTATTACTCATACATGAAAGGGTACCGCGAGGGATTGGAAAAGAAAACACTGATCATTAAGCACCCAGTGTATGAATGCAAATTTACGTTGCCGGATAGATAACAATGTGCCGGGGCTTATGCCCCAGCCTTAATGCAGCCACCGTAAGGTGATGGTCACAAGCCCATGAAATGCAGAGTGAGGCAAAATCACTGGAAACTGATGACGATGGAAATTTCAATTCAACACACAGTTGAGGTCAGGAGACGATGAGATGCCGTGAAGGATTACGGAGGTGGATAAGTGAAGAATGGAAAGAAGCCGACACTGGCACAAAAGAAGCTTCTGCAGGATAACGGGCTGGATTCTGAAAAGCGGCTGATTGTTAAGGACACTCCGGAGGAGATGGTCATTGTCAGCAGAATTGGCCTGCAGAGGAGGAGTGGGAAAACAAAGACTATCAAAAAGGCGAAGAAATGAGCGAGAAATCAGAGGTTAAGGTTCCGGAGGAAATTCGGAAAGGATGGGAAGAAGTAAGAATGTGTGCAAGCCTGATCCGGGATGGTAAAGCCAAGATTATGGTTGCAACCAGAAAAGACGGTACCACGTACCGATACACGAAGCCAAAGTAAGGAGGCGCAGCATGGTTTTAAGAGAAGAAATGTACTTTGAGCCGAGGACAATCAGTCCGGCAGGAAATATCCGCTGGTTCGGAGAAACCTACACAGCACCACAGATGCTCTGGCATACAGAGCAGACAGTCTATATCAGGGACAATGGCAGGATGTTATTTATCTACGAGTTAGACAGTGACAAGTTGTCAGAGGAAGAGAAGATTGAGGCTGTGTTTACACTGGTCTGTAAGATTGAGAAGCCGGACAAAGGACACCGCTACGGTAGGAAAATTACATAAGGGGCGAAAAGCCCCTCCTAATGCAGCCACTGTAAGGTGATGGTCACAAGCCCATGAAATGCAGAGTGGGAGAGGAGGACAGCATGATAGCAAGGATTGTGTGGACGATCCTACGGTACCCGGTTGGAGCCGAAGTCGGCTTTGCGGATGAATTGACAACTGAATATCGGATAGTGATGGGATACCATTACGCTCATGGAGCCTTCTATGTGCTTTTCTCCGAAGGAAACATGGTACACATGGATCGGCTGGATAAGCTGGTTGTATCAGCAAAAATCAAAAAGGAGGAAACAAGATGGATGCGACAAAAAAAGTGACCAAAAGTGGAGGTATTACTCTTCCGAGGGGTATCCGTCAGGAAACCGGTATTCTTCCGGGGGTTCCGGTTGACATCAGAACGGACGAGGAGGGAATTCATATCTCCAAGCACGTGCCGACCTGCTTCCACTGCGGAACGGTAGATGATGTACAGACGGTCTGCGGAGTTGAAATCTGCAGGAGCTGCGCTGGGAAGATTGCGGAGGTGTTTGAGTGATGAATGATATGGCAGAAATCAAAGCAAAGGCTGATCGTTTGGTGGAACTGACCAACCAGCAGAGCGTAATCAAAGCAGAGATTGACGAGATCAAAGCATGGTTCGAGAAAATTGCAACAGATGACCTGAAGGATACCAAAAAGAAGACTATTGATTACTGGGGCAGCAATAATTCCAAGGTGGTGGTCGGAAACAGTGAGACTGTGAAGCCGGTTTCCATGACAATGGTTAAGAAGCTGCTGGGTGATGTATTTGAGGAATTTGTGAAGGAGGATACGTCCTACAAAATGACAGATCCATGCAAGAGGCTGTTTGCAATGATATTTCTTGGCAATTACACTGAAGGAAGTCTGGATGAAACCATCAAGGCAATAACAGCAGACGAGAAGATTCAGCGGACACTCAAAAAGAAGCTGAAAGGAAAGTATGAAAAAGATACAGAAACCTTAATAAAGCTGGCTGGGCTTCCGGAGCAGGAAGCAAGTGACTGGGCATATCTCACTGCTGAGATTATTAACTGGGAATGGATATTGCAGATATTGAAAGCAGCAAAGTGGAAAGGAACACCGCAGGAGGCTATTGAAATTATCCGGGCAGCCGTTATTGTGGATGAAGGAATCAAGGTAACTGTGGAAGCTGAAAAAGGGAAGTAACCGGAAGGGAGAGGCAGATGAGAACAATAGAGCAATTCCAGATCAGAAAAATATATGCTATCGGCAATGCACTTGGTATCAAGGCTTCCGGAAGCGAGGACGAACTCCATGCGTTGGTAAGCGGAGTGACAGGGAAAGACTCCATCAAGAGCCTTACATATCAGGAGGCTTGTGCAGTGATTGCGCGTCTGGAAGAGCTGCAGGGGAAAACTGTCTCTCCAAAGCCACGGAGCAGCAAGCCTAAGGAGCATGAGACCAGACCAGGAGGAGTTACATCCGGTCAGCAGAAAAAAATCTGGTTTCTCATGTATGAACTGAAAAAATGTGATGAGGTGCCAAACGATGTGCAGCTGGGGGACAGGCTTTGTGCGGTAATTAAAAAAGAGTTTGGTGCGGATGCCGTTGCCAGTAATCCATTTGCATGGATTACTTTTGAACAGGGAAATAACCTGATTGAGATTTTAAAGAGATATGTGGCAAGTGCCAGAAAGAGAGGCGAGGCATAGTGGATTTGTTGGAAATGGTGCAAATGGAAAATCTGGACGAGGAGCAGAAAGTGCTTGCGGAACTGATTGGACTGGAGGCTTTCAAGAGCCTCGTGAGGGCTTTTAATGGCACTTCCATTTACATTCCGAAAATTGAAAGTCTGGAAAAAACAGTTCGTGACGAACTGATTAAAGAGGAGTTTGACGGAAGCAATTACAAAGAACTGGCTCTGAAATTTGGATTGACAGAAACGTGGATTCGCAATATAGTTTTAGACAAAGCAAAAGAGATAAAAGCCAGACCGATAGATGGTCAGATGAATCTTACGGACTTCTTAGAATGAATATATTTTCTTAAGTGCTTTATTTTAATATTTATGATTTAGGAGATACACTTGTGTTAGACACGCAGGTGTATCTTTTTTTGTGCGAGGTGAGAGGATGAGCGAATGGATTATAACTACAGCAATCACATTGGGAATTGGAGTGATTACATATTTTCTGAAACGCACCATGAGTCAGGTTGACAAGCATGGAGAGGAGATCAGAAGGATAGACAATGAGAGGGTTACTAAGACAGATCTGAAAGAAAGCACCGAGGAATTAAAAAAAGACATCCGGCAGATTCGGGAAGACTATACACCCAAGAACGTGCATGAAAAAGATTTTGACGAATGCCGGACTGATATCAAACAGATCAAAGCAGAGTATCTGACGAAGGATGATTTTATACGGGAAATGAACAAGATGGACAGAAAGCTGGATCAGATGATGGAACTTATGCTGAAGAAGTAGGAGGTCGAAAAGATGAGCAGAGAAACAGAAAAAAGACAGCTTCGGGCTGGCAACTTTACAATGAACAATGGCAGGGTGCTGTCGACAATAAACCTGCTCCGGGAAAAATACAATGCACTCCGGAGTGTGGAGAAGGCGGTCAGCTACGAAGGCATTGAAAAGCAGGAATTTGTAGACAGCGTTAATTTCCTTGCAGAAGAGGGCTATATCTACCTGAGGGATATTAAAACACGTGAAGATGCATCCCTTGCGGACTGTGATTATCAGACACTGGAAGCCAAAGTCACTGGAAAAGGCATCCGGCTCCTTGGCGGTGGAATATCTGATAATATGGTTGATCTTGGCGATTAACGATGGAGCAGAAGGAGAGAAGACGCAGCACCGGTAAGGTGGACAGATTACCGCCAGAGCTGAAGGACACTGTGGAGCAGATGCTCCTGACCGGCTGCACATATAAAGAAATTGTTACATTTCTGAAAGAAAACGGCGAAGAAATGTCGCAAATGGCGATCTGTACTTACGCAAAGAAGTATCTTGCCACTGTGGAGATGATAACGGTGGCACAGAGCAATTTCTCCATGCTGATGGATGAAATGAACCGGTATCCCGATCTGGATACTTCGGAAGCTCTCATCCGTCTAGCAAGCCATCATGTCATAAATGCCCTTACCAACGTGGATGAGGAGCAGATGAAGGAAGTGCCGATTGAGAAGCTGATCAAGGAAACTAATGGTCTTATCAGGGCAGCTGCTTATAAGAAACGGATTGAAGTACAGAATCGTGATAATTACGAAGCTGGACTGGAGGCAGTCAAGAGCCTTGTATTTGAGGCTATGGCGAAGGAGAATCCGGAACTCTACCGTCAGGTGAGTGCATACCTGAACAAAAAGAAAAGCGAAGGACTGGAGGGATAAAAGGTGATGTGGTATGTGATTCAAGTTATGACCGGCAAGGAAGATGATATTGCCGGGAAATTGAAAGAGCAGGGCATCCGGGCTCTTGTCCCGAAGGAAAATCGTCTGATACGCTCCGGAGGTTCATGGTTGCAGAGAGAATACATCCTGTTTACCGGATATGTATTCCTGAACATGAATTACAATGCGGATAACTATTACAAGGTTAAGGGAATTCCGGGAGTGATCCAGTTTCTTGGAGACAGCAGGAATCCGTCGAGACTTTCCTATCTGGAGGCAGAGTGGATTATGCTGCTGACCGGGGAGAACAACCAGCCGATTGAGCCTACAGTGGTCAGGGCTCTGGGCGATGGAAATTATGAGGTTGTGAAAGGAGTTCTTGAAAAATTTGAAAACCGCATCATCAAGTATGATAAGCGGAGCAGGAAAGCAACCTTTGAGATTACGATCTGTAATGAGAAAAAGGAAGTCCAGTTGAGCATCCGGCTGGAGGAAGATGAGGAACTAAGCCTTGCCGGGGCTGGCAGGGATGGGGCAGAGGGTGCAGCACAAGCGGTTTTGAAAGAAGCCACCTGATGGCATACGGTTGATTCGTCCCGATGCCGGAAGCTGGCGGACATAGAGAAAGGGAACTGAGCAGAAAAAGTACACTGGTTGGGTGGCGAAGCCTACCCATCGGGCTTGTTCTGGCGGTTCTCTTTTTTGAATGGTGTAAAAACACCGTTTAAAAACACGCTAAACCCATTTAAAATCGTTTGAATGATGAAAGTGGGGGAAATTATCGCTGAAACACAAAAATGCAAATATGGGGTAAATATGAGCCTTAAAATTTTACGGAAAGGCAGGTGGCGGGTGTGCGAGCAGGAAAAAAAGAAAGCATCGGTGTTCTGATCGGAGCGATGGCAGAGGCTGAGAGCAAGAGCTTCTATGATGATACCGAGACTGTTACAAGCGATTTAAAAAGCCTTATAAACATCTTTTTAAAAAAGGACAGTTCTCCGGAACGTGTGCAGATTTTGAAAGATTATGAATCCGGAGCACCGCTTACCGGAAAAGGAGGCATCCGCCAGAGGCTGGGAGCCATTGATATGGAATTTTTCGGCAGGGCATACTTTCCACATTATTTTTCCAGACCATCCCCGGAATTTCACCGGGAACTGGATAATATATGGCAACAAGGAGTTTTGAAAGGGGAATATCCGACTACACCGGCAAAGGTAAAGAAGATCAGCCGGATGAATGGAACCAAGCGAGTGGTCGCAGCTCCACGTGGACATGCAAAATCTACAAGCCTCACATTCAAAGGCAGCATTCACGCTATTGTTTATGAATACAAGCATTATCCAATCATTATATCCGACAGTTCGGAGCAGGCAGAAGGATTTCTGGATAATATCAGGGTGGAATTCGAGGAGAACGAGGCGCTGAGAGAAGATTTTGGAAATCTGGTCGGAAAGGTCTGGAGAAGCAATGTGCTGATTACCAGCACTAACATTAAGGTGGAGGCAATCGGCTCTGGAAAGAAAATCCGAGGCAGAAAGCACCGTAACTGGAGACCGGATCTGCTGGTCTTGGATGATATTGAAAATGATGAGAATGTCCGGACACCGGAGCAGAGAAAGAAACTGGAAAGCTGGTTTTTAAAAGCTGTTTCAAAAGCCGGTGATGATTATACAGACATTATCTATATTGGAACTTTACTGCATTATGACAGCCTTCTGGCGAAGACCCTGAACAATCCGGGCTATAAAGCCATTAAGTATAAGGCGGTCATTTCCTTTTCCAATGAAGATGACCTCTGGAAAGAATGGGAGGAAATCTTCACAGACCTTTCAAACGAAAACCATGAAGCAGATGCGAGAGCGTTTTTTGAAAGACACCGGGAAAAGATGCTGGAGGGTACGGAAGTTCTGTGGGAGGAAAAGCTGTCCTATTATGACCTGATGGTTATGAGGCTGACAGAAGGCGAAGCGTCCTTCAATTCCGAGGAACAGAACGAACCCATCAATCCGGAAGATTGTACCTTCAATCCGGAGTGGCTTGAATTTTACAATGAGGCAGAGCTTGACTTTAAGAGCCGGGATTATCTTTTCTTTGGTTTTGTCGATCCGTCACTTGGAAAGACCAAGCACAGCGACTTTTCCGCCATCATCACGCTGGCGAAGCACAAAGTATCCGGGTATATGTATGTCATGGATGCGGATATCGAACGCAGACATCCGGATAAAATTATCGGTGACATTCTGGAGAAGGAGAAGATGCTCCGCAGGGATTATGGCAGGGGCTATAAGAAGTTCGGAGCTGAGACGGTGCAGTTCCAGTGGTTCCTGAAGGAAGAATTGGCAAAGGCATCTGCAAAAGCTGGGTTATACCTTCCAATCGAGGAGGTACCGCAGACCAGCGATAAGACAATGCGTATACAGACGATGCAGCCGGATGTAAAGAACCATTACATCAAGTTCAATAAAAGGCACAAGAGACTGCTGGAGCAGATGGAGCACTTCCCGATGGGAGCGCACGATGATGGTGTGGATGCTCTGGAAGGATGCAGAACGATTGCCAAGAAGATGAAACGGTTCCGGGTGCTGGATAAAGGGAAATTAGGATTGTAGGAGGTAACGGTCATGCCGGTTATTTATATGGATAGGACTTCCATTGAAAGCCTGACAGAAAAAGATATCCGTGAGATCATCGATGAGAACAGCACGGATGTAAAATACGGAATGCTACATGATTACTATGTTGGCAATCATAGAATCCTTGAAGAAAACAAGAAGGACAGCACAGCTCCGAACAACCGTCTGGTCAATAATATGGCAAAATACATCACGGACACCGCCACCGGTTACTTCGTGGGTGAGCCGATTGTCTATGACTCCCAGAATGATGAATACCTGCAGACAGTGCAGGATATTTTTGATTACAACGATGAGCAGGATCACAACATGGAGCTGGCGAAGCAGTGCAGTATCTGTGGAAGCTGCTTTGAGATGCTCTATCTGGATGAAGATGCGAAAATAAGATTTACAAAGGTTCTGGCAAAGGACGGAATCATGATATGTGAGACGGACAGTGGTTTTTCTGCTCCAATGGCATTTATCAGGAGAGTTATTTCCAAGGACAAGGATGATAACGTGATCATGAAGGTCGAGTTCTGGAACTCCAGTGTTGTGATGCGTTTCCGTTCTATCAATGGAGGCTACTTAAACCTGATGGCGGTAGAGGAGCATTACTGGCAGGATGTTCCATTTGTGGAATATATCAACAACGAGGAAAGACTTGGAGATTTTGAGGGTGTCATTACGGAAATTGATGCCTATAACAAGGTGCAGAGCAATACCGCCAATTATTTCCAGTACAATGATGATGCCATTTTAAAGGTTTTAAAACTCGGAGATGTCAGCAGTCAGGATATTGCAGACATGAAGGAGAAGGGTGCTATTATTCTGGAGGATGGCGGAGATGTGTCATGGCTTTTGAAAACGGTTGATGATACCGCACTGGAGAATTATAAGAACCGGCTGCGAGAGGATATTCATACCGGAGCCAATGTGCCGCACATGTGTGATGAGTCCTTTGGCGGTAATCTTTCCGGAGTAGCCATCTCCTATAAGCTGTGGGGGTTGGAACAGATATGCTCCATCAAGGAAAGAAAGTTCAAAAAAGGACTTCAGCGCAGGATAGAGCTGATAACCAATATCTTAAATATCATGGGGTATGCCTACGATTACAGAGATATTCTTCCGAAGTTCCGCCGGAACCGTCCTCAGAACGATATGGAAACAGCAAAGATTGTCACGATGCTGGCAAATGACCTTTCAAGGGAGACCAGACTGCAGCTGATGCCCGGTGTTGAAAATGTCCAGGATGAGCTGAGAAAACTGGAGGAAGAAAAGAACAAGGAGCAGGAAGACTTCGGAGTATATAAGAATTTTGCCAAGGCTTTTCAGGGTGTAGCTGACAGAACGGAGGCGGTAACGGATGAGCCAGAAGGAACGTAACGAGTGGATTGAGCGAGCTAAGCAGAGGGTTCTTGATAATGCCGAGATAACGGATCAGTCTGTAAAAGAGATTATGTTCCTCTTTGATGAAGCAGCATGGCAGATGGAAACAGAGATCCATGCAATGTTCCAGAAATATGCTGAAGAAAACAATCTGACCTATGCAGAAGCCTCCAAGATGCTGACCGGCAGTGAGTACAGCCGGTGGAGAAAAGGGATTGACGAGTACCTGAAACATACAGAAGGAGATTCTGCAACACTTCTCGAATTGAATACGCTGGCAGCAAAGTCACGCATCAGCAGAAAGGAACAGATGCTCACTTCGGTGTATAAGACCATGATAACATTATCAGGAGATACAGAAACGAAACTGACAGATTTGCTGGGGGATATTTATAAGACCAACTATTATCGTGGCTGTTATGATGTGCAGAGCATCCTTGGAGTCGGTTTTAATGTTTCCAAGGTAGATGAGAAAATGCTGTTTAGAATACTGAAGCATCCATGGTCTGGGAAAAACTATTCTCAGGCATTATGGGAAAATACGGATAAACTGGCTGTTCTTGCAAAAAGGGAACTGACACTTGGCTTTATGACCGGAGCCAGCGTCCAGAAGATGGCAAAGGAAATCAACGATGTTATGGGAAAAGGTCGGTATGCTGCAGAAAGGCTTGTCCGGACGGAGAGCAGTTATTTTGCAAATCAGGGCAGACAGGAATCTTATAGGGAACTCGGCGTAAAAGAGTATACTTTTCTTGGCGGTGGCTGTGAAGACTGTCTTGTTTTAAATGGTCAGGATTTTTTAGTGGATGAAGCAGAACCGGGAGTAAACCTTCCTCCGATTCATCCAAACTGCAAATGCACAACAGTGCCTAAGACCGGCATTGATTTGTTTAAAGACCGGGATGGTGTGAATCCGCTGAAAGACAATCCAAAGTTTGAGGAGTGGAAGAAGAAATATGTTGACACTCCGGTTCAGGAACCTATAATCAAATTATCAGATGATGAGCAGTATGCAATCAATAACTATATCAGTAGCGGAGCATATACGTTGAATGATAAACTGAGAAGAGGATTGAAACTCACAAGGGAGGAAGAAAAACAGATTAAGAGTCTGGATTCAGCCCTTCAGAAGATGCCGACCTATCAGGGAGTCTTGTATCGTTCGGTTTCTGATTTTGGAATTCCGGATGTGCAGGAGTTTATTGCTTTGCATAAGCCGGGAATGGAACATATTTTTCCGGAATTTTTTTCAAGTTCCACAGAGGTATATGATGACAGTTTCCCGATTCAGTATGTCATAACTTCAAAGACCGGGCGAGATATCAGGCAGTTTAATTCTCAGGAGAAGGAGATTTTATTTGAGAGAAATTCGATGTTCTACATAACTAAAGTAGTTGATAATGTGATTTATATGGAGGAAATGTGATGAGCAAGCCTTATTCGGACAGAAGATGGTGGGATGCACCGAAACCGTTAGATAGTGGATGTAATTTTTGTCAATTTCATTATGGATTTGGCAAATGTGAGAAATATCCGAAGGGAATACCAAGGGATATTCTGAAAAAGTCTTTTCCAGAACCCGGAAAACCAGATAAATTCCCCCAATATTGTGAATTCCGCAAGGAGAAAAAAGAGTAGGCACCCGGTAGGGTGCTTATTTAATTGCAAAAATATGGACATCGGCACCTTTTAAAAGCGTTTTAAAGGGTGCTTTTGTTATACAAAAATTAAGACCAGGAGGTAGAAAAAATGGATGGAACAACCACCATGCAGGGTACTGAGCAGGAAGTTCAGGATACTGCAGCAGAAATGCAGGGACAGCAGACAGCGGAAAGCACACCGGAGAAAGTAAGTGCCCTCCAGAAGTTTATCAATGGACTTTTCGGCGGTGGCAAAGAAGATGGTGCAGAACCTGAAAAGAAAGATGAGAAAGCAACAGCGGAAGCGGCTGCAGAAAAAAGCTTCACTCAGGCAGATATGGATGCTGCCATCGAAGCTGCAAAACAGCAGTGGTTAGATGAAGCTGCGGAGGCGGAGCGTGTTAAGAAACTCACTCCGGAGGAAAAGGCGAAAGAAGAGCAGGAGAAAAAGGACTCCGAGATCGCCAGCTTAAGAAGCCAGCTTTTACAGAAGGAACTGAGAGAAAGTGCAACCAAGGCACTGGAAACAGATGGTTTCCCGGTTGGTCTTGCGGATGTGCTTGATTATTCCAGCAAGGAACGCATGGAAGAGACCCTGAAGAACACCACAGAGACTTTTAAGAGCAGCCTTGAGGTGGCAATTAAAAGCAGACTGAAAGGGAAGACTCCGGAAGGACTTGGTGGTGCAGCTTCCGCAGAAAATCTGTTAAGAGACCAGATTGCAAGAAATATCAGAGGATTATAAGGAGGAAAAAGTAAATGAATACCATTGAAACCGCAACAATTATTCAGAGCGAATTAGACAAGGCTGCAGTGGAGGAGGCTACTTCCGGCTGGATGGAAGTAAATGAGAAACTGGTTAAGTACACTGGTGGTGCAGAGGTTAAGATTCCGAGCCTCGATATGGATGGAATGGCTGACTATGATCGCACCAATGGATTTGTGCAGGGAAATGTAACTTTCCAGTATGAGACCAAGAAAATGACACAGGACAGAGGACGTTCCTTCAGCTTTGATGAGAACGATGTGGATGAAACCAACTTTGTACTGACTGCATCCACAGTTATGGGCGAGTTCCAGCGAACCAAGGTGATTCCTGAAATTGATGCATATCGTTACAGTACCATCGCTGCAGCTTGTATTGCAAAGAAGAGAGCATCCGGAGGTTATACTGCTGATGAAGCGACTATTCTTCAGAAACTTTACTATGACATTGCGTCTACTCAGGCAATCGTGGGACAGAATACATCACTGGTCATTACCATTGATTCTATGGTAGCAGCAATCTTAAGCATGTCCGAGAAACTTTCCAAGAAACTGGATGTGACCGATTTCAAGCAGGGAGACGTAACTCTTAAAGTCCGTAGCCTGGATGGTATCTATCCTTTAATCCCGGTAAGCTCCGACAGAATGAAGACCGAGTACCTTTTCAAGGATGGTGTGACTTCCGGTCAGGAAGCCGGTGGCTTTGCTCCTACCGAAAGCAGCAAGAGCATCAACTGGATCATCACTCCGAGAAAGGCACCTATTGCCGTGTCTAAGACAGACAAGATGAGAATTTTCGATCCTGAAACCAACCAGAAGGCAAGAGCATGGGCTATGGATTACCGCAAATTCCATGACATCTGGATTACGGATAAGAAAGCGGAACAGTGCTTTGTCAATGTGAAAGAATCACTGACATAAGGGGGACAGATCATGGAGAAAATCGAATTGAAGAGAGCAAACGTGGTAAAGGTAGTTGATTCCGAGGACAAAGCCAAGGCTCTGGAAGCCAAGGGGTTTGTCAGAACAGATGGAAAAACAGCAGCAGCTTCCAATGTTACAGTGGAAGAACTGAAAGAACAGCTTGTAAAGGCTGGGACGATCATTGCTTCCGGAGACGAGAAAAGGGCAGAACTGGAAGAAAAGCTGAAAGAAGCTTCCGAGCATGCACAAAAGGCAGACAAGGAGAATGCAGAACTGAAGGCAGAACTTTCCGGCGTAAAAGAGCAACTGGAGGCATCTGTTAAGCAGAATAGGGCTGCAAGTAAAAAATAGGAGGAACTGCCATGACACAGAATCAGGAAGACTGGCTTGTTGCGGAAGTGATGGACAGCATGAAGATGTCTGAAGCAGAAGAACGGTCAGTCAGAAGATATGTCAAAAGGGCAGTGGATAAAATTCTGATTTATTGCAACCGGGAAGATTTGCCGGAGCAGCTTCTTAGCACTGCAGCACAGATTGCTGAGGACATGCTGAAAGCGGATCAGGTAAAAAACAGCGAAAAAGAAGTGGCGAGTATCAGTCGTGGTGATACCGCCATTTCCTATCGTGACGGAAGTGGTAATCAGAAAGCCACTGTTGATTTTATGAAGGACTATGAAAAATCCCTTAACCGTTTTAAGAAAATGAATCTGCCGAAGGATTTAGCACATGACAGAGGCTGATATCCTTGCAATGACCTACGAAGATACAGTGACCGTTTACAGGGCTTTCAAAGATACCCTTCCGGGTGGTGAGAGTGTTTTTAAAAGCGGACTGGATGGCAAGGTTGTGTATGAAGATGTGGAATGTGCATTGTCTACACATACCGGGGGAAAACTGCAGCAATCAAAATCTACGGCAAGCACAGATACCACATTCTGTCTGTTTACCCGTCCGGAGATTGATATCCAGCCTAACGATTTCCTTGTGATCATGCACTTGGGAAAGCGGATAGAAGCGGTTGCAGGTTTTCCAGAGTGCATGAAGTCCCATAATAATATTCCGGTCAAGCTGGATAAGGATATTGTCTGATACAGAATACAGATTTGATGGACTGGATGAATGGGAAAAGCGTCTTTCACAAGCCATAGAGAGCCAGTATCCGGAAGCATTCCGGGAAATGGTTCTTAAACTGGCTGAGGAACTATGGAAAGAAGTAATTGAGAATACACCGAAAAAGACCGGAAGATTACAAAATGCATGGAGTATCGGAAGTATCGTAAAGCGTGGAGACGAGTATTATATCGAAGTCTACAATAACGTGGAATATGCCGAACCGGTAGAATACGGACACCGGACACGTGGTGGTAAAGGTTTTGTGAAAGGAGCCCACATGATGGAACTTTCCCTTCAGAAAGTGCAGAAACACCTTCCCGGTTATCTCCGGGAATGGATGAAAGACTTCCTGAATACCCATGAACTTTAGGAGGTGGACTATGGAACATCCGATTATCCAGATAAAAAATGAGATTACATCCGTGCTGAAAGGAATTGATCCGGATACCGATGTCTTTTACGAGGAAATAAAAGGCACGGAAGAAAAGCATGGGATTGATGAGCCGGAAACCTATTACTTCGTGGATATTATTCCGAATGGAAACAAAACGGTTGATAAATTCTTTACGGATATGGGGGTGCTGGTGGATATTGCTTACCACGAGAAAAGCGAGAGCAATACCGCCTATTTGATTAAAGGGGCAGAGATTGATGCTGCTGTCCGTCCGGTGCTTCATTTTGGAGACCGGCACATAACCATCAATGATGCCAGTATAAAAGTGACAGATCATGTGCTGCATTACAGTTTTGCCATCAACTTCCGTCAGGCAAGGGAACAGACGAGTGAGTTTGTAGCGATGGGTGAACTGGAAGTGGCAGTTAGAGAAGGAGAGTGACATTATGAGTTTAGGATTGCCGAGTTTTAGCATGATTTTCAAGGGAAAAGCAGTGTCAGCCATTGAAAGAAGTGCAAGGGGTATCGTTGCGATAATTCTTACGGACGGTACTGAAGGTGGAAAAGACCTGAATATTTACAAGAAAGTGGATGAAGTTGATTTCCAGAACTGGACTGAGCAGAATTACAACTATATGAAGCTGGTGTTTGCCGGAGCTCCGTCTACAGTCATTGCAATCCGCAGGGCAGAAAATGCAGAAGGGTACAATGCGGAACTGAAGAAACTGAGAGATTTAAAATGGAATTACCTTACCATTCCCGGTCTGGATTCGGCTGATATGACAACCATTTCAGCGTGGATCAAGCAGTACCGTGATGACGAGAGAAAGACCTTTAAAGCGGTTTTGGCACACTGCAAGGGAGATTATGAAGGAATCATCAATTTTACAACGGAGAATATTTCAACAACCATTACCGGCGAAAAACATACTGCAGCAGAGTATTGTGCAAGAATTGCAGGGGTGCTTGCAGGGCTTTCCCTTGCAAGAAGCAGCACATATTATGTATTGGATGATATTTCTGAGGCTGAGACCCCGGACGATCCAAATGCCCGAATTGACGATGGGGAACTGATCATCGTGTTTGATGGGAAAAAGTACAAGATCGGCAGAGGCGTCAACAGCCTGACTTCCTTTACGACAGAAAAGAAAGAGGATGTCCGTTTTATTAAAATCGTAGAGGGAATGGATCTGTATATGGACGACATCAGAGAAACCTACGAAGAAAATTATGTAGGAAAAATCATCAATGACTATGACGGCAAGCAGATGTTTGTGGCTGCTATCGGGGCATACCACAAGGGATTGCTTGGCAATGTGCTGGATAAATCCTTTGATAACGTGGTTTCCATTGATTTGGAAGAACAGCGTACCTATCTGGAAAGCAAAGGAACGGATACTTCCAGCATGGATGATATTGCAGTTGCTGAAGCCAACACAGGAACCAAGGTATTCATTGCCAGCAATGTAAAATTTGTGAATGCAATGGAAGATTTGAAAATGAATGTCAGCATGTAGGAGGTAGAGAAACATGTCAGATGTGATTAGAGGAAATAAAACGCTTTCAGGAACATGGGGAGAACTTTGGATCAATGGAGAAAAGGTATTTGAATTCTCCAAGATTGAATTGAAGGTGACAGCCAATCGTGAGGATGTGCAGATTGGACTTAGTGTAGACAGCAAAATTACCGGATTAAAGGGCGAAGGCTCCTATACTGTAAAGAAGGTGTACACCAGAGCAAAAGAAATTCTGGAGAACTGGAAAAAAGGTAAGGATGTTCGTGCTGAGGTTATCGCAAAACTGGAAGATCCGGATGCAGTAGGCGGTCAGGTGGAGCGTTGGTCATGCGACAACGTATGGCACAATGAAGTCCCGGTTGTAAACTGGGAGAAGGGTGGAATCATCGAAGAGGAAATCAGTATCGGCTTCACACCGGATGACTTACAGAATTTGGATGCGATTGAATAGGAGGAGAACATGGAAGCAAAGCAGAAAGATGAAGTTTTTAAAGCCTTTACAGCGAAGGCGGTACAGAGATTAAAGGATAAAAGGGTCAGGAAATACGAGACACTGTATGTGCCGAGTATTGATCAGAATATTAAAATCCGCAATCTGGATTATCCGGAGATTGTGGAGTGTACGGAGATCGAGGATGCCGGAGACCCGAATGCATCCGATAAGTACTGTATTTACCTTGCGGTTGTGGAGCCTGACCTAAAGGCGGTTGCGATGGAACTGAAGGATCAGGGCGAAATCAAGACCTATCCGGAAGTGGTTAACATTTTCGATATGCATGAGATTACCTCAATTGCTACGGAAGTTATGAAACTGTCCAAAGTGATCGGAAACAAGAAAGTAACGGTTGTTGAAGAACTAAAAAACTGATAGACCAAGACGGTGATGGTTATTTCCTGCACTATTATATTCAAAAGGGTTTCAAACTGGAGTATCTGCTTTCGCTTGAAACGGAAAAAAAGTGTTTTTATTATGCATCAATGCTGAAAAGCATAGAAGAGCGTAATAAGCTGTTCTCAACAGATGGAGGTGGTTAAATGGGTGTTGTAGGAAGCATTTCCATTCGGGATAATGCCAGCTCAGTACTGAAAAGTGTCCGTCGGGAACAGACTGCTCTCCGGAAAGATGCAGCTGAGACAAGGAAAGAACTGCAGCGCGCTTGGGACAAGACTTATACTGCAAAGGTCGATACCGCATCTGCGACCCAGAAGACAGAGGGACTGCTTGGCAAGGTAAAGCAGCTGGGGAGCAAAGTGGTATCTCCGGTCATTAAGGCAAAGGACACAGCCAGTGCGACAATAAACAAAGTCAGCAATGGCATCAAGACAGTGGGGAAAAAGGTGGCATCCCCGGTCATTAAGGTAAAGGATGCAGCCACCTCAAAGATAAAATCAATAAAAAATGCAATAACGGGTGTGGCGAAGAAAGTAACCACACCCATTATTAAATTAAAGGATGCGGTCACATCCAAGATTACGAAAGTGACCGGGAAACTGAAAGCAATCGGTGGAAAAGTATTTTCGCCCATTGTAAAGCTGAAGGATGCTACAGCCAAGGGCATATCTGCTGTCAACAGTAAATTAAAGACGCTGGCAAAGACGGTGACGATTCCGGTAACGATAGCTGCCACGGCAGTAATCGGCGGTGCAGTCAGTGAAGGAGCTGCACTGGAGCAGAGCATTGGAGGTGTGGAAACACTCTTTAAGGACAATGCCGGTGTGGTAAAGGCGAATGCGGATGCAGCGTTTAAGACTGCCGGATTATCTGCCAATGAATACATGGAGCAGGTAACGAGTTTTTCCGCTTCGTTACTAAACAGTCTGGGTGGCGACACTGCTACAGCTGCTGCAGTTGCAGATATGGCTATGATAGACATGGCGGATAATGCGAACAAGTTCGGTACGGATATGGATTCCATCCAGAATGCATATCAGGGCTTTGCGAAGCAGAATTACACCATGCTTGATAACTTAAAGCTGGGTTATGGCGGAACCAAGGAAGAAATGCAACGGCTTTTAAAGGATGCACAGAGCCTGACCGGAGTAAAATATGATATTGATAATCTGGCAGATGTGTATAATGCAATCCATGCAATTCAGGAAAATCTTGGTGTGACGGGAACGACTGCCAAAGAAGCGAGCGAGACATTCAGCGGTTCCTTTGCATCCATGAAATCCGCAGCCAAGAACGTGCTGGGTAATCTGGCGATTGGCGGAGATGTAACCGGTTCAATGGAGCAGCTGGTAGAGAGTGCATCGACATTCCTTTTTGACAATGCAGTCCCGATGATTGGACGGGTAATGTCAGCACTTCCGGGTGCAATTAAGACTGGAGTAAAAAAGGCAGTTCCTAAAATTAAAAGCACTGGAAAAGATATTGTTGTCGGTCTAAAGGATGGACTGAAAGCCATGTTCCCTTCGATGGCTCCGGTTATCGAAAATGGATTCAATGCGGTTATTTCTGCAGTTCCTGATTTTATTTCGGGTATCAAGAGTGTGGTATCTACGGTTGGCTCATTGGCTGCCGGATTTGCCCCCATGCTTCCACAGCTTACAGCCTTTGGAAGCGGAATGGTTACGACAATCCAGCAGGTAGTCAGTGCCTGCGTTCCGGCATTGACCAGCATTATTGCCACAGTCCAGACAATACTCCCGGTAATCCTCCCGGTGATCCAGACGGTTGTTTCTACAATCGGAAATATCATAGCACAGGCAGCACCGGTAATTGCGGGGCTGGTAGAAGGAATCGGAACGGTGGTTTCAACGCTGGCTCCAGTATTCAGTACGATTTTCTCTGAAATCGGAGAAAAGGTCGGAAGCGTCATTTCCTTTGTGAGTGAAAGGATGGGCTTTATTCAGGAGGTTATCGGAACGGTAGCACCTCTGATCGGTGACATTATCAGCACAGCGTGGGGAGTGATTTCTCCGGTAATTGATATTGTAATCAGTGTCTTTGAAATTTTGTTTGGCGTTGTGCAGAAAGTATTTCCGGGCATCCAGTCAATTATCGAAACCGTATGGGGTGTTGTAAAGCCTCTGGTAGAAGGAATCGGAAGTGTCATTGGGAAAATTGCCGGATGGTTTGGTTCGGTAGCAGATGCAATCACCGGCTCAGGAGGAGATTCCGGTTCCGTAGGGAAGAACGCAGAAGGAGACAATAACTGGAAAGGCGGTCTGACTTGGGTTGGTGAGGAAGGAGCCGAACTGGTTGATTTACCGCAGGGTTCCAGAATCCTTCCACACAAGGAAAGTGTTTCCCTGACAAAGCAGGGCGGTGGCGTTGTAAAAGACAGCACAGCCAACATCATGCAGAATACAGTGGTATCAGCCGGAAGTCAGGATTTAAGCCCGGTAATGGCAATCCTGACAAGAATTGATGAAAACTTGAAACAGCTGTTAGACAGAATCAGGGGAAAAGAAAACGCTCTGGAAGTTCCGGATGCAGGAAAAGGCAAAGGAACAGCAAGAGGATTTGTTGGCAGCGTGACAGTTGCCATTGCAAAACTGGCAGATGAAATCATTGTTCGGGAGGATGCGGACATAGATGAAATTGCCGATAAGGTTGCAAAGAAAGTTGTAGAAGTAGTTGTAAACATGGGTTAGGAGGTGGTCTGATGAAAACCAGAGTAATTGAATTGAGTGTAAATAACCGGAAAGAGGTGATTGAACTGCCAATCAATCCTTCCTCGGTGGAATTCACAGAAAAGCAGTTGAATCAGACAATAACACTTCTGAATATCGGGGAAGCCAATCTGAAGGGAGAGCGAGGGCTGAAATATACAAAGTTATCGAGCTTCTTCCCTTCGGAGAAGTCTCCGTTTTATAAGAATGCAAAAAAGAAACCGGACAAATATGTTGCCATGCTTCAGGAGTGGAAGACTTCAAAAACGGTGGTCAGGGTAATTATAAGCGATATGAAAATCAACCTTGCCATGCTGATTGATGATTTTGCGTTTTCCATGAAGGAAGGGGATGGAGATATTTATTATACAATCTCCCTGTCAGAGTACCGCACACTGAACGTACCCTCTGTGCAGATCACAACAAAGGTACGGAGCAATGGTCTGTTATCAAGACCGTCAACATCTGCAGCAGGGGGAAGCTATACAGTAGTAAGCGGAGACACACTCTGGGGCATCTCAAAGCAGAAGTATGGAAGCGGAAGTTCCTATCCGAAGATATACAATGCGAACAGTGGAACGATTGAGGCGAGTGCCAGGAAACATGGAAAATCCAGTTCTGATAATGGACACTGGATTTATCCGAATGATGTGTACACAATACCGACATAGGTGGTGCTGATATGAAATTATTGACTGGCGGAAAAGATATCAGTGAATTGATAGAACAGATTAAATGGTCTGGAGACACAAAGCAGGTCGCACGTTCCATCCAATTCACGATTGCAAAGAATAAAAAAGACAAGGATTTTCCTACTGTGGTCATAGACGAGGGTGCAGAAATCATTATGCAGGATGACAGTGGGAAGGACATTTTTGGAGGTATCATTTTTGATATTGACAAGAGTGCGAGTTCCAAAGTTGAGACATATCTGGCATACGATCTGATGTTTTATATCAACAATTCAGAAGTGAACAAGATATTTGAGGGAACTCCGGAAACGATTGTTCCGGGAATATGTACAGAGCTTGGAATTGAGAGCGGAGCAATGGCAGCAACGGGTGTCAACATATCTTCCATGCCATGCCTCGGCAAGAAAGCGTATGATGCCATTATGATGGCATACACAGTAGCAGCAAAGCAGAATGGCAGCAAGTACATTCCGCTGATGACGAATATAAACAAGGTGAGTGTACTGGAGAAGGGAACGCTTTGCGGAGCAGTTATGGTTGGGGATTACAACCTGATTGAAGCCACATATAAAAGCACTCTTCAAAACCTTGTCAACAGGGTTTTAATAACGGATAAAAATAACAATATCATAAAGACGGTAGAGGATGCGGAGTCTATCCGGAAGTATGGTCTGGTACAGAAAGTGTTAAAGCAGAATGATGGTGAGGATGCCACAGCACAGGCTCAGAAGATGCTGATTACAGTAGAATCCTCTGCGACTGTTTCCGGAGTACCGAATGATTTCAGCGCGGTATCCGGATATTCCATTATCGTGCAGGAAACGGATACAGGTCTTTACGGACAGTTTTATATTGAAAGTGATACGCATACCTTTTCGTGCGGTAAGGCACAGATGGATTTGACACTTGCTTTTGAGAACCTTATGGATGAAAAGGAAATTGAAGAGACTTCATAAAGGCAGGGGGTGGAAAGATGCCGACAAACAGAAATATAGTAGATATGGTCGAGGCTATCAGGATGGGAAACGGTGGTTCGGGCAGTTCCGGCGGTGTGGACGGCACTTATCTGGCAGATGTGAAAACGGTAAAACCACTGACCATTAAGATGCACAATACGCTGATTACAAAGAATCTGTATATCAATCCGGCACTGATACTGGAGGCTTCCGATGATGGAGAGAAAATCAAGAAGCCTTTTGTCACACCGTTTGAACCACAGGAGGTTTATGAATTCTTAAAGGAGTTTCACGAAAAATATGTGCTGAAGAAAGGGGATACGGTTGTGGTGCATATAACCGGTTCCTCTTTTTATATTGCAGGAAAGGCGGTTAAAGCATGAGTATTTTTCCTTTTATTGATTCAACAAGCACCAGCACCGAGACAAGTGATGAACTACCCATGCTGAAAGAATATGCCTATGACTTCGAGAAGAACGAACTGCTTCTGGATGAAGAGGGACGTACTTATCTGGTGGAAGGAAATGAAGCACTCCATATCTGGATTTTTAAAGCACTGACTGCGGAGCGTTTCCATTATACTGCATATTCCTTTGCTTTTGGTTCAGAAATTCAGGATCAGATAATCGGACACTCCATGAACGTGGAGATTGTCAAACTGGAGATTGAACGCTTTATCATTGAAGCTCTTATGGTCAATCCATATATAAAGCGATTGGATAATTTTGTTTTTGAAAATTCTTCTACCGGGATGACGGTGAGTTTTGACTGTACCAGCATTTATGGTTCAAACACAATTCTGGTTCCGGTGAGGGAGGTGAGAGTGTAATGGATTTTAGTGCTGAAGGAATACTGGCAAGGATGAAGGCTGCGTTGAAAAATGAGGATACCAAGATGGAAGGCAGCTTCTCAATGGATAATCTTCAGGCGGTGGCTGAGGAGTTTGCCCGGCTTGATGCCATGAGGATTGTTCCTCTGATGAATACCCTGACAGACAAAGAGGAGGATATGGGTACCAGCGGAAACGAGAGGCATTATGTGAGATGGGCAAAGGAAGCCACGGATGCAGAGGGTAATGTCATTGTGGGAAATGCAAAGGTGGACACACCAAGGGATGGAACCGGGCTTGTGTCGATTGCGATTCTTACAGTGGATGCCAAGCCACCAACGGAAGAACAGATTGCATTTGTCCAGGAATACATAAACAGTATGCGTCCGGTTGGAGCTGATCCGGTTGTGGATGCTGCGGAGAGCATTCCGATTGTTATTTTATGCAGCGTTGTGAAAATGTCCGGTTACACAGAAGAGACTGTGAAAACGCAGATCAGGAGCAAGATCGAGGAGTATTTCACTCAGATAGCTTTCCAAAGCGGAACAGTGTCTTTGAACTACTATAAAATCAGTAACATCATCAGTGGAGTGGATGGTGTGAAGGAATTGGGAATCCTGAAGGTCAACGGAGCTCAGGACTCCATTACTGCAGAATACAACAAGTATTTTGCTCTGCAGGAGCTGACGGTCAATGTCACTGAATAACAGCCAAATGCTTCCAGCAAGAGTCCACAATATGAGACAGATGAATGATGTCCTGAATGCCGAGGATATCATTCTGGCTGAAATAGAACGGATCATTGATGAGATGTATCAGAGAGCATCCTTACTCCACGAGGAGCTGATCAATGAAGAATGGCTGGAAAATAAACTGTCAGAGAGAACCGGAGTCGGTGTTGATGTTACCGGATATGCTGAGAAGTTGCTTGCGGAGATTGTTCTGGATGTGAGTGAGCTGCAGCATATCGATATGCCGGATGTCCGAAAGTTTTTGGATAAATGGGTACCGGCTCATCTGATGTATAAAATAATTCTGCTGCTGGACTACTCGGCAAGTATCGGAGAGGTCTTCTCGGTAACGGAAATGACAATCGGTTTTGATTCGCCTTACTGGAATGTCCGGAGGTTAAATGGAACATGGTTGCTGGATGGCACCTATAATCTGGGAGTAGGAAGAAAACCGGATGAATGGGGCATCAGCTACGATATGGGAGACGTCGAGGTTTTGGAGAGCGTAGAACTGGATGTGAGTGTATCTGCTACATCACAGCTGCAGGAGATGTTTACTGATGCCGGAGTGGTTATCGGCTTTGACTCGCCTTACTGGAATGTCCGGAGATTGAATGGAACATGGCAGATGGATGGCAGCTATGAACTGAATGTGTTAAGAAAACCAGATACATACGGTCTGGCAATTGACTTGGGGAATACCAATATCGAGGAAATGACACCGGGAGGTGTTGTTATAAAGAAAGACTTGTGGCTGCTGGATGGCAGCTATCAGTTGAATGGAACAAGAATATTAGATGCCATAAGGCGAGAGGAGGAATTGTAAAATGGCAGAGAACCTTACACAGAATCAGATTATTACAATTGCAGGAAGGAAAAAGATGCTGAGAGCCAGAGCTGGAGAAATCCAGCTGCCTAAGATTGTGGGCTTTGTATTTGGTGATGGTGGTGTGGATGCGGATGGAAATGTTATCGCACCACTGGAGGCAGAATCAGAACTGAAGAACGAATTGCTCAGAAAGAAATACGATACTTACACCATGTTGAGCGATACGAAGTGCAAGTATGAATGTGAGCTAAAGGAGAGTGAGCTTCCGGGTACTGCGATTAGCGAAATCGGACTCTATGATGCGGATGGGGATATCATTGCCATCAAGCGTTTTACCGCAAAAGGAAAGGATGCGGATATCAGCATGACTTTCTATATCAACGATACATTTTAGGGAGGCAGGACATGGCGAAGAATTTAACGATTCAGGATGAGCCGGTTTACAACGAACAGATGGAGGCTCTGGAGCCTACCACACCGGCACATGCAGGTTACTTTAATGAGCGATATGCCCAGCTTCTCAACAACGGAAAAGCCAACCGCAGGGATGCGAAGATCTTTGAGGATGACGTGAACGGTGGGAAGATGCGATTAGGCATGGAAAACGGTCATTTATATTATGAGGAACTGTAAAAATAACGTATTACGTTATAATCTAACAAAATAAGCAAAAATAAAACGTAAAGTGTTATATTATGCTGGAAACGAGGTAGAAAATGTCGAAAAAGGTTTTTATTGCAGAGCAGGAAACACTGCTTGAAGTGCAGGAGCAGGTGGAAAAGCTGGTGAGAAATCTGGTACCGGATGATGCACCGATTTATGGAATGGTTATCCATGAAGCTTCCGACCTGAATCCGTCCACAAGAGTGGAGTACCTTGGTGCGAACAAGGACTTTACACCTATGAGCATGAATATGAGCACGCACGCCATGAATTATGGCTCATGGGCTGACTGGGACTGGCTGAAAGCCAATGTGCCGGTTATGTGTAACTGGGATGGAGGTATTGATTATTTCTTAGATCCGGACGATTATACGAAGAAAGCGGACGGAACGGACTCAGATGTGGCTAATATTGATTATGCCGGTGATGCGATGGCAATCGTCAAGAAAATCTACAAGAAGGAATATAAGGTTGGAAATGACCGCTATGTATATTTCTGTGAAAGAAAAGTGGATGATGATTTCCATGCGGTAGGATTTAATGTACTTGGAAAAGAAAGAGATTATATGCTGACCCCGATGTTCTATGGCTCCATTGATTCCAATGGAAAGATGAGAAGTATTGCAGGGCAGTGGAGCTGCTTATCAGCCTCCGGTTCTGCTGCAGACAATGCAAACGGAAAAGCAATCGGGACTGCCGAGCAGTATACAGCAATTCAGGCAGCATCCGACAAAGCTCTTTTCTTTGGCGGTGCATTAACGAATACATTGGCAGACATCTGTATTCTGCTGAGTAAGAGCACCGACTCTCAGACTGCTTTTGGATCAGGCATGTGTTCTACCTACGTTGAAGATAAAGCACAACATTACGGAACGAAAATCAATACAGTCATTGGCGGAGGACAGTTTTATGGTTCTAATGATAATAAGTCCTTCAATAAAATTTTCCATAGCTGCGTTATGGGGAGTTATATGCTGTGGCAGAGAGATCCGTATATGCTCCTGATTAACGGAAGAATAAAGGTGTCTCCGGATTATACCTATGACTTAACCGGGGCTAAATATCTGGATACTGGAGTGAATTTGGCAGAAAACGGATATTATGCAACAACTCAGGTGGTAAAGGATTTTGGTGCAGTGCCAAATGATGAAATCGCATGCAGTTCTGCTACTGGATACTGTGATCACACTTGGGTGAACGCAGCAATAACGGCGGTTTCGCTGCGGTTCGGCAATTGCGACTGCGGTGTTCGTGCCGGGTTCTGGGCTCGCACACTGCGCGATGCCGCTGCTATCGCCTGGTGGCACTACGGGGCGTCCAAACTTCTTCCAGCACCTGCTGTAGCGTAAGCTACAGATAGGGGGGCTTCTCCCAATTGCTTTGTATAAAATATAGGAATGATTTTTTTAAGATTTTCAGGGGCTATCGGAACTCCCTCTCCGGCGGTTTCGCTGCGGTTCGGCAATTGCAACAGGAGAACCGGCAGGGAAGTATCGGCAATGGGCTGGCTGTTCTATCGAAATCGGGTAATCATAAGAAAGCATACGCTGATACATATTGCGAGGATAGCAAGGAAACTCAATAAAAAGAAGATGGAAAAGAAGAAATATCCATTAAGACTCTATAAGGGCTTTATTTTCCTGATGGGATGGATAACGCACTCTGATACCTATGAGTGGTATCTGATGTATATTAAGCCACTTATAAGCGTGAGGGCGGTTAAACGCATCATATCTAAAATGGACAAGGAGGCAAATAAAAATGCAAGGATGGAAAACCGAGAATTGTTCCTCACTGCCTAAAGCATTGGAGATGGTAAATGCCAATACTTACATCCAGAGAAGAAATATCAATCGTATTGAACGAGACAGTATGGATGGCAGTGAAGAGAAAGAAGTGGGCTACACATGCGAGTATCGTTTCTTGAGTGAAGATGAGTATTATAATCTGCTCCAGCAGGAAGAGAATGCTGAAAAAGTAAACGAGAACATTCTGATCAGCATGGGAGCTCAGGCAGAACTCTATGAAAAACTGCTCGCAACAGAAGAAAATCAGCTCATTATTATGAACGCAGTAGCGGAACTGTACGAAGCAAAGACGGGAGGTAATTAAGATGTTGGAACTGTATATTAAATTAGTAAAGGCTGGAAAGAGAACAATCGACAGTATTCCGGAGAAATTCAGAGACGATGTAAGAGCAGCAATCGAAGCTGCAGAAGAATTGAATAGTTGATAAACATTTAAGAAAATGTTGTCAGAAGTTTGACTTGTAAATGAGGAGTCTGAAACAGACTCCTTTTTGAATGCAGCAAAGGTGTTTAAAAGGGCTTTCAAAGCCCTTTTTAAATACAAAAAATATGGAAGGAGATGCAGAAAATGGCAAGTTTAAGCAATGCAGTAACTATTATCGTGGCATTCGCAATCCTGATCCAGTTCCTTGTGGACAGAGTGAAGGAACTTGTGGGTGACAAGGTAATGAACATCGTTAAGGCACCGGTATGGGCGGTAGCTTTCGGAGTGCTTTTTGCATTGATGTTCGACATTGATTTCTTTGCTTTGATGGGCTACAGTTCACAGCTGCCTGTTATTGCAAAGGTGATTACCGGCTTAATTCTTTCCTCCGGTTCTACCGGAGTGCATGAGCTGGTAGCCAAGTTAAGAGAAAGCAGAGTGGACAGTTAGGAGGTACACAATGGGAAAGAAACGTATTTGTTTAGATCCGGGGCATTATGGAGAAAAATATAATGCCGGGGTTGTTTCCGGGTATTATGAATCAGCGACAGTTTGGAAACTGACACAGTATGAGAAGGAATACTTAGAGCAGATGGGAATTGAGGTTCTCGTGACCAGAAGTAATATCGATGAGAATCCGGATCTGACAGCCAGAGGAAAGATGGCTGCCGGATGCGATTTGTTTGTGAGCAACCACACAAATGCCTGTGGTACTGAGGCAGTAAACAGAGCAGTGGCGATTCATTTCACAGATCGTAATGAAACTTTGGTTGATGATCAGTCCAGAGAATTTGCAGCACAGATTGCAAAGGTTATCCAGAACACAATGGGTGTGGACGGATATCAGATTTATTCGAGATTATCCGACAATGACAGAGATGGAAATGGAAGGAAAGACGATAATTATTATGGAGTGCTGAATGGCAGCTTCTTAGCCGGAGTTCCGGGCGTTATCGCAGAACATTCTTTCCATACAAATACTGAAGCTTGTAAATGGCTGATGGATGATAGCAATCTTCGCAAGCTGGCGAAGGCATGTGCAGAATGCATGGCATCCTTTGTGGGTGCATCTACGATAGTGGATACCGGTATTCAGGCGGTAGAGTTTGCAAACATGGCAGATGCTGATATCGTGAAACGAGTTGGTGAGTTATGTACTGCCGATATGAAGAATACCGGCATCCTTGCCTCTGTATCAGCAGCGCAGTTTATTCTGGAATCAGGATATGGAAAATCAGTGCTCGCACAGATGGCAAATAACTGCTTCGGCATGAAATGCTCGCTGTCCGGAAACACATGGTCTGGAAGTTCATGGGATGGAACAAGCGAATATACCAAGGAGACGAAGGAATATGTAAATGGAGAGTATGTAACGGTTACAGCTGCATTCAGAGCATATCTGAATGTCGAAGCGTCTATCGCTGATCATTCCGCATACCTGCTGGGTGCAAAGAAAGGCGAGGTACTTAGATACGCTGGTTTGAAAGGCGAGAAAGATTACAAGAAAGCGGTGCAGATCATCAAGGATGGTGGCTATGCAACTGCTCCGGATTATGTTGACAAGGTGTGCAGTATCATTGAAAAATACAATCTCACCGCTTATGATCAGCAGGAACAGACAGCAGCAGAAAGCTGGTATCGTGTCAGAAAGAACTGGAGCGATGCCAAGAGCCAGATTGGAGCGTACCATTCGCTTGAATATGCAAAGGCTTGTGCAGATAAGAATCCGGGTTACAGTGTATTTGATGAAGCAGGTGTAAATGTATATCCTGAAAATGTGTTTGCTCCTTATATGGTGCGTGTGAAAATCAACGATTTAAACATGAGACTTGGAGCAACCATTGACACTGCTTCTGTTGGTCACATCCCGGTTGGCTCATATACTATCGTAGAGGAAAAAAGTGGAAAGGTAAGCAAATCCGGTGAGGAAGGCTCGTGGGGACGCATTAAGTCTGAACAGCCTTATAACGGAAAATATGTTCCGGTCTGGATCTGCCTTTCTTATACCGAGAAAGTGTAATATGAATGAGTTTTGTCCGGGGGCTGAAATGCTCCCGGATTACCTGATTGAATGCCCCAACATTGAAAATCAGGAGGAAGAAGAATGAACAGTTTTATTGCATGGATTGGTGGAAAGAAGTTGCTTAGAAAGGCGATTATTGAAAGGTTCCCGGAGGAAGGCTTTGACAGATACATTGAGGTGTTTGGTGGAGCTGGATGGGTGCTGTTTGGTAAGGAAGTGGGAAAGGAACTGGAAGTATTTAATGATGCAGACAGCAACCTTATCAATTTGTACCGCTGCATCAAATACCACTGCGAGGAACTGCAGAAAGAACTTAACTGGCTGGCAATTTCAAGGGAACAGTTCTTTGACAATAAGAGCCAACTGAACGCCAGAGGGCTTACAGATATCCAGAGGGCAGCACGATACTTTCATATTATAAAGGTGAGTTTCGGAGCAGACAGAAAGACCTTCGGAACGAATAAGAAGAACCTTGCTAATTCGATTGAATATCTGGCAGAGGTGCAGGAACGTTTAAAAAATGTGGTTATTGAGAACAGGGATTTTGAGAGCCTGATTCGGGTGTATGACAGACCGGGAGCGTTGTTTTACTTAGATCCGCCATATCATGGCACCGAGAAATATTATGAAGGAGGGTTTTCACATGATGATCATATCCGTTTAAAGACCGTCTTAGATGGGATTAAAGGAAAGTTTATCCTTTCCTATAATGATGATGAATTCATCCGGGATTTATATAAGGATTATCATATCGAGGGAATCAGCAGGAACAGCAATTTAACGAACAAACAGAACGCTGATACATTCGATGAAGTAATCATCAAGAACTTTTAAGCATTATTTTTTTAGGGTATAAATAACGCAATACGTTATATTCTAACAAAACAATATTTAAAATTATGCCTCGTGATACACTGAATAAAGGGGCATAAAATCATGGTTAAAATTCATCTATCAAGACTGCTTGGCGAGAAAAGATGGACTCAGAAGGATTTGGCTGATGCTACTGGGATTCGTCCGTCAACTATCAACGAATGGTATCATGAGCTTGTTCCTCGTTTGAATGTAGACCACATAGATAAAATCTGCGAGGCTTTAGACTGTACGATAACTGATCTATTGGAATACATACCAAATGAACGGAAGACGACTGGAAAATACTTAATTCTTGAGGAACATGGAAATCGGAAGCAGAAAAAAGAAAAAGACTAAGCCGCGAAAGGACGTTTGAAAGGTTATTAAATATCTTTCAAGCGTCCTTTTTTAAATTCCTTTTTAAAAGTGGTTTTTGTATTTTATACGAAAAAAATTTGCGTTTTGTGCGCAAAGCAACACTCGGGGAGGGAAGCGTTATTATTTTTGAAAATGCAGGAGCCTACGCGATGACAGAGGGAATGTCATTGTTCCTGAGTCATGAATTGCCTGCGGTAGTGTTTTACAGTGAAAAGGAAGGCTTTAAATTGGCACGAAATAAGCAGGAAACTTACAAATGGAATATGGAGGATCACAAATAATGGAAAAGTTGATGAATATTTTAATGGAAATAGACAGTAGTATTGCATGGGATAAGGAAGAAAAATTGATCGATGACAGGATTATGGATTCTTTTATGGTAATATCCCTGATCTCCGAATTGGAAGACCAGTTCCAGATTGAGATAGATGCGTCAGAAATTATTCCTGAAAATCTTAATTCAGTCAATGCCATGTGGAGAATGATAACAAAATTACAGGAGAGTTGATATGGCATACCATACAGGGATATATTTGCTTCTGTTTTTGCCGGCTGTCCTTCTGCTCTACCAGTTGACGCCGAAAAAAAGCAGATGGATTACGCTGCTGGCAGCCGGCTACCTTTTTTTCTGGATATGTAGTGGAAAACTGGTGCTTTATCTGTTAGGAACAACGTTATTCACGCATTACATTGCAGTATGGATTTCATGGATAAAAACAAAATGTAATGATGAAACAGCAGGAATGCAGAGAACCGAGGCAGGCACTATAAAAAAAGCTTATAAAAAGAAAGAAAAAGCGATATTAGTATTTGGAATATGCGTTCTTCTGGGAATACTGGCATATTTAAAATATTATAACTTTTTTATCCAAAATGTGAATGTGCTTCTGGCACAAGGAGGAAGCAGTCTGGCTTTGGGTACAAAGCAGATGCTCATTCCGGTTGGCATATCATTTTATACGCTGCAGGCGATTGGATATATGGCAGATGTATATTGGGAAAAGGTGGAGGTGTTCAGGCATCCTGGAAAGATCGCTCTTTTTCTGGGCTTTTTTCCACAAATTATGGAAGGTCCGATCAGTTCGTATGCGCAGACAGCAGATACGTTATTTGAGGGAAATCCCCTGACGATGGAAAATCTGGCGCAGGGAAGTGCGAGAATTTTCTGGGGACTTTTCAAAAAGCTGCTGATAGCAGACCGCCTGTATCTTCTTGTGGATGTAATCTTTAATAATTATCAGTATCATTACGGAGAAATGATTGTTATCGTGGCAATCGCTTACACCACCCAGCTATACATGGAATTTTCTGGCTGCATGGATATCATTATCGGCAGTGGGAAAATGTTTGGCGTCACGCTTCCGGAAAATTTCAGACAACCGTTTTTTTCAAAAAGCGCGGCGGAATTCTGGAGAAGATGGCATATTACGCTTGGTGTCTGGTTTAAAACGTATGTGTTTTATCCGGTATCTGTGTCTGGCATTGTAAAAAAGTGGAATAAATTTGGAAAGAAGCATTGTGGAAAATATTTAACAAAGCTGGGCATATCGGCGCTGTGTCTATTCCCGGTCTGGATGTGCAATGGTTTATGGCATGGGGCAAGATGGAGTTACATTTTTTATGGAATGTACTATTTTGTAATACTGCTTGCTGAAGTGGCAGTAGAACCATTGAGAGATAACATATTGGAAATATGTCATCTGGATAAGAATGCCCTGCCGTATCGAATATTACAGACTCTTAAAACGTGGCTTATTATTTTTACAGGGGAACTTTTCTTCAGGGCAAACGGACTTCAGGCAGGAATGAGCATGTTTTTCAGCATTTTTAAGGGAAATAATATTCAGAGTTTTGAGAATATTGTAGCACGGCAGAAGGAAATAAGAGGAATTTTAATGTCGGTCGGACTTGACCGGCTGGATTATTTTGTGGTTATTGCCGGTTGTATTGTTGTTGCAGTTGTCGGAATTATAAAAGAGAAAAAGCTGCTGGGAGAGGAAGGAATCCAGAAATTGTGGCTTCCGGTCAGGTGGACGCTTTATTACGCCTTGATTTTTGCGGTATTGATTCTGGGCGCATATGGAATGGGTTATCAGCAGGTGGATATGATTTATGCAGGATTTTAAATATTTCAAAAAAATTATTTCAAAGAATATACTTTTTATGATGATACTGGTGCTGCTTCTGGTGGGTGTATCGGAAAGAATAGTGAATTTAATGGTTGCGAATGACAGCTATGTACTGGATCGAAATAAAAGCATTTTCCGGATATTAAGGGAGCCAGAAAACAGCGTGGATATCATTGTATTAGGGGACAGTCTGGGTATGACGTCCATTTCCCCGATGGCGTGGTGGGGCGATTACGGAATGACAGGGTATGTGTGTGGACAGACCGGTCAGAGAATGCAGGAAGCTTTTCATATGCTGCAGGCAGCATATGAAACCCAGAGCCCCAAGCTTGTTATTCTGGAGACGAATATGGTGTTCCGGTGCAAAAATTTGTCATCAGAAGTAAAAGATTGCCTGGGTGAGATTGGCTATCGCTATATTCCAATATTTCAAGGACATGATATTTGGAAATCCATATTATCCGAAAAACAATATCCTGCTGAGAATTATAAGGGATTTGCATTTCGCTGCGAGACTGTTCCATACGAACAGGGGGAATATATGCAGAAAAATGACCAGAAAGAAGAAATTTCAAAAATTGTCAGTTTCTATCTGGAAAAAATAAGAAAACTGTGTGAAAAAAATGGAACGAAACTGTTGCTGGTAAGCACTCCGTCTCCAATAAACTGTAATTATGCGAGGCATAACAGTATAGAGGCATACGCAAGGGAAAAGGGGCTGGATTTTCTGGATTTAAACTTGAAGACGGAAGAAATAGGGATTAACTGGAAGACAGACAGTCTTGACAACGGAGATCATCTAAATTACTCGGGAGCAGATAAGGTTACACGATACCTTGGCAATTATCTGACCCAAAATTATACTTTCCCAGATCACAGAGGCGAAAAAACATACCGCACATGGGATAAGGAATACAAAATATACGAGCAGAAAGCGGTCCGGGAAATGAAAGTTATCAGGAAAGCAGGCTAAGCGTTTACGGTTTATTACAAATCTGTTATGTTATACATTAAGAATGTGACAGGAGAGGACAAAGCATGAAAAAAGAGCAGGTATTAATTGTCGAAGATGATGCGGATATTCGTGATGGGGTGCGGATTTTACTCGAGAGTGAAGGATATGCTGTTATGGAAGCGGAAGATGGAAGACAGGGGCTTTATTGTCTGAATGATGAAGTGGATCTTGTAATACTTGACGTTATGATGCCTGGTATGTCCGGACTCCGAACTTGTGAGGAAATCCGTAAAATATCGAATGTGCCGATTCTTTTTTTGACGGCGAAAGCACAGGAATCAGATAAGCTGATAGGTCTTATGGCAGGCGGGGATGATTATCTCGCAAAACCGTTTTCTTATGCGGAGCTTTTAGGGCGTGTGAAAGCATTACTGAGGCGTTATAATGTATACAGAGGAAGGAGCTGCGAATGGGATGAAAATGAAAACTCTTATCTGACACTGAATGGAATTAAAATTCATGAAAAGTTCAACGAGGTCTATATAGATGGAGTGATGAAAGATATGTCAGATATTGAATATCATATTCTGCTGCTTATGATGCAGCATGCCGGAAAAATATTTTCTGCACAAAATCTTTATGAGAGTGTGTGGCAGGAACCTTATTTCTACTCCTGCAACAGCACGGTAATGGTACATATCCGAAAACTCCGGGTAAAAATAGAGGATGACCCTAAAAATCCTAAGTATATAAAAACGGTATGGGGGAAGGGGTACAAATTTGACACAGATAGTAAGTAAGAATCATTCTATTTATGTACAGTTGCTGTATCTCTTAACCGGCGCAGCAATTGCTGCAATCGTTTTTTTTCAGATATTTTATTCAACGGGAAACTATGTTCTTGACCATTATCTGGAAAGCTCTACGTATATAGAAAAGCAAAACCTGAAATATCTTGCTAAAATGCAAAAATATGTGACGGCAGAGCATATTTCATCGAGTGATATAGCACAGCTTAATACATGGGTTCAAAGGCAGAAGATGATATATGTCAGAATATATAAGGATCAAATCCAGATATATGATTCTGATTATCCTAAGGAAGATGTCAGCGTAAGCGAAATTGCGGCGGGTAATTATCCGTGGGAAAGCTATTATGATCTGGAATTGTCTGATATAACGGTGGAAGTCATGATTTCCGGAAGTTTCAGCTATCAGCTATATAACTGGCTATTGGTGGCATCAATCTGTCTTTCTTTCGCTGTTTTTCTTGGCATTGTTCTGCTTGGAATACGAAAGAAAATGAAGTATATTTTAAAACTGAGTGATGAAATTGCTATTCTGGAAGGTGGTAGCCTTGATTATTCCATCACGGTCAAGGGGAAAGATGAATTGGCCATGCTGGCAGAGGGAATTGAAAATATGCGGATTGCGTTCCAGAGTCTGTTGAATCAGGAAATGGAAATGATGAAGGAAAATCAGCGGATTGTGACAGAAATGTCACACGATATCAGAACACCGGTTACTGCAATCATGCTATATTCGGAAATACTTCAGAAAGAACAGTATAAAACAGAAGAGCAGCGGAAAGAGTATGTGAAAAAGATAAACAAAAAAGCATATCGGTTAAAACAGCTGGTGGATCATCTGTTTGAGTATGCTCTTGTTGCCGGGGACGAGGAGATAGAGTTGGAAGAACCGGAACTATTTGAGACCGTTTTTTTTGATTTGTTTTCTGAGACATGTAATTATCTGGAACAGAAAGAGTTTACTGTAGATTTCGATGTAGAATGGGTGGAGCAGAAGATAAGCATATCGACAGATTATATGATACGCATTATGGATAACGTGACATCAAACATCATCAAATATGCAGACCCTGGGGAGGCTGTCAGGATTTTTTCCAGGAAAGAAAAGGATCGGGTAGGCATTTTGTTTGAAAACAGAGTGCGCCTGCCGGAAGAGAAAGTTGAAAGTAATGGAATTGGAATACAGAATATCAAAAATATGATGAAAAAAATGAATGGGGAATGCATTGTGGAAAAGGAAAATCAGGAGTATCGAATCATATTAGTGTTTCCATATGTTAATTAGAATGAGCCGTCATAAAAAGCGCCGGCACCGATGGGTGAAGTTCATCGGTGCCGGCACTTTTGGGATGTGTTACATCCTGTGTTTTATGATGCGGATGTCAGAATCTGCATCGTTTATCCTGTTGGTAATTAACATCCGAGGTTAAAGTATTTGCAAAGAGCAGTAAATAACTCGGAACAGCTATTGAAGTTAAAGCACATAGTTTCGTCCTCCTTATTTTTATTTGTGTTAGCTAAGCACAAAAGAATTGTAACAATTATGTAACAATTCTGCAATAGGAGGATATTGGAAATAGGATTACGCTTCAAGCTCTATTATGATATGCGAAAAGTGCGGCGGGGGGTCTGACCACCAAAGACAAAATAAAAGCCCGGTAAAATCCATAACGGATTCTACCGGGCTTTTAAGGTAAGCAGACAACGGGAATCGAACCCGCCTCCTCAGCTTGGGAAGCTGATATACTACCGATGTACTATGTCTGCAAAACACATATTATTATTATAGCGTAAATAAAAAAGATTGCAACCACTTTCTATGAGAGTTGTTCGGCAAAATTGTTTCTGTACAGGATTAGTTGTTTAAATCGTGTATCGGAAGAAGCCTTGCCAGAAACATGGAAAGACAGAAGCTATGCTTACAAAAACAAAACCAGAATCATTGACACATAATTTGTGCAAATAGACGAAAAAATAAATGAAAACGCATGAAAAGTAAAAAAAGTGTTGAAAACAGGATAGAATTCTAGGGGTTTTTTGTTTGGAGTTATATATAATGTAGATATAAGGAGGAAGGAGGAAGCGTAGATGCAAATGAAACTTGGAAAGCTTCTGGCAGAGACCAAGACGGGAGAAAAAAGACAGATTGAGCCTGAAAAAGATGGAAGAGGACAAAAGTATGAATTTGAACTGGCGGGGTATCATTTTTTTGTAAGAGATATGGTAAAAAAAACAGAAGAAAGTGATAAAGAGAATCAGGAATATTTTATCACAAGAAGAATTGTGGGAAAGAGAAAGGAAGCTTCTGGAAAGAAGGAAGGAATTGCACTATCAATGTACCTTGAGTTTGGAGAGGAAACGGATATTTTTCGAGTGGGAATACCGTCAGCGGTATATGGTGCATATGTAAGTCGAGAGGAAAGTACATATCACTCCTTTATGGAGGATCGCCTGACAGGAGTGATGCTGCTTTTATTTGATGAGGATCATAAGAAATCAACGGTTGTGCAGAAGATGAACCCTGCAAAATATATAGAAAAGGAAGAGCGGAAACGTGGAGAGGGCAGGTACCTGCATAAAACAGAGACTACGTCCATAGGGTATGGCTTCGGGGAAGCAGCTTATGTAAAACTCTGCTGGCCTTATGAGGAACGGGAAAAAAGTGTGGCGCTTGATTCAATGGAGACTCCTGCACAGGCATTCTATCCGTTGGAGGAGGAACAGATAGAACTTGTTTTGGAATACAGGGTGGCACACAAAGAATGCAAAACCTTTACGGATGGTCTGTATCAGGAATATCAGGAACTTTCGCGGCGGCTTGTGAAGAGAGGAGAGAAGACAGTGCGCTTGCCTTTTTCTAGGGAAGAGGGAATACAACTCCGAAGAAAGTGTGTAGGCAGAACTTACCGGGAATTTGGTCCGGATGGAGCGGGTTTTTTCTTCGATTTCGACCCTGAATATGGGTATGAGTCGGAACCTTCCGGATTCGGGACGTCTTTCCACACGATTCCACATAAGACTTACACGCATATTCTGGAATACGGATTTACCGGACGTCAGCTTAATATTGCGCTTGATCTGGCAATGCATAGTGAGGACTATTTCAGGAAAGCTGAGAGGGTCATAGATTTCTTTGTGAATTACTGTATAACGGAAAATGGGTGGGTGTACTCATTGTACGATACAGAAAAGGGAGCGCCCTTTGCGTCCTTCGGAGATGCTTCAGCGCCTCGGTTGCACTATATGTACTACGAAAAATGTAAGGGCAATTATTTGAGAACTATGACAGAGCCAATGCTGGATTTGTTGGAGGCATATCTTTGGTATCGGAAAAAAGGAGTAAAAAAGGAAAAGTGGCTGGAGAGCGTTATACGCTTTGCCAATTTTCTGTTAGAGAAGCAGAATGCGGATGGCTCCTGGTGTCGGGCTTATTCCATGACCGGAGAGCCAGTGTATATGAATGATCGGGAGGACTACACTACGGAAGAAAATGACAGAGGGAGAAAAGCTTCTACGATTATTCCGGTAATGTTTTTGTGTGCGCTGGCAAACTGCCTGGGCGAGGAAAAATACCTTCAATCGGCTAAAAAAGCGGGCAATTATGCATTGGAGCATGAGGTGAGATGGGAACTTTACCAAGGCGGAACCATGGATAATCCCAATGTCGTGGATAAGGAGGCCTCCCAATATATGATGGCAGGTCTGTATCATCTCTACCAGATGACAAAGTCTCCAGAATATCTGGAAGGGGCACTGTGCGCTGCCAAGCAGTTTGTTACATGGAATTATATCTGGAACGCACCTATGAGAAAAGGAAATATTCTTTTTTCCAGAGGATTTTGTACGAAGGGAATGGGAGCCATTAATTCCATCTGGTGCGGTGGTGTGGTTGACATATACTCGCTCTTCCATATCCGGGAGCTATACTTGCTTGGGAAAGAAGCAGAGGAATCATTTCTTATAGAAATGGCAGAAGATATCAGCATTGCAACCCAACAGATTCTGTCATGGTCTGGAGATACCATGGGCTTTTGCGATAGTGGCATGCAGCCGGAGGGATTTGGAATCTGCCCTCAGGGAATGGATGAGGGAATGATTGAAAAGGGAGATATCTGGGGAACTCTGGGTTGGATCTACTCAGCTGGAATCTCAGGAATGGAGCGGTATTTGAAGGTGATAACATAGAGGCTGTTCTCTGTCCAGGCGCCGGACAGAATAGTATGATAAAAGAAAGCAAAAACAAAAGGAGGATTTACTATGAAGAGAAGAATTACAAGCATGCTGCTTGCAGCGGCAATGACCATTACTATGCTGACAGGATGTGGCAGTCAGGGGAAAGAAACAGAAAAAACAGATACGGGTGCAATTGTATTGGACATGTATCATAGCTGGAGCACCGACAGCGAAAGAGGAGCGGCTTTGGACAAACTGATACAGGAATTTAATAAGGAATATGAGGGAAAGATTGAAGTAAAAGTTACAATTAATCCCGATTTCCCAGCATATCAGGAAAAGGTAAAAACCATGATTTCCACTGACACAACGCCGGATATTTTTCATTATAATTTTAATCCTAACGATTTATCGAGACAGAAGTCAGGAAAACTGATGGACTTTTCGGAATATATGGATGACGAGTGGAGAGCTAGATTTGGAGAGGGAGATCTTGAAAATCTGACCATAGACGGAGAGATTACATCTATTCCTTTTGAAAAGGCAGGAGCAGTTTTCTATTATAATAAAGAAGTATTTGAAAAAGCTGGAATTACGGAATTTCCAAAAACCTGGGACGAGCTTTTGGAGGCGTGCAAAAAGATTAAAGACAGCGGTGTGACACCAATTTCCCTTTACACGGCAGATGATGCATGGTATACCTGTAATCTGTTTACATATCTTGCGGCAGGCTATGCAGGTGTGGATGCACTGAACAAGGGCGGCGATATCAATACTGAACAGATGAAGGCGGCAGCTGCAAAGCTGAAAGAGTTCTGGAATTATACGACAGGAGATGCTATAGGAGCAAACTATTCTGTGGCAATGAATAATTTTGCATCTGGTAAGACTGCGATGGTAATTGACGGACCTTGGCTGATTGGCTCTCTTGGTAACGATATCAAGGATAAGATTGGAATTGCTCAGGCGCCTACTTTTGGAGACGGAACCGTATCTGAAAATTATGTGATTACAGATGCACAAACACCATGGGCAGCTGCAAAGACAGATGATAAGGAAAAGGCGGAGGCTATCGTAACCTTTATGAAATACATTACTTCTGAGGAAAGTGTAAAGCAACTTACCCTGGAAGGGGCGGTGTTCCTTTCTCCGAAGCTTGATATGGAAGATCCAGATGTACAGGGAACAGGCGGGCTTCTGGGAGAATACCTCGCTCTGAACGCGAACGCTGAGGAGAGTACCGTAAATATCCAGAGAAACTTAAGCACAGCAGCCAATTCGAAGCTGCCGTCCCTGTTGGAAGAGCTTGCCCTTGACAGGCTCACGCCGGATGCATTCATTGAACAGCTTGCGGCAGAAAATAAGTAGATAACCCAAGGAAAGAGAAGGAGCGTGTACTATGAAAGGACAACAAAGACTGTTGTATTTACTTCCCGCCTGTATATTGGTGTTTGCCTTTTTCCTATTCCCATTGGCTTATCTTTCCTATATAAGTTTTTTTGAGTGGGATGGTTTAGGACCAAAGACATTCGTGGGATTTGAGAATTTTGAATATGTGTTTTCGGATCCGATTTTCCGGACAGCAGTGAAAAACACGATTGTGTGGCTTTTATCGGCACTGCTCCTTCATATCCCTTTTGGGCTTTTGTTGGCACTTTTGCTGAATCGAAAACCAAGAGGGTGGAAGGTATTTCGGGTAATGTATTTTATACCTAATGTGATCTCAACCACAGCCATTGCATTTTTGTGGTATTTTATTTACCATGTGGACGTAGGACTTTTGAACAATATGTTGAATGCGGTAGGGTTAAAGAAACTGACCCATGCATGGCTTAATGATCCAACAACAGCTCTGTGGTGCAATCTGGTTCCATTTGTCGTGTATGTGGGGTTGACGATGATTATCTTTATGACGCAGCTTTCGACGATACCGAAAGAACTTTATGAGGCAGCGGTCGTAGATGGAGCAACCAGCCTGCAGGTGGATCTTAAGGTGTATCTGCCATTACTGAAACCAGCGTTTATCACGAATATTATGTTGAATCTGGCATTCTGTCTACGTACCTTTGAGTATCCGTTTTTAATGACGGGAGGAGGACCGGCAAACAGCACCATGAATCTGTCGCTTTATATTTATAAAGAGATGGTGGGAGCAAATCGGTATGGCATTTCCATGGTAGCAGGTCTTGTGACAGTATTTATGGGATTGATTGTAATGGTATTCGTCAATATTCTGCAGAGAGAAAGGAGGAACTGCCATGCATAAGAAGAAAATAACACCAACGGGAGCATTGCTTTATGTATTTCTGACGGTTGTACTGGTATTTATGATGATTCCGTTTGTCTGGCTTCTGATTTCCTCTTTGAGACCGAATGCAGATTTGTTCAATGAACCATTTGCAGTGCCCAAAACGTTGTCCTTTGAAAATTTCCGGGCGGTTATGGAGAGCCATCCCATGCTTTTGTACTTTGCAAATTCGGTTGCCATTGCAACGATTGCCACGGTAATAGCTGTTGGGGCGGCTACGCTTGCCGCCTACGCTATGCAGCAGAGATTTTTAACAAGGAAGAGTCTGACGGTATTATTTTCCATGTGCCTTTTTATTCCTACCAATGCATTTATGGTGCCATATTATGTTATGATTAATAAAATAGGACTGTACGATAATGTACTCGGAATTGCCTTAGTATATGCGGGAGTGAATCTGCCTATGAGTTTTATGGTAATTAAGGGCTATATGGATACGATTCCGGGTGAACTTTTGGAGTCAGCAAAGATTGATGGAGCTACTGCAGGACAGTCTTTCTGGAAGATTATTCTTCCGGTATCGAAGCCGGGAATTGTGACTGCATGTATCTTTCTGGTCATCAATTCATGGAACGAACTCCTTTTTGCAAACCTGCTGAATCAAAGTGACTCTTCCAGAACCATTCAGGTGGCGATCCGGTCGTTCCTTACGACTTTTGAGGCTAATTATGCATATGCTTTTGCAGCTATGGTAATTTCTATACTGCCTACAATTATTATCTATGCATTGCTGACAGATCGGATTATCGGAGGTATGACTGCAGGCGCAGTAAAGGGATGATTGCAATGAAAATCATGATAGTAGAGGATGAGGAAAATATAAGAGATGGCATTAGAAATCTCGTAGACTGGAATCAGGAGGGGTTTGAAGAACCCCTGCTGTTTTCCAGTGCTGTGGAGGCGCTTGTGTTTTTAGAGACAGAGACAGTGGATGTGGTGCTGACGGATCTCTATATGCCGGTGCTGAATGGAATTGAATTTATCCGTATGCTACGAGAGCAGAACCAAGTGTGCGAGGTAATTATTCTGACAGGACACGAACGTTTTGAACTTGCCAGAGAGGCCATTGCATTAGGAGTAAAGCAGTATCTGCTAAAGCCGGTGACGGGGCAGACGCTTTTAACAGAACTGCACAAAGTCAGCCGGGAAATTCAAGAGCGGATGAGGTTAAAGGACTGGGTCGATATTGCGAAGAAAAAGCTTCATGACTATCTTCCGGTCATTCAGAATCAGTTTTGGAATGATCTTTTGTTAGGAAATTTAATTGAACTGAAGAAAATTAAGGAGAGAGCGGAGGAGGCGGAGATAAGCATTCCGGAGTCGGAAATGACCTGCCTTGCGGTGCAAAGGAAGGGGGAACAGCTGGAAAGAGACAGGATCACCAGAGAAATGGCGCTTCGGGAACTTACAGAAGAAATATTAGGGGAAAAATATTTGGGTGCTCTTTTTTATAACGGAATGGAGATGGTGATATGCAAGGGACGGATTTCTAGAGACTATGTGGAGATTCTGAATGAGTCTGTCAAGCATAATTTCGGCTATTCTATTTCAATTGGAGTAAGCACGGCACAAAAAGATGCGACAAATCTGAGAAATCTGGCAAGAGAGGCGATGGATGCGGTGCAGTCCATTCATGAAGAGGATGTAATATCTTATATCTATTACCGGGATATTGAAAATAAAAAGAAGGAAAGGGTGGAATACCCGTACGAGGAGGAACGAAGGATTTTACATGAGATTCGATTCCAGAGGCTTCCAGACAGGAACTTGCTTCGGAAATTTTTAGAAAAGCTTCTTCCTCCCCGGTATTCGGTGGAAAAGTCTAAAATGCTGCTTTTACAGTTCCTTTTAGCACTTGTACGGATGGCAGATGAACTAGAGATAGATGTTGCGACGGAGTTTGGAAAAGCGGAAGCAAGCATTGAGAGTCTGCAGAAGGTGGAAGAAGCATTGGAGAGAATGATCACAAGAATGGTCAGTGAGAAAGAGAAAATGTCCAGAAGATATACAGAGATTCTTGTACAGTCGGCAAGAAACTATATTCAGGAGCATTTTGCTGACGAGGAGCTTTCGGCCGGAAAAATAGCAGAAGCAGTGGGAGTGACACCTAATTATCTGTCCAGAATTTTTAAGAGTATTACAGGAGATACCTGTGTCAGTTTCCTGGGCAAGGTAAGATTGGATGAGGCAAAGAAACTTTTGCGTGACTCTTCATTTAAAAGCTATGAGGTGGCGGAGGCGGTGGGGTACAAGAATCCTAATTATTTTGGTGCTATGTTTAAAAGATATACCGGGTATACACCGAAGGAGTACCGGGAGGCTTCGTATGAAGATAAGAATTAAGTCTGTCAAAAGCAAGATAATCGTTTTCTTTATCGGTCTGGCAGCGTTCCAGATCTGTGTGATGGCAGGGTTTGCCAAATTGCAGTTGGAGCCATCCATTGTGAGTATGTATTCAGAACATTTAGAACGATTTGCAGATGTGGCGTTAACAGAAACGACACAGGAGACGGAGAAGATAGAACGTTATATGGTAAATATCATCGGTGATGCCCAGATTCAGGATTTCCTCCGCAGAGCGGACGAGGAGCAGAGTGCAGAACTGCCGCCGGTGTTGTCTACAGAACTTCGCAACCGGATTCTTAGCTATACAGATTACGATAATATTATTACGGCAATATATCTCGTGGATAATTATGGAAGGATTTACAGTAATCTTGGGAAAAGCCCTATGCAGACCTTTATGAACCGCAATCAGGAGTTGAAAGACAGGAAGGAGGAGTCTGCTGTCTGGTATGGAGGGGAAAATGGAAATACCATAACGGTGTACCGGAACGTCAATAATAACACCACAGATCTCACACAAAAGATCGGAGCGTTGTGTATTTTTATAGACCGCAAGATGTTTCAGGAACGCATTGATGATCTGATGATGGAAGAAGAACAGCATTATGTTCTGGAAAATGAGGAGCGGCACCTAAAGATTTCTTCAGATCAGGATGAGACAGAAGAAAGGGACAGTATTGTGGTGATGAGAACGGATGGCAGGTGGGGGCTGAGAACCTGGATTGAAAAGGATATCATTTACCGACCGGTGAAGATGATGATGCGGATCCTGCTAGCAGAACTTTTTGCACTGCTTCTGGTGAGTATTGCTCTGGTGGTATTTCTGTCAGAACGGATTACAAGACCAATACGTAAGCTTACTATTGCCATGAAGGAAATTGGAGCGGGAAATATTGATACGGTGGTATTAGATGAGGGGGAGGATGAACTAGGGCTTCTTGCAGCAACCCTGAACCGAATGTCAAAAAGCATCAAAAAGCTCATGGAGCAGATTCATGAGGATGAGAAACAGAAACGATATCTGGAGCTAAAGGCTATGCAGTATCAGATTAATCCTCATTTTCTCTATAACACACTGGACTCTATTGCCATGTCTGCCAGAAGAAATCAGGATAGGCAGAGTGAGGAAATGACCCATGCTCTGGCTGAATTTTTCAGAATCGGACTAAGCCACGGAGCGGAATATGTAACAGTGGAAATGGAGGTTCGGTATGTAAAAGCCTACCTTGAAATTCAAAATATGCGATTTCCCGATTTATTGACATGGGAGTGCAGTATAGAACATGGACTTGAGGAGATAAAAATTTTAAAATTTATTTTGCAGCCGCTGGCGGAGAATAGTATTTATCATGGCTTTCGTGACTCGGGAGAGTGCGGTCACATAGAGATTCGTGTATATACCAGCGGAAAAAATCTGCAACTTTGTGTATCCGATAATGGAATTGGAATGATGCCGGAACAACTGGAAATTCTAAAAAGCAGGATGGCTTGGAAACAGATGACAGAACAGAGTATTCAGGAGGGGGGATTTGGGCTGCAGAATGTACAGCAGAGATTGCAGCTTGTGTATGGTACGAAAGCCGGACTTCACATAGAAAGTGAGTGGGAGGAAGGCACCAGGATCACGGTAGTGATTCCGGATATAATAAAAACACATTCAGAAAAGGAAGGGAGTGTTTGATATGGAAAAAGCAAGACCGGTTTCGTTGAAAGAGATACGTATTAGGGATAACTTTTGGGATAAATATCGGAGACTTGTAAGGGAGGAGATTCTGAAATATCAGTGGTGCGCTATGAATGATCAGATTGAGGGCGCGCCTAAAAGTCATTGTATTGAAAATTTCCGCATTGCAGCAGGAGAAAAACAGGGAGAGTTTTACGGGGCTGTGTTTCAGGACTCAGATGTGGCTAAATGGCTGGAAGCGGTAGCATATACATTGGCAGAGAAACCGGATAAGGAACTGAAGAAACTGGCAGACAGTGTAATTGAACTGATCGGTAGGGCACAGGAGCCGGATGGGTATTTTAATACATATTTTATTCTGAAAGAGCCGGGACAGCGGTTTAGAAACTTAAGAGAAGGGCATGAACTATATACTTTGGGGCATATGATTGAAGCGGCAGTGGCATATAAGCGGGCGACTGGTGAAAAACGGTTTCTGGAGATTGTACAGAAGATGGCGGATCTGGTGGCAAATACTTTCGGAGTGGAAGAGGGAAAACGCATGGGAATGCCTGGGCATCAGGAAATTGAGCTGGCTCTTATGAAACTTTATGAGGAAACGGGTAAAGAGAGCTATAAGGAACTGGCAAAATATTTTATTGATGTACGTGGCTGTGGAAATAGAAATTATTTTCTGGAGGAGATGAAACAAAAGGACGTAAAACGTATTTTTCCGGAGCTTAACGACTATCGTCCGGAATATTCACAGTCTCACCTTCCGGTGCGCAAACAGCGCACGGCGGAAGGACATGCAGTGCGGGCAGTTTATATGTATGCGGCAATGGCAGATATTGCAGCGGAATATGATGATGAAGAGCTGCTTGGCGCGTGTGAGACGTTATGGAATAATATGGTGCATAGACGGATGTATGTGACAGGAGGAATCGGATCATCCGGGATTTTGGAACGCTTTACTGCGGATTATGATCTTCCTAACGATTATAATTACTGTGAGTCCTGTGCATCTATCGGACTGGCGTTTTTTGCGCGGCGCATGATGCAGATTACAAAAAAAGCAAAGTATGTAGAGGTGATGGAACGGGCTTTGTACAATACGGTTCTTGCAGGTATTGCAATGGATGGAAAGAGTTTTTTCTATGTCAATCCGTTGGAAGTATGGCCACCGAGCTGTATGGAGCGAACCTCCAAAGAGCATGTGAAAAGTGTAAGGCAAAAGTGGTTCGGAGTAGCATGCTGCCCGGCCAATATTTCAAGAACGCTTGCGTCATTGGGAGAATATATTTATGCCTGTGAGAAAGATACTATCTATGTGAATTTGTTTATAGGAAATGAGACGCAGATTACAGTGGGAGAACAGAAGGTTCACCTGTCATTGGAGACTGACTTCCCGTGGAAAAATCAATTCAAAATCAACGTTTCCGGCGTGAAGGAAAGCGTACAGCTTGCAGTTCGTATCCCAGAATATGCGCAGGATTATAAAATTTTCTGCGAGGGAAGGGAGCAGTTTTACAAGGAAAAAGATGGATATGCCTACATAACCTGTGAAAAGAACGGAAGGTATGAAGTTCAGTTTGTTTCAGAGCCACGCTTTGTGAGGGCAAATCCAAAAGTAAGAGCAGATGAAGGAAAGGTCTGTGTGATGTGGGGCCCACTGGTATATACAGTAGAGGAGACGGACAATGGAGAAAATCTTCAGGCTCTTTACATAGATACTGCCAAGCCGGTAAAAAAAAGTGAAAAAGAGGAATTTCCAATGTTGATTGCAGCAGGAAAGCGTATATGTGAAAGCGGTTGGGGCGAGGAAGAACTTTATGGAAGTCATCCTTTGGAATTTGCAGAAACAGAGATTACGTTGGTACCTTATGCTTATTGGGGTAACCGGGAAAACGGAGAGATGGCAGTGTGGTTGAAGGAGTATCTGTCTGATAGAAATAATAAGTAAAAAAGGATATGTTCCACTTGATATACTACCCTCATAATAGGACAATGAAATATAAAAGTCCTATATGAGGGCAGTTTCATGTCCAGAAAAAGTAAGATAAGTCCAATATAAAAGGTCAAAATAGTTGAGCAATAGTTATATGTTTTGTGAGAGATCAGTGTTGAAGTGGAGACGAATATGATATAATGAATCCTATCGGATTCATATTAGAAGTTCCTACGGAACTTCGGATGCGCAGAAAGCAGCGCAAAAAGATGATAGGGCGAATGCCCGTCAGTCCGGGAAATCTTTGATTTCCCGGACGAGCACTGCGCTACAGGAAAAGGGAAAGTTATTGTGCCGCGCCCGGACATTTGCCGGAGCGTAGCTGATTTGCATGCCGGGCACTGCGCTACTACCAGAGGAGAAAACAATGAAAACAGTTGCAATCGTGGCGTGTTCCAACGGGCAGAAAGAAGAATATCGAAGCCAGAACGAGGAACTGGCACGGTATCTGGAGAAAACAGGACACAAGGTTTTATGGAGCAATGATATCTATGAAAAAAATGCCGCATTTTCAGGTACGGGAGCAGAGCGCGCCGCGGAACTGATGCGTTTCTTCAATGATCCGGAGGTGGAGGAGATCTATGACATTTCCGGAGGAGATCTCGCCAATCAGGTGCTGGACGGGCTGGATTATGCCGCCATCGGAAAAAGCAGGGCAGTTTTCTGGGGCTACAGCGATCTGACGACGGTCATCAACGCCATCTATGCACAGACCGGGAAAAGCAGCGTGCTCTATCAGGTCAAGAACATGGTCTGGGGAGAGATAAAAGAGGTGCAGCGACGGAGATTTGAGAACCGTACGGCGCTGTTTGACCCGCAGGTTCGCTTTGTGCAGGGGGAGAAGATGGAAGGCGTTGTCGTCGGCGGGAATATCCGCTGCTTTTTGAAGCTGGCGGGAACCCGTTATTTCCCGGATCTTTGGGACAAGATTCTGCTGTTGGAAGCATACGGCGGTGAGGTGCCGCAGATGGCGACGTATCTGGCGCAGCTAAAGCAGCTGGGGGCTTTTGAGAAGGTTGGAGGAATTTTACTCGGAACATTTACGGCGATGGAGGCGCATGCATGCAGCCCGGATATCACTGCACTGGTGAAGGAGGCGGCAGGAACGAAGATTACGATTGCAAAGACACAGGAAATCGGTCACGGAAATGACGCGAAAGCAATCCGGATCGGAGAAAAGATATACTGCTGCGGAGACGAAGCATGTCGAAGCGTTGTTACAGATGCTGAAAGGAGACAGTTGGAAACCAGATGAAAAAAGAGATGACATACACAGAACTAGCGAAAGAGACGGCAATCCTGACGGCTGCCGTGGCGATTATCGCCGCAGCCGTATACTTTTTTCTGGTGCCGAGCCACGCATCCGTCAGCAGTATCTCCGGTCTCGGAATCGTGCTGTCCAACTTTATACCGCTGCCGCTGTCCGCGATCACGATGATCTTAAATGTTGTGCTCTTAATCATTGGATTTTTTACCTGCGGAAAGGAATTTGGCGTGAAGACGGTTTACACCAGTGTGGCGCTGCCGGTATTTCTGGGAATTTTTGAGAGAATCTTCCCGGATTACGAATCGCTCACCGGCAGCCAGGAACTGGATGTGCTGTGCTATATTCTGGTGGTCAGTGTGGGACTCAGCATTCTGTTTAACCGGAATGCGTCTTCCGGCGGACTGGACATTGTGGCAAAGATCATGAACAAATATCTGCATATGGAACTGGGAAAAGCCATGTCGCTGTCCGGCATGTGTGTGGCGCTTTCGGCGGCACTCGTCTATGACAAGAAGACGGTTGTGCTCAGTATCCTTGGAACCTATTTTAACGGCATTGTGCTGGATCATTTTATTTTTGACCATGACATGAAGCGCCGTGTCTGCATCATCACCGAAAAGGAAGAAGAACTGCGCAGGTTTATTATAGAAGACCTGCACAGCGGAGCAACGATCTATGAGTCGATTGGTGCGTATAATATGCAGAAGCGGAACGAAATCATTGCTATCGTAGACAAGGTGGAGTATCAGAAACTCATGAATTATATCAGCCGTGAGGACCCGCATGCATTTATTACGGTATATACGGTGTCGGATATCCGCTATCAGCCGAAGCGGTAGCAGACAAAATGCGATAGGAATGAGGCAAAAAAGGAGAAATATACATGGGAAGCTATGACAACACAGACATTTCATACAAAGCTGCAGGCGCAGAGACTTATCATCTGCCGATTCTCTATACAGAGGACGAGCGCAGCAGTTACGCCGCGTGGGGCATAAAAAAAGAAAAACTGTTGCTGCCGTTCGCCGTTGCCACGATCCTGATTGACGCGTTTGTGCTCTGTGCCACGGTCGTTTATCTGTTTGTGAAACAGCGGCAGACGCCGGCATTTTCCGTCTGGATTTCGTGCTGGGGCGGTCTGGTCGGTGATGTCTCCTACGGTGTGGCGCTTGTTTTGACGGTTCTTATTTTAAAGCCGCTCGACTGGCTGTTGGATAAAATCATGCACAGACCGGAGGAACCAAAGATGCTGCAGGTGACACCGAAGGAAACGGGCGTCTCGTATTTCCTGCTTCGCGGTACAACGGTACTTGCGCAGGGAATGCTCACGTGGGATGCGTGGGAGGCTGCGCTTGCTGTGGAGACGAATGAGATATTGCTCGAGGGGCAGAGACTGCGGATCGGAAGCAATACGATCGCATCGATCTATCCGCCTGAGAAACAGAAGCCGTGGATGGATCATCCGGCGGAGCAGATAACGGGAACCATCAGCCTGGCGCATATCCGGAAAAATATGCAGGGGTACCGGGCGTCCCTGGAAGAACAGAAAAGGGAAGCAGAGTGGAGACGGCAGAACCCATAGATCTGCCGGTGGAAAATAAAAGAAAATGGAGACAGACACAGATGAGATATCCGAAAAATTTATCCGAACATGGAACGATTGGTTTTGTGGCGCCATCCTTCGGGTGTGCGACTGAGCCGTATCACACCGCATTTTTGAACGCACAGAAAAAATTCCGGGAAATGGGACATCCCCTGGATCTCGGACCGAATTGTTATGCCGACTGCGGAATCGGGATCAGCAACACGCCGGAGGCGTGCGGCAGAGAACTGACAGAGTATTATTGCAGCGATAAGAATGAGGTGCTGATCTCCTGCGGTGGCGGGGAACTGATGTGTGAGACACTGGACGCGGTGGATTTTGAACAGATCCGGGCAGCGGTACCGAAGTGGTACATGGGATATTCCGACAATACGAACATGACATATCTTCTGGCGACGCTCTGCGATACCGCATCGGTCTACGGCCCGTGTGCGGCGGCGTTCGGCATGGAGCCGTGGCATCAGAGTCTTTCGGATGCATATGCACTTCTGCGCGGACAGAAGCATACGGTAAACGGATATGATCTCTGGGAAAAGGAAAGCTTAAAAGATGCCGAGCATCCGCTTGTGCCATACCATGTCACGGAACAGCGGATTTTGCATGTTTTCCCGGAACCGACGGAGGCACTTACGGTGCAGGGACGCCTGATCGGCGGATGTGTGGACTGTCTGGTGAATCTTCTGGGGACAACTTATGATAAAACAACCGGGTTTGTGGAAAAGTATAAGAATGACGGTATGATCTGGTTCCTGGAATCCTGTGATCTTAATGTGATGGCGATCCGGCGGGCGGTCTGGCAGATGAAGCATGCCGGCTGGTTTTCCCATGTGAAAGCTTTTCTGATCGGAAGACCTGCCGTCTACGGGCAGGAACTGATGGGGCTGGACCAGTACCATGCGGTGTGGGATCTGTTGAAAGATTACGGGGTGCCGGTCATTATGGATGTGGATATCGGACACCTCGCACCGATGATGCCGCTGGTGTGCGGAAGCTATGCAACGGTGCAGGTGAACGGAAATGACATCTCCGTGAAGATGGAGTATTTATAGAATAATGTTAATATTTTTGCCGATGCCGGTGTTTAAGAGGGTATCCAGATCCAGACTCTGGGATACGATCTGTGCCGCAGTGGTGGCAGTGCCGTCATCCGGACTCTCTGTGGCACCGGATGTGGTGGTGCCGTCTGTTGCGGAAGAACCTGTGGCAGCGGCATTTTTTTTCTGCATCAGCAGGTTGTTATCAGAGGTAACGAGCGCCTCGCCGCGGCTTGCAAACCGTTTGGCATATGTTGAGGTGCGCTGCATGTAAGCCGCATCAGCGGAAAAAAGTTCCTTGAACTTGGAGAGATCCGCACTCTCAAATAAGGTTGTACGGCTTGTGAGTGTGCCGTCATCATTGACGGTGATGCCGATCTTATCGAGTTCGGAAGAGTATTCGCTGGTAATATTTTTCAACTGCTTTGCACTGCGCTCCAAGGTACGGTCCGAGGAACTGCCGGCAGAGGAAAGCATGTTGTTGTAGGTCTGGATATAGGCGAGCACGCTGTTGCGTGTGTTGGCATCCTGGTCATCCGAAAAATCAGAGGAAGTCAGCCGGCGTACTGCCTGACGAAGCGCCCTGCCGTCTGCGAGAGCGAGCTGGTTGCCACTGAATTCACGGCGTTTGGAGGAAGTCCCGGCTTCCCGGTTGGAACGGTAGAAACTGCGCAGGTAATATTTGGAACTTAAGGTGGTGCCGGATCCGATATACGCTGTATTTGACATAGTGATTCCTCCTTAAAAAGATTCTCTAATATGTTTCGGCAGAATGCGGCATAGAATTAACCATAGAAAACAAAAAACAGATATGCTATACTAAATTCCAAAGAATTCGCCTGGGAACAGAAACTACTGAATTTTGGCGACTGGGATGTATGAGAGGAGGATATCATATGGAAGCAATGATCTGGATAGGTCTGATTATTCTTTTTGTGGTGGTTGAGATTGCGACGGTAGGACTGACGTCCATCTGGTTCGCAGGGGGCGCGCTGATTTCCCTGATTCTGTGCCTGTGCGGCGTGGGACTGGGCTGGCAGATCGGCGTATTTTTCGTGGTCTCAATGATTCTGGTGGCATTTACCCGGCCGTGGGCGATGAAGTATTTAAAGCCGCACCTGATCCGGACCAACTACGAGCAGGCGATCGGTGAAAACGTGTGTCTGACGGAGACGGTGGATAATCAGAGAGGAACCGGCACTGCGGTCTACAAGGGACAGGAGTGGACGGCGAGAGCCAGCGAGGATGGAAAAAGATATGAGGCGGGAACGATCGTGAAGGTAAAGGAGATCCGCGGTGTGACCATGTATGTCACGGAAAGCGGACTGATGCCGCAGGTTCCGATCCCGCCGCAGACAGAGCAAGAGGCAGAATAATATGAAGCTTGGAATGGTATTTGAGGGAGGCGCCAACCGTACGGTGTTCTCCTGTGGAGTGATGGATGCGTTTCTTAAGGAGCGGCTGATGCCGGATTATCTGATCGGCGTCTCCGCCGGGATTGCATACGGTGTATCCTACCTGTCGGGACAGAAGGGCAGGAATATAGAGGTTGTGGAAAATTATATCGCGGACAAGCGGTATATGGGCATGCGGCATCTTTTTAACCGGAACGAGAAAGCGTATTTCAATACGAAGTTCGTGTTTGAGGAAGTGCCGAATGAACTGATTCCGTTTGACTATGACGCGTTTGCGGCGTATCCGGGAAAAGTCGAAGCAGCAGTGACCAACATTCATACCGGAAAAGCCGAATATGTCGAAGTGCCGAGGGGACGGGACATGCGCGATACGCTGGTGGCGAGCTGTTCGCTGCCGATTCTTTTCCAGCCAGTGAAGCTTGGCAGACATTATTATCTGGACGGCGGGATTGCCGATTCCATCCCGTATGAGCACGCGCTGGCGGAGGGATGCGACAGACTCATCGTGGTGCTCACAAGAGAGCGCGGATATGTGAAGAAGACGGAGAAGGCAGTCCGCTTTACGGACAAGCTGTACAAAAAATATCCGAAGATTGTGGAGAGCATGGATTCCCGGGCGGAGCGCTACAATGAATGTATGGCCAGACTGCAGGAACTCGAGCAGGAGGGAAAAATCTTCGTCATCGCTCCGGAATCCACCTATGGGGTGGGACGGACGACCACGGACGTCATCAAGCTCCGGAGGCTTTACGACGAGGGTTATGAACTGACAGAAAAGCGCATGCAGGAACTGCGTGCATATCTGGGATAAGAAAGAGAGGAAACAAACGATGAAGATCGTATTTCTGGATGCAAAGACGATCGGTGATGACATCGATCTGTCCGGCTATGACGCGTTAGGCGAGGTTGTAAAATACGGATTTTCCACACCCGAGGAGGCAAGAGAACGCACCAAAGACGCGGATGTGATTGTTCTCAACAAGGTTGTGATCAACGAGCAGTCCATCGGTGAAGCGGAGCACTTAAAGCTGGTATGTGTGACGGCGACGGGAACCAACAATCTCGACAAGGAATATCTGGATCAGCGTGGGATTGCATGGCGCAACGTGGCGGGCTATTCCACGGAGACAGTGGCACAGCATACGTTTGCATTATTGTTCTATCTGCTGGAAAAGTTACATTATTATGATGAATATGTAAAATCAGAAAAATATGTGGGGGATGTTTCCTTTACACATTTTGACAATGTGTTTCATGAGCTGAGCGGGAAGACATGGGGCGTCATCGGTCTTGGCGCGATCGGCAGAAGAGTGGCGGACATTGCGGGCATGTTCGGGTGCCGGGTGCTCTACTATTCCACCTCCGGAAAACACGATCAGCCGGGATACGAGAGAGTAGATTTTGATACGTTGCTCGCGGAGTCGGACATCGTGTCGGTGCATGCGCCGCTGGATGCCAATACGGAAGGGCTTATGAACGCCGGAGCGTTTGCAGAAATGAAAAAATCTGCGATTTTCCTGAATCTTGGAAGAGGACCGATTGTGGTGGAGAAAGATCTCGCGGAGGCGTTAAAGAGCGGTACGATCGCGGCAGCAGGACTGGATGTGCTCTCGGCGGAGCCGATGCGGGCAGACAATCCGCTGCGTGAGATCAAGGACAGTGATAAGCTGATGATTACGCCGCATATCGCATGGGCGAGCATCGAGGCGCGCACGCGTCTGATGAAGATCATTGAGGGGCAGATCCGGGAATTTTTCCATCTGTAAAAGAATGCGCCCATTTGGGGGCGCATCAGCTTGGAATCCGCGCATCCAGACCGCTGTGGAAGGACAGATTGCCGTATTCTTTTAGAAATTCCAGAGTGAGATGTTCCTGCAGCTCACTTTTTGGTTCTGTATGCAGTAATGTGTGAAGCTTTCGTACCATGGTAAGGAAGCGCGCACTGCTTTTTTCGTACAGATCAAAAAAGCTTTCCGTGGAGATACGTGTGGCATCCCAGGGATTGGCCCAGGAGACATGCCTGAGGTTAAAAGGATCTGTGCGGAAAAACAGCGTGTCGCTCGGTATTAACGGGGAAAAAAGCGGGTATCCTAGAAAATGCTTCTCCATGAACCGGAAAAGAACTTTTTTCTGACCGGTCTCATCGTGGAGAATCCGCATGCCGAGCGGAAGCGAGATGATTCCCATCCATATGGTGCTGCGATGAATGGAAAGTTCGGGGAATGCGTAATGATAGGCATCGTACAGGAGCCCGGCAATCACGCGTTTCTGTGCAAAAGTCAGCTGGATCGTATCGGCGGCGTGGAATTCACAGGGTGTCTTGTGGCGTTTTCTGGCAAGCAGTTCGGTGTCGATCTCTGTCTCGAGATAGGCATGTCTGGAAAAATAGCTTTTCTCCTTCTTGTCATGGTAATGCGTCATGGCATAGATATAGGGATGGCATGTGGTGTCGAGCAGATAGTGCCCCAGGAAACCGGAGATATAGGCTTCGGCAATGCCCCGGTCTGCGGCGGACGAGAGACGACTGTAACTTTCCAGCAGTCCGTGAAAAAAGGCACGCGGCTCCGTGGTGTGTGCGAGGGCGCCGAGATTGTGGCTGTGCAGGGCGTAGGACGGGAGATAATAGAAAAACAGATCCGGTCCCTGCAGCCCGAACGCGTAAGCGCTGCGGTTATAAGAAAGATTCTTTTTCTGGGAATTACATTTTAACTGGTGATAGATTTCTTCGCCAAACAGATAATGTGTGACAAAACCTGGCATGGGGATTCCTCCTTTCGTTCACCATGAGTATAACCATTTTGTGGGAAGGTGTTAAGTAAGGAAGGTAAGATTTAAGAAAAATGTAATAAAACAATAGATTGACAATCATAAAAAGAGTGTTATACTATCACGTAGTAATGAAAACTATATAATATAGTTTCACGGTAATCAAAACAGACAGATTGTCATAAGATGATAGACAAAACAAGGAAAATGTATATCGGGTGGCAACACTTAAAATGCATTGCATATGTAAAAAAGGAACAGCATTCCTTATACTTTCATCTTAGAAAAGAATTAGTGTGTATGGAAGAAAACGGAGGATTAAGTGATGGCAAATTTAGCACAGTCAGTAGAGAGAAAGGCATTCAGCGTGGCGATCGACGCGACACTGAAGCATCTGAATAAGGATCGTGAAAAGGGCCTGCTTCAGATTGTTGATCTTGCAGAAAAGTTCATGGGCGATAACTTCCGTAAGGAAGCGTATGACGGAGCCAGAAAGATGATTCAGGATCCGGACAATAAATGGATGCATTATGTAAATCGTCTTCTGGATGAGACCGATCCCCATGTAGCAAAGATGACAGCATTAAATCTGGGATATCAGGCAGCATTTGTGGGAACGAAGACGATTCGTAAGATGAGGGAAGTACATAACTGTAACATCCCGTGGCTGATCTTAATGGATCCGACCAGTGCATGTAACCTGCGCTGCACCGGCTGCTGGGCTGCTGAGTACGGACACAAGCTCAATCTTACGTTTGATGAGCTTGACAATATCGTGACACAGGGTAAGGAGCTTGGTATTTACTTTTATATGATGACCGGTGGTGAGCCGTTAGTCAGAAAAGACGATATCATTAAGCTCTGTGAGAAGCACAACGAGTGTGCATTTCACTGCTACACAAACGGAACTCTCGTAGACCAGGCATTCTGTGACGAGATGAAGCGTGTCGGCAACCTGTCCTTATCCATCAGCCTTGAGGGATTTGAGGAGGCCAATGATTTCCGCCGCGGCGAAGGTGTATTTGACAAGGTTCTTCATGCAATGGATCTGCTTCATGAGAACGGGCTGATCTTCGGTAACAGCGTATGCTACACCAGCAAGAACATGGATGCCGTTACATCGGATGAGTTCTTTGATCTTCTGATCGAGCACGGAAGCCGTTTCGCATGGTACTTTCATCTGATGCCGGTAGGTATGAAGGCTTCACCGGAACTGATGCCGACCAGAGAACAGAGAGAATATATTTACCACAGAATCCGTGAGGTACGTGGATTTACAGGCGGTAAAGAGATCTTCGTTATGGACTTCCAGAACGATGGAGAGTATGTTGGCGGATGTATCGCCGGAGGAAGAAACTACTGCCACATCAACCCGAAGGGTGATGTTGAGCCGTGTGTATTTATTCACTATTCAGGAGCAAATATCCGTGAGAAGTCTCTGTTAGAGTGTTTACAGCAGCCGCTGTTCATGGCATACAGAGACGGCCAGCCGTTCAATGAGAACATGCTTCGTCCATGTCCAATGTTAGAGAATCCGGAGCTGCTCCAGAAGATGGTACACGAGAGCGGTGCACACTCAACGGATGTTGAGGAGGCGGAGCCGGTAGAGCATCTTTGCGGAAAATGTATGGAGTATGCATGCCAGTGGAAAGAGACAGCAGATAAGCTGTGGGCAGAGCATCCGTACCAGCAGAAAGGCTACACCAACTTTAAGAAAAAATAAGGGGCGATCGTTATCAGCAAGGCGAAAAAACAGATCTTAAAATGGGCATTGGTACTTGTCATCATCGGAATCATTGTTTATACATTCCGGGATTCAGCAGGACCGATCTTAGAACAATTAGAAAAAACGACACCGGCGGTCATTGCAGGCATCTGTGCAATGACTGTCGTGTATCACTGTGTCGAGGGCGTGATTACCACGCTGCTTGCAAAACAATACAATCGTGAATTCACATTAGGCATGGGTATTACCAATGCCTTTTTGTGCTCCTTTTACCGCGTGGCGACACTTGGCAGCGGAGCAGGGGTTGCCGCGATTGTCTATCTGGGTGAGCACGGTATAGAGTATTCCAAGAGCTTCGGAATGTATATGCTGCAGTACGCGTTTCATAAGATCAGTATCGCGTTTTTCTCAATGATTCTGTTCGCACTGAACTGGAATTATATGCGGGTACATTTTGGGGAGTATATGTGGCTGCTGCTGGCGGGATATCTTGTAACGCTGATCATCACCGTGGTTTTAATTCTGTTCAGCTGTTCCAGGCAGTTTCACCGCATGCTGCTTTGGGTGGTGGATTTCTTCAATGGAAAGACGAAAGGGCGGTTTGATCCGCAGGCAGCAATGCTTCATGACCAGTGCCAGATGTTGGAGGATGCATCCAGACAGCTGATGGGAGAGAAGCGGCTGGTTGCGGGTGCAGTGGGATTGAACCTCATCAAGTTCGCATTCTGGTATTCCATCCCGTATCTGATCTTTCTGGGGCAGGGGGAGATTACGCTCCCGCAGACGATGGCGGTCACATCGCTTTCTGTCATGCTTGCGGCAGTCATTCCGTCACCGGCGGGAATCGGCTCTACCGAGTTCGTCTTTACTGCACTCTTTTCTGGAATTGTCGGAACCGGACTGGCAGGCTCCGCGTCGCTTCTGTACCGCTTCGGTACCTTCGTATTCCCGTTTCTGGTGGGGGCGGTTGTGGTCATCATACGCCGCATCTACCTTAAAAAGATGGGACAAGCCAAACGATAGCGCCAGTTGTGATATGAGGCTGGTACACAGGGCGGAAAATAGTTTGCGGTCACAATAAAATGTAGGATGCAATAAAGTTCCAGATAGAAACAGTGCATAGGATATTCGTTGGAACAAAATGCGAGAATTTCTTCTCTGCCGCTTTTTATATCCAATTCCGTGTCTTTCCACGTTTTGACAATCCGCGGGATGTGTCCGACACGCCGCAGACAATGAGCGGACTTTTTAGTGTTCCTAACATCACCGCTTCACAGACAATATAAAACCGCGCGAACCGAAACTCGTTGGCATCTGCTATTGAAAATAAGGCAGATGCCAATTCAAACATCGGCTTCGCGCGGTTATGTTTTGTTCATTGGTGATGTAAGGAACACACAAAAGTCCTTAAATTGTCTGCCGGCCTGCGGACACACCTGCGGAGTGCTCAAAACTTGGAAAAACACGGATCATCGCAGATATAAAAAGCGGCAGAGTTAGAAATTCCGTATTTTGCGATCCGAATTCCTATGCACTGTTTCTATTCTGGAACTCTGTTGTACTTACTGTTATCGTATCACTGCCAATCTATTCTCCGCCCTGTGTGCGAGCCTCATTTTGCGCATCTTTTGAAAAGTTTAAGGTTTGGGAAATTGACAAACGCACAAGTCATGATAAAATTAACGTTGGCATGCAAAAAATATGTAAAGAAAGCGTAAATAAGGAAACATATGAAAATAAAATTATATTTTGACAAGGGTAATTTGGGCAGACTTGCGGTGGCGATGATCTTCGCCGCGGTATTGTTCTGGAAAATCGGCTTTTCGGTGTGGGCGCTGCCGGTATTCGGAGCGTGCTACTTCCTGTTTAAGAGTCTGGAGGTGGAACTGTCAGAGAAGATCCCGTGGGTCTGGACCGGACTGATGATCGGCGCCAGCAGTATTTTCACGGCGTATCATGTGCAGTATCTGCTGCTGGATGCAGAACTTCGCGCCAAGATCACACAGCCGAAGATGCTGCTCAATATCTTGTGCTGTCTGGTGGTATTTCTGGCGGTACAGGTTTTTACCAATAATACGGGACTTACCTGCATGATTTCCCACATTTTTCTGGTGTCACTGGCGGGAATCAACTATTTTGTATATCTGTTCCGCGGGAACGAATTTATTTTCAGCGACCTGAAATCCATCCAGACCGGACTTTCGGTGGCGGGCAATTATGAGTTCGTGATGGATGACCGGGCGGGCTATGTGATTCTGATTTCCACGCTCTATGTGGCGCTGATTCGCAAGCTTCACGTTTCCTTTAAAAAGAGAGTGCCGATGGCGATCATCTGTATCTCGCTTGCCGTGCTGAGCGGCGTGTATATCGGTCATAAGACGGAGTACATAGTGACAGAGACCTGGGAGCAGAAAGGAAGCTACCGCAACGGATATATTCTGAATTTTGTGCTGAGTATAAGAGACTGTTTTATCGCTGCGCCCGACGGGTATTCCAGTGAGGCGGTCAAAGCGCTGGAAGAGCAGTATTCCGGCGGGGATAGCGGCGGGAAGAAGCAGGGAGAGAAAGACGCTGCCTCGGCATATGCGGATGTGGCGGCGGATCCGGGAGAAAAGCCGACCATTATCGTGGTCATGAGCGAGTCGTATGCGGATCTTTCGGTGGTGGGAGATTTTTCCACGAATATTGATGTGGCGCCTTATTTCCACTCCCTGAAGGAGAATGCCATTCACGGATATGCGCTGTCTTCCGTGTTCGGTGCGAAGACGCCGAATTCGGAGTGGGAGTTTATGACCGGGAACTCCATGGCATTTCTGCCGAGCGGTTCCGTGGTATACCAGCAGTATATTTCCAAGACGCCGACCTCGATTGTGTCCAACTTAAAGAACGACGGTTATACCTGTGTGGCAATGCATCCGTACTATGAGACCGGATGGAGCCGCAATGCAGTGTATCCGGATCTCGGGTTTGATGAGACACATTTTATCGACGATTTTGACCAGACGAAGCTTCTGCGGGAATATATTACCGACCGGGAACTGTATGAGAAAATCATTGACCGCTATGAGAGCCGTGCGGCGAATGAGGATCTGTTCATCATGAGCATTTCCATGCAGAACCATGGCGGTTATACGGAAAAGTACGATAATTTTGATGAGAAGGTACGCCTGCTGGGCTTAAACTATCCGGATGTCAATCAGTATCTCTCTCTGGTGCACGAGAGTGATTCGGCATTGGAGTATCTGATCTCCTATTTTCAAAATGTGGATGATCCGGTAGAGATCGTATTTTTCGGTGATCACCAGCCGAGCCTTTCGTCCAGCTTTTATCCGAACTTAAACGGCAAGGGACTTTCGGGACTGACCGAGGATGAACTGGAAGATCTGTATACGATACCGTTTTTCATCTGGACGAACTATGAGAGCACGGAGGTGGAACTGCCGGTCACCAGCATCAATTATCTCTCGACGCTGGCACTGGAGAGGGCAGGAATAGAGCTTCCGGCGTACAATCAGTTCTTGGCGGATATGATGGAGACCATTCCGGCAATCAATTCCAGAGGCTATTATTCCAAGTCTGCCGGAGGATTTTTGCATATCGAGGAAGCGACGGGCGAGGAAGCGGACTGGATCCGGAACTATAATATTTTGCAGTACAACAACATGTTTGACAAAAAGGAAAAGAGTGAAGTATTCTTTCCTTATCTGAAATAGTATCAGGAAAACAACAGAGATACAGATTTGCAGTGGACAATGTGTGTAAGAAGAATGTGGAGGAAAAAAATGGAGAGAGTGACACTTGGAAAAACAGGGATTACTGTCAATAAGAACGGGTTTGGCGCACTTCCGATCCAGCGGATCAGCACGGAAGACGCCGTGAAGCTGGCGCGAAAGGCATATGATGCCGGTATCACTTTTTTTGATACCGCGCGGTTCTACACGGACAGCGAGGAGAAGCTTGGCGAAGCGTTTGAGGGCATGCGGGAAAAAGTCTATATTGCGACGAAGACGGCGGCTGCCAATGCGGATGAATTCTGGGAGCAGCTTGGCATTTCCCTGCACAATCTGCGCACGGATTACATTGACATCTATCAGTTCCACAATCCATCCTTCTGTCCGAAGCCGGGCGACGGAACCGGACTTTACGAGGCGATGCTGGAAGCGAAGGCACAGGGAAAAATCCGCCACATCGGTATCACGAACCACCGGCTTGCCGTGGCAGATGAGGCGATCGAGTCAGGACTTTATGAGACGCTTCAGTTCCCGTTCTGCTATCTGGCGACAGAGAAGGACATCGAGCTGGTGGAGAAGTGTAAGCAGGCGGGAATGGGATTTATTGCAATGAAAGCGCTCTCGGGAGGATTGATCAACAATTCGGCTGCAGCGTACGCGTTTGAGGCACAGTATGAGAATGTGCTGCCAATCTGGGGCGTGCAGAGAGAGCGGGAACTGGACGAGTTCATTTCCTACATTGAACATCCACCGGTCATGACGGAGGAGATCGCAGCGGTGATCGAGCATGACAGAAAAGAACTCTCGGGCGAATTCTGCCGTGGCTGCGGTTACTGCATGCCATGTCCTGCCGGAATTGAGATCAACAACTGTGCGAGAATGTCCCTGATGCTGCGCCGCGCGCCGTCGGAGGCACAGCTGACGCCGGAGATGCAGGCGAAGATGAAAAAAATTGAGGGCTGCCTGCACTGTAACAAATGCAAGAGCAAATGTCCGTACGGACTGGACACACCGGCACTGCTTGCGAAGAATTACGAAGATTACAAGCGGGTACTGGCGGGAGAAGTCAGCGTAAAATAAGAGATGTGCAGATATGCAGAACGACATGCAATGCGCGTAATGCACACGTGAGGCGAAGAGGAGTGGGAGAATGAAGAAATACGAGACAGTCATTTTTGATCTGGATGGAACACTTTTGTATACACTGGAGGATCTGACAAAAGCGACAAACTATGCGCTGCGCAGGATGAATATGCCGGAGCGCACACTGGATGATGTGCGCCGGTTTGTCGGAAACGGTGTGGCGCGCCTGATCGAGCTGGCGGTTCCGGAGGGAACGGCACCGGAAGTCTTTGAGCAGACGCTTGCGATTTTCCGGGAGTATTATGATATTCACTGCAATGACAATACAAAAGCCTATGACGGAGTGATTGATCTGCTCCGGGAACTGAAGGCGGACGGATATGCGCTTGCGATCGTGTCGAACAAGCCGGATTCTGCAGTGAAGGAACTGGCGGAGATTTATTTTGAGGGAATTGTGAAAGTGGCAATCGGCGAGAGTGCCGGAGTGGCGAAAAAACCGGCGCCGGATACGGTCTATGCGGCATTAAAGGAGCTTGGCATGCCAAAGGAGGGCACCGTGTATGTCGGAGATTCCGAGGTGGATGTGATGACAGCGAAAAATTCCGGTCTGCCGTGCATTTCCGTCCTGTGGGGATTCCGAGAGGAAGCGTTCTTAAAAGAACATGGTGCAGATCATTTTGTCCGCGAACCGGAGGAGATCAGAGATTTCCTGAATGCATAGGTCTGTTGAGAAATGTTTCACTTTTGGTAAGGAAGTACCATTGCATGATTTTTGTACATAAAGTACAATAAAAATAATGAGAAACACAGAAGAGTTGTGCGGAATCACAACAAGGAAGGCGGCATGGTATGAACAGAAGAAGTGTGAAACATACGTTAACGATGACCTGTCTGATGCTGGTATTACTGGCATCCCTGTTGCTTGGGGCAACTTCCATTTTCAGTATCCGGAATACGACCAATATGGCGCTGACGGAATATGAAAGTGCGATGGATTCCGGTTACAACACAGAGATCAAGTCTGAGGTCCAGACGGTGATTGCTGTGCTGCAGGCAGAATATGATAAGAGCCAGGCAGGGGAACTGACAGAGGAAGAAGCGAAAGCAGAAGCGAAGGAGATCGTCCGCGCCATGCGTTACCGCGATGACGGAAGCGGATATTTCTGGATTGATGATACGGATTACAATCTGGTAATGCATCCGATTCTGGCGGAGCAGGAAGGAAATAACCGCTACGATCTGGAGGATCAGAATGGTGTCATGATCATCCAGGAGATTATGAAGGTCTGTAACAGTGCCGACGGAGGCGGATTCAATGAATTTTACTTTACGAAGGCGGACGGTGTGACGGTTGCGCCGAAGGTAGCATATTCCGAGTTGTTTGCACCGTGGGGATGGGCAGTCTCCACCGGTAACTACGTCGATGACATGCAGGTAGAGATGACGGGTGTGGAAGGACGCATCAACCAGAAGTTCGAGGTTCTCTGCATTGTGATAGTGATAATGATGGCTGTTATGCTTGTGATGGCGTTCGTGTGGGCGAGAATCTATGCGGCGAAGCTCTGCAAGCCGCTGGTGGAGATCCAGGGGCTGGCATCCAGACTTTCCGACGGAGATCTGACAACGACCGTGAACGTAAGGGAGAAGAACGAGCTGGGAGACACGGCAGAGGCACTCAATGCCGCGCAGAAGCAGATTGTTTCCCTGATAGGAAGCATCAGCACGGCATCAACAGATCTGCGGAATGCACTGCAGTCGTTTACTGGTAATTTCTCCTCGATGCAGGAGTCCATCGGAAACGTTGCGGTTGCCGTCAATGAGATTGCGGAAAACAGCACGACGCAGGCAGGATCCACGACGGAAGCGTCCAACGGTATCATGACGATCGCGGAAGGCATCGAGAAGATCTCCAGCGAGATGGAAGAACTGGTCGGCAATGCCAATCAGATGCAGGAGTATTCCAATAAGTCGCTCGCCAAGCTTCGTGAACTGATCGATACGAACAATAAGACAGAAGCGGATATCGAGTCGATGTATACACAGACGGAGAGTACCAATGCATCCGTCAATAAGATCAGCAAGGCGGCGACGCTGATCAGTGAGATCGCGGATCAGACGAATCTGCTTTCACTGAATGCTTCGATCGAGGCGGCGCGCGCGGGAGAAGCCGGACGCGGATTTGCGGTAGTTGCGGAAGAGATCGGAAGTCTTGCGACACAGTCGGCAGATACAGCGCATGAGATTAACGACATTATCGGAGAGCTGACAGAGAATTCCGAGAAGTCGATGGGCATTATGGTACAGATGAATGATGCGTCGAAGCAGCAGGTAGAGGCGCTGAATCATACCAGCGAGATGTTTCTGGATATGCAGAAAGCACTGGAGGCGTGTACGAATTCCATCCGCGTGGTGACGGATATGATCCGCACTGCGAATGAGGAGCGTGAGAAAGTTACACAGAGCATCGAGGTGCTGACGCATCTTGCGACAGATAATGCGGCATCCACGGAGGAGACTTCCAGTATGACAACCGAACTGGAGGGAACGGTGGAGCGCTCCAGCGGAATGATCGAGAAGCTGGAGGGCGACATGAAAGTGCTTGCAGACAGCATGGAGCATTTCCGGTTGTAGGAAGACTGCGGCAAGAATACAAATGATAAGATGAGAATGAAAGCGGGCGTGTCAGTAACTGACACGCCCGTAATTTCATGTCTGCAGATATTCTGCGAATGTGAATATATAGCTGGGTACGAATAGGGAAAAAACCTTTTATATTTCACATGCGGCATCATATGCTGATTTAATGGCATGATCGATATTGCTCGGACGCTCTCCGGCACAATCGCCAATATAATGAAGCGGGAGCGGACAAGCCGAAAGATCCGGAAGATTCTTTCTTGCGCCAACAGCCATTACAACGAAATCCGATCTGATCTCTAAGACCGAGGTTTTTTCATTTTCTGTTTTCTCAACAATAACTGCATGGTCATTGATCTCTGATAGTTTTGCAGAGGTAAGGATCTGGACATTGGAATGCTCTAATTCACTCATCAAAGTTGGGAGAATCGTGCTGCTTTCTTCCTTTGCAATCTGATCCATCATTTCAATAATTGTAACGTTACATCCGCGGGCAGCAAGGTATTCCGCAGTTTCAACACCTACAAGACCACCGCCGATGACAGATACGTTGCCGAATACAATTTCTTTTTTAGCAAGAATATCCCATGCACTTGTAACGGTTGGAAGATCTTTGCCCGGAACGGGAATGATTGCATTCGTTGCACCTGTTGCAACAATTACTTCATCAAACGAATCATAGTCTTTTCCGGTAAATTCCTGACCCAGACGGAATGTCACTGATAATTCGGGAAGCACGTTAAGATAGTAGTTAATGCTTCTCATCATTTCTTCTTTTCGGGGTGGAACGCTGGCAATAAGAAGCTGACCACCGATCTGGAGTGACTTTTCAAATATAGTTACCTGATGGCCTCTCAGAGCGGCGACACGTGCTGCTTCAAGTCCTGCAATTCCTGCACCGATAATTGCAATTCGCTTTGCTGTGACTGCAGGAGTAATCTGACGGCTTGTCTCATAACCATTCTCGGCATTTAATACACAGCTTAGGAATGCACGGTTTTGGATATTGTCTGTACATCCTTTATTACACATCATACATGTTCTGACATCGCAGCAGTGTCCATCGGCACACTTGTTTGCAAAATCAGGATCGGTAAGCAGTGAACGCCCGAGTGCAACGATGTCAGCAGAGCCATTTGTAATAACGGCTTCAGCAGCTTCTGGTGTTACAATACGACCAACCACGGATACGGGAATGGAAACGAGTTCCTTGATTTTTTTAGAGTATGAAACCATAAAACCATATGGCTGTGTCCCCATAGCAGGAATGGTATCCCCCATATTTCCGGTGTGGTTAGCCTGCGCGACATGCAATGTGTCAACACCGGCAGCTTCTAATTCTTTTGCAAAAATGCAGGCCTCATCAAGTGGAAGACCACCTTTTCCACGAAAGCCGTTATCTCCAAGAGGAGTTACGATTGGAAGCTTGTAGTCGATAACCATATCTGGGACAATTGCTTTTAAACGCCGTACAAGAGTTAAGGCGAAACGTGTACGGTTTGCAAGGTCTCCGCCATATTCATCTGTTCTGTGATTTAAAATAGGAGAGCAGAGCGATCCGACAAGGCGGTCTCCATGTACTTCGATACAGTCAACGCCTGCTTTGTGGGCTAAAACAGCACAATTTTCCATGTGCTTAATAATTTCATCCAGTTCTTCCGCAGTTACTTCATTTACAAAGTGCTGCATATCATGGTGAAGTTTGGCTCTTGCCTCCTGCATTTTTCCCTGGTGAAACATTTCGTTTAAAGCTGCGACGTTATAGTCTGGATGGAACAGCTGGATTCCAAGCTTTGCACCGTATTTATGACATGCATCGGCAAGCCGCTGGAAGCCTTCTGCCTGTTGAGGAGAGTAAAGTTTTGGTGTAGGAGAGAATGTTGAAAGAGGAGCAACGTCTCCAATGACAATGTATCCAACACCACCTTTTGCAAGGCGCTCATAGAAACGAAAACTCTGTTCGCCGATAGATCCATCTTTTTCTTCGTATCCTGTTGTAAGTGGGGGAAACATAATACGGTTTTTAAATTCAATGTTTCCAACTTTAATGGGCTCTAATAATTTCATTGTGCACACATCCTTTCAAAGTGATTATCTTATTTCAATGGTGTTAAAAACTCTAATATGAGCCTGTCTAATTCAGCTCTTGCAGAACCGCTTGCAAAGTTGTGATTTGCGCCTTCAATTGTTTTGTAACTGCATTTGCCATTATAGAGTGCTTCATATCGATGACAGGTAGCATCATCTACCAGATCGTCTGCCGTTCCTCTGATAAGAAGAACAGCACCTGTATATCCCGCTGCGGATGAAAACGGTTCATACTGATATAAATCATGGTTAAAAGAAGTAGGGAAGCAAAGCCCTTCTATATCTGCTTTTGTGATTCCCTGTGCTTCCATTGCCTCGGCGCGGTCTTTACATCCAAACCACATGCCGGCTCCCGGGCACATGAGTATGAGAGCATGTGGATTAACGATAGGCGCAGCAGTGGCAGCTGCATAGCCGCCCATGCTCTGGCCTGATAAAATAATTTTATCAGGATTGGCAAAATCCTGCTGTTTTGTCCAGTTTATAATATCTTCGATATCATGTAAGATACCGGTGAATGTCATGTCCTCGAACTCACCGTCGCTTTCGCCATTTCCGTATAAATCAAAGCGGACGCTGGCAAATCCGTTTTCAGCCAGAAATCTGGCTGTGTGGGTATAGATATTTTTGTATCCGCTTTTATTTCCGGTAAATCCGTGTACGTTAATGATGGCGGGGAAGCGCGAGCCTTCATCCGGAATATTTACAATTCCGCGTAAGACATGACCTGAGCGGTTTGTTATTTCAACTTGTTTTGTCAATGCAAGATACCTCGGTTTCTGAAGTTATTCTGCGTTTGCAGCATTTCGTTTGTCTGATAAATTCTGTAACATTTCAGCTGTTTTCTCTTTTGTAAGAGGGTATACAAACTTTAATACAAGTACAGCTAATAAGTACCCGGCTACATATAATCCGGTATATGTTTTCCAGAGACGTCCGGAGAATGCTTCGCTCTGAACGGCCTCATTTACGTTAAAGCCTGCGATTGCAAGAGCAAAGCTGCTCATACTTCCGGATACGGCATTAGCAAGCTTACGGAAAAATGTATATGCAGAGTACACGATACCTTCGTTACGTTTTCCGGTCTGAAGTTCCTGATAGTCAATTGCGTCATTTACAAGGGCCCAGACTAATACCTGGAAACCGCTGACACCAAGATAACAGATTCCGTTGATAATAATAAAGAGCATTGGGTTCTCAAGAGGGAAAAAGAATAAAATAGCATAAACAACAACTGAGAAAGTTGCACTATACATAATCCATTCTTTCTTTCCAAATTTCTTTGCAACAAATTTTGTCCCAATGAATGCGATAAGCGACCAGATAACGCTTAACATGCCTGAAACTGCCATAATGGCGACATTTCCGAAATAGTCACGGAATAAGTAGGTATTTAAGCCGTTTACCATACCGGCACCAACGATACCGATAAAGCTGGATAACATAACACCAAGTAAAGCTTTGTTTTTGGAGATGGCTTTCAGCACGTCTAAATAGTTAAGCTTCTCTTTTTCTTTGGCAACTGGCTCGGTGATAATACGCTCCTTGCACCAGTGTGATGTAAACATAAGGCAGATCAAACCAACAACAGCACAGATGGCTGCCATAATAAGGAAGTGGCTTGGTACAGGCTGGTTGTCTTTGTATAAGAATAATGGACCGGCAATAACGATGACGGTCATAAAGATTGTGCCGCCAAGACTTCTGAAGCGTGAAAGGTCGGTCCGTTGGTTTACATCATCTGTCATAACACTTGAAAGACTTCCAAATGGTACGCTTACACATGTGTACATAATTTCATATACAACATATGTGATGAACATGTAAGCAATACGGGCGCCATAAGCAAAATTGCTTACGTTGACGAAGCCTAAGATACAAAGGACTGCGGTTGGGAAAGCAAAGAATTTAATCCACGGAATGAATTTACCCTTGCCCTTGTTCTGGTGACTGTCAACAAGTGCACCGATTAATGGATCGTTTATGGCATCCCAAAGCTTTGTGATAAGCATAAGGATTCCTACGTGCACCGGGTTGACCTTCAGCACCAGGGTATAAAAAATAGCAAGATACATGGCTCGGAACTGTTCTGTACAGCAACATCCCAAATCGCCAAGAGTGTAACCGATTTTGTCCTTCATGGAAAATGGTCTTGTTTCTTTCATAATAAAATACCTCTCGTTTTTGTGTTGTTTTGGTAGCTACATGTTCATTATATGGGGATTAGAGAGATAAACATATACAAAAATTGCTTGCAAACTATGGAAAATTGATGTATTGTATAAATTGACAAAATGAACAAAAATATGGATGCTGGAATGTGCAAAATTAACATATGAAAAAACAGAGTTATGAGATGGAATATATAAAAATAGAAGATAGCGGACAGCGCAGTTTTGGACAGAAGAAAAACCATACAATTATTTTTGTGACAGGTGGTATGGGATATTTACGTCAGGAAAATGAAAAGGCGGTCTGTACCATGGAGGACTTAATATTTATTAAGCCTGGCAATAAAGTGAAGATTGAATATCGAAAAAACAAATATCCGTTAGAACTATATGTGCTCTATGTGGGAACAGAGTTATTGCAGAGCTTATCAGATGAAAATACAAGACTTGACGAGGCATTTGATATCGTTCCCTTTCAGGTTAAGACAGTTCATTCTGAGAGTGAATCTGCCATGCTTATAAAGAATATTTCCAAAAAGCTGTATTCAATGCTTAAGGAATCTCCTAAATTTGCACACACATTGTATGAGAAAAGCCTGCTGACAATGCTTCTGGTACTTGCGTTGCGGTCGTCTGTCAAGGAGGACGTACAGCTAAAATTAAATAAGAAAAAGCATGTTGTAATGGATGATATTTTCATATATATAAGAGAACACCTGACAGAAGATATATCATTGGAGCGCCTGGAAAACGAGTTTTATGTAAGCCGCTATCATATTGTGAGAGAATTCAAGAAGATGACAGGCGAAACGCCACATTCATATATTGTAAAGAGCAGACTGGATCTGTGCAGACACTATATAGAGCAGGGAAAAAGTATCCGTGAGGTTTATGAACTTGGAGGATTTGGCGGATACAATCATTTTTTCAGGGCATTTAAGAAAGAGTATGGTGTTACTCCAATGCAATATTATAAAAATCTGCAGATCGACAGGAATGAAAGATAAATTGATAAAAACAGCAGTATCATGTTTGAAATAATGCAATGGGTAACGGACAGTTTCCCGAATAAATTTTCAGTTTTCCCATATACTAACTCCCAAGCTAATATATAGCAAATAAGAGAGGCTTTATCCACAGAGATGGAAACAGACAAAGCGCTCTTGCGAAAATAAAGCATTGGAGGAAAATTTATGAAAGCAACGGGAATCGTGCGTAGAATAGATGATCTGGGCAGAATTGTGGTGCCCAAAGAAATCCGCAGAACGCTCCGCATACGTGAGGGAGATCCGCTTGAGATATTTACCGACCGTGAGGGAGAGATTATTTTAAAAAAATATTCGCCCATCGGAGAATTGAGCCAGTTTGCCGGGGAATATGCCGAGAGTCTGGCGCACACGACGGGATATCTGGTGCTGATCACGGACGGGGATCATGTGGTCGCGGCGTCCGGCAGTGGCAAGAGAGATTTTGAGGGCAAGCCCATCAGCGGACAGTTGGAGGAGATCATCGGTGAGCGGAAAAGTCTGGTAGCTTCTGACGACGAAAAGACATTTGTAAAGTTGACGGCGGACGATGCCGGCGAGTACAGACAGCAGGCAATCAGCACGATTATCTGTGAGGGGGACGCCATTGGCGCAGTGATCCTCTGCTCACGGGAAGAACGGGAGAAAATGGGAGAGACAGAGAGCAAACTTGTCGCGGCGGCGGCAGGCTTTCTGGGCAGACAGATGGAACAGTAGAACAGAACTGGAAAAAGGCATTTGAAACAGTGTGTTTCAGGTGCCTTTTTGGGCATATGCCTTGAAAGAAGCCGGGAGACATGATAATCTCATAAGGCAATGAGTTTCATGGAAAGTTAGAAAGGTGGAAACATATGAGCGAAAAACTTGACGTGACGATGGGGGAAATGACCAAAACAAATGGAAAGTCTGGCAGGAAGGTGCCGAAAAAAATCATATGGACGATCGGCGCGGTGGCTGTGGCGGCAATTATTTTGATCATTGGAATTTGCAGCGGAGCATTTTTGAGCAGAAGTAATAGGATTCTGCTTGCAGTAAGAAATACCATAAAAGATCTGCCCACGGTTGTTGAGAATAGGAATGTTGCAGATATTATAGCATCCGGAAAATATACGATTGGTGTAAAAGGGGCTGTCAAGGGAAAAGACTTTGATGGAACGTTTAAATACAAAGATACACAGCTGCAGGCAGGGGGAACGATTTCACTTTTCGGTAGGGAGAATCTGGATTTTCTGGCAAACCTGGATGATGAGCAGCTCTGCGCAAGCATCCCGATGCTTACAGATAATCTGCTGGTATACAATTACAAAGAAGAGAAAGACGGCTACATAGTGGATCTTCTGGGAGCGGATGGGGTTGCATCGATCGATGCGGCACTTCGTGAACTTACCTCGAAAGAAGAACAGAACAGAGCGGCGCAGGAGATCCTGTCCGTAATATACGATGAGTACAAGACGCTCGATATAAAAAAAGCAGAAAAAGAAGAATTCATAGTGGACGGCAGCGTCAGAAAATGTAACGGGTATGAATTTACCGTCACAGAGGATGAACTTCTGCAGGTAATGGATGGAGTGAAGGAGGTATACGATGCGTATTACGGTGGAGCAGCAGATGCATTGAAGCTGAAGCTGGGGGAGGACTTTTCGCAGCTCAGAGATAGAGCATGCAGTATGGGGGATATCAATGTAAAAGTCTATGTGTACCAGAATAAACTGGCAGCGGTTGTTACGGAGGCGGAAAAGTCTGATACGGCATTCCGCCTGCTGTTCAAGGGAGGAGAATACAGAATGCAGAATCTGGAATTGCTCGCAGAGGATTTGGAGGGTGAGCATTCCATACTGGAACTGACAGGAAAAGCAGCAGGGGAAGAAGGGGGCTATGAGTTTTTGATTGATAATGGTGAGCATGATATAAACCTTGTGATTTCGATCAGTGAGGAGGTTCAATTTGAAAAAATGAGCGGCGACAGAATAGATGTGGGCAACATGTCTGAAGCAGATCTGAGAAAATTTATTTTGCGTACGGTTGGAACAATCATCACAAGCCACATCAGGTAACCGCAAGACGGGGATAAGAATACCAGTATCCCGGAGAGAGATGTGACAGCAGCCGGGCGTGTGAGTGGAGATGAGACTGTATTACGGTGCACGGAGATTGGAAAGATACAGAGAAGAACAAATATGGCAAAATAAAGCCAAGATGTGTAATTGTTCCACAGTATGGATCTGTCCTATAATGAGGACAAAGAAAAAAGAAAAAAGAAAAAAGAAAAAAGGCGGCGTCTGACGGGGGAGAAGACGATCAGATGCTGCGGGCAGGGGGAAAACATGGAGAAGTATGGTTTTGGCGTAGATGTCGGGGGCACAAGCTGCAAACTTGGTCTGTTTACAGACAGCGGGAAACTGATGGAAAAATGGGAGATTCCAACGGATACCAGTGAACAGGGGGAACATATTATAGAACATGTGGCAGCCTCACTGGAACGCAGACAGAGAGAGCGGGGGCTTGCGGATGAGCAGATCATAGGCGTCGGCATTGACACACCGGGAATTGCCGGGCGGGATGGAGTTGTCAGAGGCGCTGTGAATCTGGGATGGGAGGCATGTCCGGTGCAGGAGCAGTTAAAGATGCGCCTGCAGAAAAAGGTCTGTGTCTGCAACGACGCAAATGCGGCGGCTCTCGGAGAACTGTGGCAGGGCGGCGGCAGGGGGTACCGCGATATGGTGATGGTAACGCTTGGAACAGGCGTGGGCGGAGCGGTCATCCTGAATGGAAAAGTGCTCGCAGGCGCCCATGGAATCGCGGGCGAGATCGGGCATATGACCGTGTTCCACAAGGAGACCGAGCGTTGTGCCTGCGGAAAATACGGGTGCGTGGAGCAGTACGCTTCCGCAAAGGGACTGATCCGCATAACGAGAAAATTATTGGAGAAAAAGGATCCCTACACGATACTCGTCGACACACCGGAACTGTCGGCAAAACAGATTCTGGATGCGGCAAAGAGAGGCGACCGTCTGGCACTGGATGCTGTGGAGGTTCTGGGAAAAGCGCTGGGAAGCGCGCTCGCAGCCGTGGCGGAAGTGATAGATCCAGAGGTCTTTGTGATCGGTGGAGGAATCGCCAGGGCGGGAGAGATCATCCTGCGTATCGTACATAAATATTACAGACCCGACGTACTGCCAGCAGGTGCGGACATTCCGTTTGAACTGGCGCGTCTGGGAAATGATGCCGGCATGTACGGCAGCATGAAACTCCTGCTGGACTCCTCAGACGAAAAATAACTGCCGGATTTTTGAAGCATAGAATGGCATATATTTTGTATGGAGAGAGAGAAAACGATAAGTTCCAGATGCAGCCGGCAGCGGCATTCTTTGGAGTAAAATCCGAGTATTTCTTCCGTGCCGCGTCGGACATCGAATTCTGTGTCTTTCCACGTTTGGACAGTTCACGGGGAGTGTCCGACAAACCGCAGACAATGAGCGGACTTTCTGGTGCCACGAAGGGGCACACACAAAAGTCCTAAAATTGTCTGCGGATTGCGGACACCCCCCGTGAACTGTCCAAACTTGGAAAAACACAGATCATCGAGGATGTTCGACGCGGCATGGTTAGAAATACCGGATTTTGCGATCAGAATGTCGCTGCCGGCTGTATTCTGGAACTTCGTATTTTCTGACATCTCCATCATAAAACATCGTCCATTCCGGTTTCAGAAATCCGGCAGTTATTTTTGGGAGAGGGTACATGCCGGATAAACTTGTGAAACATGCCGCGACAGTGTACAATAGAGGTAATTAACGCAGAACGGAGAAGATGCAGTTTGAAATTTATACATATCGCAGATGTACATCTCGGGGTAATGCCGGATCAGGGAAAGCCGTGGAGTGAGCAGCGGGCGCGGCAGATCTGGGATTCTTTTGCAGATGTGATCGGGGTGGCAAAAAGAGAAAAACCGGAGTTTCTGTTTGTGACGGGGGATCTTTTCCACGCACAGCCGCTTAAAAAGGAGGTGCGGGAGGTCAGCCGCCTTTTCGGAGAGATTCCGGACACACAGGTTCTTTTGATTGCCGGCAATCATGATTATCTCAGGGAAAAGTCGTATTACCTCGCGGATTTGTGGCCGGATAACGTGACAGTATTTAAGAAAGAGGAAGCGGAAGCAGTCGATTTTCCGGAATACAACACGACCGTATACGGGCTAAGCTACTGGCACAGGGAGATCCGTGACAGACGGTATGATGATCTGCGCCCTGTAAACCGCAGCAGGTGCAACATCCTGCTGGCGCATGGCGGCGATGAGCGCCATATTCCGTTTTCGGCGGAGCGGATATTACAGAACGGATTTGATTATATTGCGGCGGGACACATTCACAGGAGCGGCTGGCTTATGCCGCACAAGGCGGTAATGGCGGGAAGTCTGGAGCCGACAGACTGCAACGACACCGGATCGCACGGATACTGGATGGGAACGTTCGGTGCAGCGGGGGCAGATGTGTATTTTTATCCGCTGCGCCATTGCGAATATTGTCATGAGACGTATCAGGCAGACCGGAACACGACAGACCGTATGCTGTGGGACTGGGCAAAGGAGCTGTTGGAGCAGAGACCGGAGTATCAGTATTTCCGTCTGTATATCAAAGGGAAAAAAGATCCGGAGTATTCCTTTGCTGTGCAGGAGATCGGGAAGCTCGACCGGATTGTGGATATTACAGACCAGACGGTGCCGAATTACGATTACGAGAAGCTGCTGGAGGAGCACGCGGATTCGATACTTGGGGAATACATACGCAGTATGCGAAAAAAAGAACCGGGCGTCTGCACCGCAAAGGCACTGGAGTACGGTGTGAATGCGCTGCTCGGCTATGACTGCTGACGGAATGCCTGAAGTATGACAAAGAGCAAAGGATGGGACAGACATGCAGATTGACAGAGCCGCAATTTTTCGCTTTGGAAAGCTGGCAGATAGAACCGTGGATTTTGCCCCGGGGATCAACATTGTATATGGAAAAAACGAAGCCGGTAAGACGACGCTGCACGCGTTTCTGACCGCGATGCTGTTCGGGCTGGAAAAAGGCCGGGGACGGGCAAAGGGGACGGAGGGCTATCTGCGCTATGAGCCGTGGCATGCACCGTCCTATTACAGCGGTGCGCTGCAGTTTAGCGTCGGAGGCAGACCGTTTTATCTGGAACGCAATTTTTACCATAAAGAACCGAGAGCACGCCTCTGCAATCTGGCGGACGGGGAGGAACTGTCCGTCGCGTACGGAGATCTTGGGATGCTTTTAGGCGGAGTCACCCGGGAGGCGTATGAGAACACCTGTGATATTCCGCAGTGCCGGGCGGTGACGGGAGCAGAGCTGACCGGACTTCTGGCAGAGTATCTTTCCGATATGTCGGACGGGGGCAATGCGGGAATCCGCGTGACGCGTGCGGTGGAAAAACTGGAGCAGAAAAAGAGAAGCCTGCAGTCGCAGATCAAAAGTGAACAGGAGAAGCGGGAACAACAGCTGCAGCAGCTTACTGTGGAGCGGCGCATGCTCGAGGAGGACTGCGGCAGGCTTCGAGAGCAGATCGAGAAGGCGGCAGCGGATATGCGGGCGTATGCCAGGATGCACCCGCAGGTGAGGGACGGACAGCGACCGGAAGATGCCCGAACTGCGGAAAATGCGGGGACTGCGTCAGACAGGGAAAGGAGAGCTGACGGAAACGGTTTTCCTGTGAGAAGCCTTTTTCTGGGACTGGCGGCAGCAGTGGGACTGGCAGGAAATGCATGGTGGTATCACCGCGCGGGTTATGCGCCGGAGCTGTTTGCGGCGGCGGAAGGCGTTCTTGCCATTCTGCTCGGCATCGGAGTGGCAGGCATACTGCGCCATAGGAGCGTGGGGCAGGCGCGTGCAGGAGAAAATGGGAAGGAGACGGCGGAGGCGCCAGAGAGCGCGGCAGCGGAGAACGCGGTGCGCATCCGGCTTGCGGAGTCGGAAAAGCAGAGCAGACGCCTGCTTGCAGGGTTGGAGGAAACACTCGCGGAGAAGGAAACGAGACGATGCAATCTGGCGGAACAGCTGGAAGCATGTAGCGGGGCGGGCGCACGGGAGAGAGAACTCCAGCTGGAACTTGATGCCGTCGAGATGGCAAAAAATGAGATCATCCGCCTGTCAAGGGAATACGGGGACGAGCGGAGAGATGAGATCAACAGTGTGGTATCCAGATATGTCTCTGCGATTACAGAGGGAAAATACGATCTGGCGGAAGTGGACGAAACGGGAAAGCTCCGCGTGCAGACGGAGGGAAGAGAGGTTTTGCCGGAGGCGCTCAGCAGAGGAACGCTGGAACAGTTCTATTTTGCGTTCCGCATGGCAGTCGGAAGTATTGTGACACAGGAAGAACCGCTGCCGCTGCTTCTGGATGAAACCTTTGCAATGTATGACGATGACCGTCTGCGGCAGACGCTGCGGCTGCTGGCGGCGAACGGGACGCAGACGATCCTGTTTACCTGCCAGAGACGGGAGCAGAAGCTGTTGGAGGAACTGGGAATCGCATATCACATGATAGAGTTATAGTACCGTTTACGTTGTAGGCAAAGAGGGGCAGGACGGCACAGCGTGACACGCGAGAAAAGGGCAGGGAGGAATACGGTGGCTGCAAAGAAAAAGAAGAAAAAATATCGGGGATTCTGGATATTTGTCAAAGTACAGTTTGTCCTTTCCCTGCTGGTGCTCGGCGGGCTGGGCTACTATGTCCTTGGCGGATATGCCTCAGAGGTGGGCAGCATCCGCAAGGAAGCGGACAGTCTGGTACGGAATTCGACGGAGGAGACGTTCCGGAGGTACCGCACAAGCGTTGTGTATGCGGCTGACGGCAGTGTGATATCCAGGCTTAATGACCAGGGAGCGTCCTATTATCTAAAGCGCGACGAGATACCGCAGCCCGTGATCGATGCGGTGGTCTGTATGGAGGATCAGCGTTTTTACCAGCACAGAGGCGTGGATTTCAGAGCGCTTGTGCGCGCGGCAAAATCACTGCTTGAAAACCGGAAGATCACGCAGGGGGGAAGCACGATCACAATGCAGCTTGCCAGAAATGTATTTCTGACGCAGGAAAAAACCTGGCAGCGCAAGGTGGAAGAGATTTTTATCGCACAGAATCTGGAGAAAAAATATACCAAGGATCAGATTCTGGAATTTTATCTGAATAATATTTACTATGGCAACGGGTATTATGGAATCGGAGCAGCAGGCAGCGGCTATTTCGACAGTGAGGTCGGGGATCTGGATCTCTCGCAGATCGCTTTTTTATGTGCGGTTCCCAATAATCCTACCGTGTATGATCCGGTTACCCATATGGATCATGCAGTCGAGCGGCGCGACCGGATTCTGGGCAAAATGCGGGATGACGGCAAGATTACACAGATGGCATATGCGGCGGCGGTAGCGGAGAACATTACCTTAAAGCGGCCGGAGGCGATGGAAAAAAATAATTACGTGGAAACGTACGCCTATTACTGTGCGACCCGTGCTCTGATGGAGCAGGCCGGGTTTGTGTTCCAGTATCAGTTTGCGACGGAGGACGAGAGGGAGGCTTACGAGCAGGCTTACAGCGAATCCTACAGCGAGTGCCAGAAGCAGCTGTACACGGAGGGCTATCAGATTTATACGTCCTTTGACCTGCAGCTTCAGGAGGAACTGCAGGCGGCAGTTGACGATACCTTATCCGCTTTTACGGAGAAAAATGACGAGGGTGTTTATGATCTGCAGGGGGCGGCAGTCTGCATTGACAACGATAGCGGCTACGTGCGCGCGATGGTGGGCGGCAGGGAGCAGGATTTTGACGGATACACGTTAAACCGCGCCTACCAGAGCTACCGTCAGCCGGGAAGTGCGATTAAGCCGCTCACGGTATACACGCCGTCGTTCGAGCGGAATTATACGCCGGAGAGCATTGTTGTGGATGAACCGGTGGAAGACGGACCGAAAAATGCGAACGGTACCTACCTTGGAAATGTGACGGTGCGCACCGCGGTCGAAAAATCAATCAATACCATTGCGTGGAAGCTCTATGAAGAACTGACGCCGCAGGTCGGTCTGTCCTATCTTGAGAATATGCGTTTTTCCAGATTGGATGCGGCGGATTATGTACCGGCGACAGCGCTGGGCGGTTTTACCAACGGTGTGTCGCCTCTGGAGATGGCGGCCGGATATGCGGCGCTCGCCAATGACGGGGTGTACCGCGAGCCGACCTGTATTATGCGGATCACCGGCGATGACGGGACGGATGTTTATCTTGCAGCGCAGGAGGGGCAGGAAGTCTACCGGCAGAATGCGGCGCGGATGATGACGGATGTTTTGAAGGGAGTTTTTACCAACGGTACGGGGCGCGGACTTGGACTGTCGGATATGCCGTGCGCCGGAAAGACGGGAACCACCAACGACCACAAAGACGGCTGGCTGGCCGGCTATACGAGATATTACACGACCAGCGTGTGGGTTGGATATGATATGCCAAAAGAGATGGACAGCCTGATGGGCAATACCTACCCGGGAAAAATCTGGCAGACCTTTATGGAGCAGGCACATGAAGGACTGGAATGGCTGGATTTTCTGCCCTATACGCAGATTCCGGATGCTTCTTCCGGGGGGACAGACGCAGAGGATGCAGCGACGGATGAGGGAAGCGCACAGGAGGAGACACCGGCGGAGAACGGAGACATGCTGCAGGAGAATGTGACGGATACAACGGACACGCCGCAGGGAAGTACGACGGATGTTCCGGCATCCTCACAGGAAAATACATCCGACGCAGCGCAGGGAGATGCAGCGCAGTCAGCCGGGGAGAATGCTTCGGATACGCCGCAGGAGACAGCACCCGAGGCACCTTAAGAGAATACACCTTAACATTGACAGATAAGACTGGAAACGTTATCATAAGCATGGGTAAAGGCATCGGCAGAGTACATAACGGACAGGAAACGATGCAAGGATACAAATAGGGAACAGGAGAATGGAAGCATGAAAAAATATGCATTTGGAGTTGACGTAGGGGGAACGACCTGTAAGATCGGATTTTTTGAGACGGATGGAAGGCTCATTGACAAATGGGAGATCAAGACGAACAAGGATAACGGCGGAGCATCGATTCTGCCGGATGTGGCGCAGGCGATTGATGGAAAGCTGACAGAAAAGGGGATTTCGAGGGACGATGTGCAGGGAATCGGCGTCGGCGTGCCGGGACCGGTAAAAAATGACGGTGTGGTACACCGCTGCGTGAACGTCGGCTGGGGTGTTGTAAATGTAGAAAAAGAACTTGGAGATCTGACCGGACTGAAGGTGAAGGCAGGAAATGATGCAAACGTGGCGGCACTCGGCGAGATGTGGCAGGGTGCGGCAAAAGGCTGCAGAGATGTCATCATGGTAACGCTGGGAACCGGAGTCGGCGGCGGCATTATTGTCGACGGCAAAGTCGTAGCCGGATTCGACGGAGCCGGTGGTGAGATTGGTCATATTACAGTGAATGCACACGAGAAGGAGCAGTGCAACTGCGGACAGTACGGCTGTCTGGAGCAGTATGCATCTGCAACCGGAGTTGTGCGTGTGGCGAAGCGTACCCTCGAGAAGACGTCCGAAGATACCGCGCTTAGAAACCATGCAGATCTGACCGCAAAGGACGTATTTGACGAAGCCAAAGCGGGTGATAAAGTGGCGCTTGAAGTTGTCGATGAGGTATGTGGCATTTTAGGAGCAACACTTTCCAATATCGCATGTGTTGTGAATCCGGAGGTCATCGTAATCGGTGGAGGCGTCTCCAAAGCAGGTGATATTCTCACGGATGCAGTGAAGAAGCACTTTGCTGCCACTTCATTCCACGCATGCGCCAACACAAAGTTTGTACTTGCGGGACTCGGAAACGATGCCGGAATGTATGGCTGCGTAGAGATGCTCTTAGATTAAAATGGACGGTCGCCCGCGTGCACTGCACTATAAATGGGATACATTTTATTATGGGAAGCAGAGAGACATGTAACGTTCCAGATGCAACCGGAGGCGGCAATTCTAAGCGCAAAATCCGGTATTTCTAACCATGCCGCGTCGAACATCCTTGATCATCTGTGTTTTTCCAAGTTTGGAACATTCCACGTGGTGTGTCCGCAAACCGCAGACAATTTAAGGACTTTTGTGCGTGCCCCCTTCGTGGCACCACTGAACAAAACATAACCGCGCGAAGCCGATGTCTGAGTTATCATCTGCCTTGTTTTCAATAGCAGATGATAACGAGTTTCGGTTTGCGCGGTTTTATATTGTCTGTGAAGCGGTGCCACTAGGGGCACCAGAAAGTCCGCTCATTGTCTGTGGCTTTGTCGGACACACCCCGGGGACTGTTCAAACGTGGAAAGACACAGAACTCGATGTTCGACGCGGCACGGAAGAAATCCTCGGATTTTGCTTCAAAGAATTGCCGCCTCTGGTTGCATTCTGGAACTTCATATTCTCCAATATTCTTATAATAAAACATATCCCGTTTTAAAGTGCAAAGCGCGGGGGCGGCAGTCCTTTTTATAGCGCTGCCTACGCTTCTACGGCGCGTTTGCGGACTTCCGCAAGTGCATGTGATACCGGTGGAATGCATATGATAATCAAGGTGATGATTGCCTCCGGAACAAGGTAGGACGCCTGATAGCCGGCAGAATATGCCAGCGGGCTCATGCCTTCCGGTGCGTATGCTGCGAAAAATACAACGCCGGAGATCGTTGCAAATACAAAACGTCCGATGACGCCGGCGATATAGCCGATCTGAAGTCCCCACTTTTTCTTATTAAAGAAACCGGCAAGACCCAGAGCACCGAATGCCAGCGGGTAGTCCAAGAGCATCTGCGGGATTGTGTAGAAAATCGGCTCCAGCACGAACTGTACCAGACCGTAAGCCACTGCGGTCATAATGCCGACATACGGACCATACCAGTAAGCGATCAGAACGATGAAAAGCATGGACAGCAGAGTGACGGAACCACCCATTGGCATGTCGAACAGCTTGATCATCGAACACACAACGGCCAGCGCGATCGCAACAGCAGAGTAGACGAGCTGCTTTGTGGTCAGTGCGGACTTGTGCGTGGCGTTCTTGTGGCGCACGATAGCGGCAACAATCAGAAGAAGGGCGATGACAGCGATGACGATTGCAATACCGACGGTAGTCAGATGAACGGAACCGTCACCCCAGCCGCCTTCCGGTGTAGCAAAAAAGTTATTCATAAAAAAATCCTCCTTGGTGAATATGTAGCCAGGAGGATTTGTCTGCGTTATTGCAAAAAGCTTCCTTACGCCGGTATTATCCGGTTCAAGTAATAAGGGTCGATGAACGATCATCTCTCAGCAGAATCTGCACCCCTAGCGTTTTCATATTCGATATTATTATAACGAACTTTACTATAACGATTCTATTTGGAATTGTCAAGTACGATTGTATTCTTCTCCAGTTCTTCTGTGAGCGGCGCAATCTGTGTGAGCAGATTGGTCATGTCCTCGAAGAGGGAACTCTTGGTGGTTCCGAGATCATTGGCGTGATTGATATGCTCCATAACAGCGTCAAACTGCCGTTCCTCAAGGCTGAAAGACTGGCTGACTTCATCCAGCTTCTGCTCTGCGGCGGACATGGCGGTTGTAATCTGCTGGTGTACGGTGTCCGCACCGCCGGCAGCGGTTGTGATCTGATCAAACACTTCATACGTGGAATCAACATTTTCCATACTCTGGTTCAAGGCGTCCTGCGAGGTGGAAATACTGGTATTCAGGTTGGCGGTGCCCTGCTCGACGTCGCCGATGCTGATATCTACCGTGCTGACAAGACTCTTGATCTCACTCGCAAGATTTTTGACCTCCTCGGCAACGACCGCAAAGCCTTTTCCCTGCTCTCCGGCGCGGGCAGCCTCAATCGAAGCATTCAGGGCAAGCATGTTTGTCTGGTTGGCAATTGAGATGATCTGTGCCATGCAGTCCTTGATCTTCTGAACGGAAACCTGGAAATCGGAAAAGGTGTTCTGCATTTCCAAAAAGCGCTCCTGCACTTCTTTGGAGCTGTCTTTCAATCCGTCAACACGCTGCTGTGCAAGACCGACAGAGCTGGCAATGTCAGATTTGACGGAAGCAAATTCACCGGAAGCCCTGTCCACATCGCCGAACAGCTCATGAAAGGAATCCAGCTTTTCGCGGAGTGCGGCATTTTCGTCCAGAACGAGCTGGAATGCCTGTGTGATGGACTGCAGTTCATCTAAAGAGTGCACTTCGCTGGTGGAGAGCTGCTTCTGGTAATCTAACAGGCAGTCCGCAATATGCGCAACGGGATGAAGATCTAAGCGGCTGGTGGACGTGGCTGGTGCAGCCGCTGCATTCTTTGGTGCTTTTAATGAAAACATGGAAATCCTCCTCTTTCTATCACAGATTATTCAAATACGACACAGGTCATGGTCTGGTTGACGAACTGCTGATTATAATGTTCTCCGAATCCGATCAGACCGGCGTGATCGCCGAGTGTGGACATGGTTTTCAGATAATCTTCCATATGGTGTTCCTGTGAGAACAGAAGGTAACGGAAAACACAGTTGATGGAGAAAACGCCGGAAATATGGTTGAAATCGCGGCGGATGCGCTGCAGCGTCTCATCCAGAATCTCGTTGTAATCCTGTTCTTCCAGAAGAACGAGCACATCGGAATCATTGACCTGTCTGTAACAGCAGAGACCATTCCCGGATACTTCCTTTAAGGAAATAATACAGATGTCCTGTCCGTTCATTTTGCCGATCGGATTGTGGAAGGTCTGGTTGATGATATTGCTCTCGCTGATATGTAAGGCGTCCATATAAGCCTGCTTGGAAGATTTGCCGTTTAACTCGCCGACATAGTATCTGCTGCGGTCGGTATTGGAAGCGATGAAGCGGTAGCCTGGCATCGGTTTGTAGAGATTCTCCTTGTAGACAGCAACTTTTCCTCCGTTGTTTTTCACAAAAGCGTAGACATCGGCGTCTTCATAGACCGTTCCGTTGACAGAGACTTTTCCACCGTCCCCGGTGCCGCCGACAAGCGGAATTCCAGCCTTGCCGAGAATGCTGTGGATCGTGGTCAACACACAGGCGTCATTTCCGGTACACAGGTCAATACAGACGGTATCTTTCGAACTTGCGTGGACATTTTTTAAATCCTGTTCCATGCGTTCGATGTATTTGACGGGCATGGTGGATGCCTGCTCCAAAACGTTGGCAACAGCGGTGACATTGTCATAAAAAGCAACCAGACCGACTCCCTTTTCGACGACCCTGGTACTGTAACTCATGCCGATACAGCCAATGCTCGGGACTCCCGGGAAAAGGGATTCCAGTTCTGTAACGTGTGCCTCAAACTGGTCTGCGTTGGACATCAGGATAAGAAGTCCCGGAGCGTGAACGCCCTGTGCAGCTTCTTTTAAGTTTCCTGTCTGGCTCATTCCAAAATATTGTTTCATCAGCGAACTCCTCCCACATCTTATTACGAATATTGTAAGCAATTTTGCATGATATTTCAACGCATTAACGCAATTTTAGCGAAACGTTTCCAAAAAATACCTTGACAATCAAACAGGACAGACATATACTTTGAAAAGCAAATAATTTGATTGTCAAAGTATTTGAAAAGCAAATAATTAAAAGGAACAGGGAAAAGGAGAAGAAACATGTTAGAGAAGATGAGACCGATCATTGCGGAGCAGTTAAACGTACAGGAGTCTGAGATTAAAGAGAACACAAAGTTAAAGGAAGATCTGGGTGCGGATTCGCTGGATCTGTTTGAACTTGTCATGGCGCTGGAGGAGGAATTCGGCGTGGAGATTCCGTCGGAGGATCTGGAATCGATCGTGACGGTCGGAGATGTGATCACATATTTGAAGAACCGCGGGGTTACAGCATAGGCGAAGACAGCAGCCGGGACATACCGGTGTTTAAGGGTAAGAAAACAGACCGGCAGGAAGAAAAGAGGAGAAGCATGGAAACAAGGGTAAGCAGATTGCTTGGAACAAAATATCCGGTCATTCAGGGTGGTATGGCATGGGTGGCGGAATATCACCTGGCGGCAGCAGTGTCGAACGCGGGTGGACTCGGAATCATCGGGGCGGCAAGCGCGCCGCCGGAAGTGGTAAGAGAACAGATCCGTGAGGTAAAGGCGCGGACAGACCGTCCGTTTGGCGTGAACGTCATGCTGCTCAATCCAAACGCGCCGGAAGTGGCGAAGATTGTCATAGAAGAGAAAGTGCCGGTTGTCACAACCGGTGCGGGAAGTCCGGCAAAGTTCATGGAGGCATGGAAGCAGGCGGGCGTGGTGGTCATCCCGGTCGTGGCGAGCGTTGCCATGGCGAAGATGATGGAGCGTGCTGGCGCGGACGCTGTGATTGCAGAGGGAATGGAGTCCGGCGGACATATCGGTGCGCAGACGACGATGACGCTGGTGCCGCAGGTGGCGGACGCCGTGTCGGTTCCGGTCATTGCGGCGGGCGGTATCGCGGACGGAAGAGGGATTGCAGCCTCCTTTATGCTTGGCGCAGAGGGGGTACAGATGGGAACCCGGTTTGTCGTGGCGAAGGAGTCTATCGTACATGAAAATTACAAGGAACGGATCGTAAAGGCGCGCGACATTGATTCCGAGGTTACGGGCATGAGCACCGGACATCCAATCCGGGTTCTGCGCAATGCGATGAGCCGCGAATATTTAAAACTCGAAAAAGAGGGCGCCGGATTTGAGGAACTGGAGCAGCTGACGCTTGGCTCCCTCCGAAAGGCAGTGATGGACGGGGATGTGGTGCACGGCAGCCTGATGGCAGGACAGTGCGCGGGACTTGTGAAAAAAGAACAGACCTGTCAGGAGATGATAGAGGAACTGATGGCGCAGACCGCGGGGCTTTTAGGTGACGGAGATTTTTGGGAAAAGAAGAGCGTCTTCTTGGGACGCACATCGGATAAGGGAGAATGACATGGGAAAGACAGCATTTTTGTTCCCGGGACAGGGAGCACAGTACATCGGTATGGGCAGAGATTTTTACGAGCAGATTCCCGTGAGCAGGGACGTGTTTGCGGCGGCATCCGAGGCGTCCGGTCTGGATATTGCGGCGCTCTGCTTTGAAGAAAATGAGAAAATAAATATCACCGAATACACACAGATTGGCATGCTGACCGTGGAGGCGGCGATTCTTCAGGCATTGCTTGCGGAAGGAAGAACACCGGATGTGGCGGCCGGATTAAGTCTTGGGGAGTACGGGGCACTGCTGGCAAGCGGCGTGATGGAGCAGAGGGATGCGTTTACGCTTGTGAGAAAGCGCGGCATCTACATGCAGGAGGCGGTGCCGGCCGGCGGCGCGATGGCGGCGGTGTTGGGACTGGACGCGGAAAAAATAGAGGAAATCTGTAAGCAGGAGGCGGGAATGGTTTCCATTGCGAATTACAACTGCCCGGGACAGATCGTGATCACCGGGGAGGAAGCGGCAGTTGCCGCGGCAGGCGAACAGTGCAAAGAGAGCGGTGCGAAGCGTGTGGTGCCGCTTAAGGTCAGCGGACCGTTTCACTCGCCCATGCTAAAAGAGGCGGGAGAAAAGCTGGGAGAGGCGCTTGCGGCGGTAACACTCCGGGAGATAAAGCGGCCGTATCTGGCGAATGTGACGGCGGACTATGTCCGGGAGGCGGAGGCTGTGAAGCCACTGCTGAAACAGCAGGTGTGTGCACCGGTACGCTGGCAGCAGTCCGTGGAGCGTCTGCTTGCGGATGGTGTGGATACGTTTGTGGAGATCGGTTCGGGTCATACACTGAGCGGATTTATGAAAAAGATCTTAAAGCAGGCCGAAGTCCCGGCAGATACCGTGCAGGTATACAATGTGGAAACCATGGATGACTTCAAGGAATATATGTCAAAGTAGAGGAGAGAGTCAGATGCTGGAAGGAAAGGTAGCGCTTGTGACCGGAGCGGGAAGAGGGATCGGCGCAACGATCGCAGAAACACTTGCAAGGGAAGGTGCGTTTGTTGTCGTGAATTATCGCGGATCGGGACAGGCGGCACAGGAACTGGCGGAGAAAATCGGCGGAGTCGCCATGCAGTGCGATGTGGCGGATTTTGAAGTCTGTGAAACCATGATCAAAACGATTATAGAGACATATGGACATCTCGATATTTTAGTCAACAACGCCGGAATCACAAGGGACGGTCTGCTGATGAAGATGAGCGAGGCGGATTTTGAAGCGGTTCTTTCGACAAATCTGAAGGGAACATTTCACACGATACGCCACGCATCCCGCTATTTTTTAAAACAGCGCTATGGAAGAATTGTAAATATATCGTCCGTGTCCGGTGTGATGGGGAATGCCGGGCAGGCAAATTACAGTGCAAGCAAGGCAGGGGTGATCGGACTGACGAAAAGTGTGGCGCGGGAGCTGGCGTCGCGCGGGATCACCTGCAACGCAGTGGCACCCGGGTTTATTGAGACCGATATGACGGATGCCATGACAGAGAGCGCGAAGGAAGCCGTTCAAAAACAGATTCCACTGGGGAGATGCGGAAATACAAAGGATGTGGCAGAACTTGTGACATTTCTGGCATCAGACAAAGCCGCGTATATCACAGGTCAGGTGATCTCTGTGGACGGCGGCATGTGTATGTAAGGGAGTAGTAACTGAAAGAAAGTGAGGCAGGTATGAGAAGACGGGTTGTAGTAACCGGAATGGGCGCGATAACGCCGATCGGGAACTCTGTAGAAGAATTTTGGAATGCGGTGCGGGAAGAAAAGACAGGATTTGGGGAAATCACGCATTTTGACGCATCTGGATATAAATGCCATCTGGCAGCGGAAGTAAAGAATTTTGACGGGAAAAATTATATGGATCCCAAGGCGGCAAAACGCATGGAACTGTTTTGCCAGTATGCGGTGGCGGCAACGAAAGAGGCCATCGCGGATGCCGGACTTGAGATGGAGAAGGAAGACCCGTATCTGGTGGGAACAGCGATCGGAAGCGGCGTCGGAAGTCTGCAGGCGATCGAACGCGAATATAAGAAGCTTCTGGAAAAGGGACCGGGACGTGTCAATCCGCTTCTGGTGCCGATGATGATTTCCAACATGGCAGCAGGCAACGTGTCGATCCAGTTTGGCTTCAAGGGAAAAAGCATCAACGATGTGACGGCTTGTGCGACTGGTACCAACACGATCGGCGAGGCGTTCCGGAGCATCCAGTATGGGGAAGCGGATGTCATGATCGCAGGAGGTACGGAGGGCAGCATTTGTCCGATCGGAATTGCAGGATTTACGGCGCTGACGGCACTGTCGTCCGAGACCGATCCGAAGCGATGCTCCCTGCCGTTTGATAAGGAGCGGAGCGGATTTGTCATGGGAGAGGGCGCAGGAATCGTTGTGCTGGAGGAGTTAGAGCATGCAAAGCGGCGCGGCGCAAAGATTTATGCAGAGGTAGCCGGCTACGGATGTTCCTCAGATGCCTACCATATTACATCTCCGGCGGAGGACGGTGCGGGCGCGGCGCGTGCGATGGAAAATGCCATGAAGGATGCGGGGGTAAAACCGGACGAGATTCCATACATCAATGCACATGGAACGGCGACACATCTGAATGATCTGTTTGAGACGCGCGCAATCAGGCTTGCGTTTGGGGAACATGCCACGAAGCTTAAAATCAATTCCACAAAATCGATGATCGGACATCTGCTCGGGGCTGCGGGCGCCGTGGAGTTTGTAACCTGCGTCAAGGAAATGCAGGAAAATTATGTGCACGCGACCGTTGGCTACCAGACACCGGATGAGGAGCTGGATCTTGACTACTGCAGGGAGGCAGTGGCGATGGAGGTGCCGTATGCACTCAGCAATTCACTCGGATTCGGCGGGCACAATGCGAGTCTTTTACTTAAGAGATATGGAGGCGGGGCGTGATGGAACTGGACATCGGACAGATCATGGAGATCCTTCCGCACAGACAGCCGTTTCTGCTGATCGATGCGGTGGAGGAACTGGAGCCCGGAAAACGCGCGGTGGCGCGAAAATGCGTCAGCTACAACGAACCTTATTTCGGAGGACATTTCCCGGGGGAACCGGTGATGCCCGGGGTACTGATTGTCGAGGCACTGGCGCAGACCGGTGCGGTGGCGATCTTAAGCATGGAGGAAAATCGCGGAAAGACCGCGTATTTTGCGGAGATCAACCGTGCCAGATTTAAGAAAAAGGTGGTGCCGGGAGATGTGCTGACTCTGACGACGGAGATTATCCGGCAGAAAGGACCGATCGGCATCGGCAGTGCGACGGCAACCGTGCGCGGGGAGGTTGTCTGCGCGGCGGAACTTACATTTGCAATCGGCAGCAAGGAGGAGTAGAGAAAAATGGCGGCTTTGTTTCAGAAGCGGAAAAAAGAACCGGCAGAAAAAGCGCCGGTGGAGGCAGCACAGGCGCTGCAGGAGACGATTGTGTGTCCGGCCTGCGGCAGGGAGATCAATAAAAAGGAAGCGGAAAAAAATCTGTATGTCTGCTATGAGTGCGGCAGTTATTTCAGGGTGCGCACCAGAAACCGCATCCGCATGGTGGCGGATGCGGGAACGTTTACCCCGTGGTTCGAGGATCTGGCGGAGGCGAATCCGCTGGAGTTCCCGGGATATGAGGACAAAGTAAAAGCGGCAAAGGAAAAGACCGGACTGCATGAGGCGGTCACCATAGGTCACTGTAAAATATACGGTGAGGACACGGTGCTTGGCATCTGCGACGCCAGATTTCTGATGAGCAGCATGGGGCATGTGATGGGGGAGAAAATTGCCTGTGCGGTGGAACGCGCGACAGAGGAAGGTCTGCCGGTCATCCTGTTTTGCTGCTCCGGTGGCGCCAGAATGCAGGAGGGGATCGTTTCCCTGATGCAGATGGCAAAAACATCTGCGGCATTGAAGCGGCATTCGGAAGAGGGGCTATTGTATATTCCGGTGCTGACAGACCCGACGACCGGGGGCGTGACGGCAAGTTTTGCCATGCTTGGAGACATCATCCTGGCGGAGCCGGGGGCACTGATCGGTTTTGCGGGACCGCGCGTGATTGAGCAGACGATCGGGGAAAAGCTGCCGGAAGGTTTTCAGCGGGCACAGTTTCAGCTGGAGCACGGATTTGTTGACAGGATTGTGGAGAGGAAGGAGCTAAAGCTTACCCTGTACCGCATCTTAAAGCTGCATCACAAAAAAGAAGGTTATGCCAATTTCGATCCGGTGCGGGAGGCAGACTGCCTCGAGGCGACAGAACTGATGAAAGAGCGCGCCACAAAGGCGAAAGCATTGTCCGCGTGGGAGAAGGTCAAGGCAGCGAGAAAGGTGGACCGGCTGGCGTCTGTGGACTACATAGAGCAGATTTTTGACGAATTTATGGAATTACATGGAGACCGGCAGTTCCGGGACGATCCGGCGATTGTTGGCGGTGTGGCGTATCTGGATGGCCAGCCAGTCACAGTGATCGGTGTGCATAAGGGAAAAGATTTAAAGGAATGTATGCACCGGAATTATGGAATGCCGTCGCCGGAGGGATATCGGAAAGCACTCCGGCTGATGAAGCAGGCGGAAAAATTTAAGCGTCCGGTCATTACATTTGTGAACACCTCCGGCGCCTTCTGCGGCATGGAGGCGGAGGAGCGCGGACAGGGCGAGGCGATCGCGAGAAACCTGTATGAGATGTCCGGCTTAAAGGTTCCGGTTCTTTGCATTATGATCGGGGAAGGCGGAAGCGGCGGTGCGCTGGCACTCTCTGTTGGAAATGAGGTCTGGATGCTTGAGAATGCGACCTACAGCATTTTATCGCCGGAAGGGTTTGCATCGATTCTCTGGAAGGATGGCAGACGGGCGAAAGAAGCGAGTGGCGTCATGAAAATTACCGCGCAGGATTTAAAAGCGCTCGGCGTGATTGAGGAGATCATACCGGAGTACGGCATGGCGGATCAGCCGGCACTGATTTCCATATCGCGTTACATGAAGAGGCATATAAAAACATTTTTGAAAAAACAGAACGGAAAAACCGGGGATCAGCTCGCTGCGGAGCGCTATCAGAGATTCCGCGTGTTTTAAAAGGAAGGAGACCCGATATGAAGGTAAAGATCGTGGGCACCGGAAGTGCAGTCCCCGAAAAATGTGTGACGAACGATGATCTTAGTCAATGGATGGATACATCGGATGAGTGGATCAGAAGCCGGACGGGAATTGAGACCAGACATCTGGCTGTGAGAGAGACAACGACAGAAATGGCAGTGGAGGCGGCGAAGCGGGCACTTGCATCTGCACATATGGACGCGGAGGAGCTGGATCTGATCATTGCGGCGACGATCACGCCGGACCGGCTGCTCCCGAACCTTGCCTGCGAGGTGCAGAGCGCACTCGGTGCACGCCGGGCGGTCGCCTTTGACGTCAGTGCCGCCTGCTCGGGTTTTTTATACGCGCTGGATATTGCACGCCACTATCTGGAAGCCGGCGGAAGCCGGCGGGCGCTGGTGATTGGTGCGGAGACATTGTCGCGGATCATGGACTGGAGCGACCGGAGTACCTGTGTGTTGTTTGGGGATGGCGCAGGTGCGGCAGTGCTGGAAGCAGATGAGGCGGAGGAGCATGCGGGCATCTTAAGCACCGTGCTTGGAACGGACGGCGCGGGCGGGATGGTATTGCGCTGTGACAACCGCAGAAATCACAATCCGTATGTGAAGGGCGACACCGCGCTCTCGTACGTGTCCATGAACGGGCAGGAGGTCTATAAGTTTGCGGTGCGCACGGTGCCGAAAGTAATTGCCGGGGCGGTGGAAGCGGCAGGGCTTTCGATGGATGAAATCGATTTTTTCCTGCTGCACCAGGCGAACCTTAGAATCATCGAGGCAGTGGCGAAACGCCTGCATCAGCCGATGGAAAAATTTCCCACAAATCTGCAGAAGTATGGAAATATTTCCTCGGCGAGCGTGCCGATTTTGCTTGATAATGTCAATAATCATGGTATGATAGGAGAAGGCAGTAAAATAGTACTGGCAGGCTTTGGAGCCGGTCTTACGTGGGGCGCAGCAGTGCTCCGCTGGTAGGCGGTGTAGGCGGTGTGGTCGGGAACAGATACTGCTATGAACAGGAGTATGATACATGACCACGGATGAGACATTGAACGAATTACTGGTAAGGCTATTCAAGGATATTATGGAGATTGAGGCGAGATGTCTGGTAAATGAGGAATTTAAGGACATCAGCTACAACGATTTTCATATTATAGAAGCCATCGGATTAAAGGAGCCGAAAAGCATGACGGCGGTGGCAAAGCTGATGGATGTCACGACCGGTACGCTGACGAAGGCGATGGATGGCCTGACTGAGAAGGGGTATGCCGTAAGAGAACGCAGCAAGCAGGACAAGCGCGTGGTGTGGGTGTACCTGACGGACAAAGGAAAAGCGGCATATGCGCATCACGAAGAGTTTCACCGCAAAATGATCGCCAACATCAAGGGACAGCTGAATGAGCAGGAGACGCCGATTTTGATCTATACGCTGGCAAAGCTCGTGGACTATTTTCAAGAGGAATATGGATTGGAGGAGGAATAGACATATGAGCAGAGGAGCGTTGGGCAAGAATAACTGGGCGCTGTTTTTAATGCTTCTGGCAGGAATTATGCTGGGCGGTTTTATCGGAAATGCTGCTGCAGGTGTTTCGGGACTTAGCTGGCTGAATTATGGGCAGAGCTTCGGCTTCGCCAGCCCGATTGTGCTGGATCTGGGCATTCTGGTGATCACATTCGGATTATCGATCAAGATTACCATCGCCAGCATTATCGGCGTGCTGATTGCGATTATTATTTATCGTTTGATTTAAGTTCACAAGAAATAGAAAAGCCTCGGGCAGGGGAAAACTCCTGCCCGAGGCTTTTTGCGTATGTCTGATGCGGGGACATAAATCGTTCCGGGGACACTATCCTGCTACAAAGCTTTAACAATTTAGCGGAATAAAGAAAAAAAGATTGCACATGAAAACATTTTATACTAAAATGTATCTGACGAAAATATTGCAGTGTATACACAGCACAATATACTAAGAGTAAGGAGACAAAAAAATGGGATATGTAGATGAAGTTCTTGCAAAAGTAAAAGAGAAAAATGCTTCTGAGCCAGAGTTCCTTCAGGCAGTTGAAGAGGTGCTGGAGTCTTTAAGACCGGTGATTGAGGCAAATGAGGAACTGTATAAAAAGAATGCGATTTTAGAGCGCATTACAGAGCCGGATCGTCAGGTAATGTTCCGTGTTCCGTGGGTAGATGACAATGGACAGGTTCAGGTAAACAGAGGTTTCCGTGTACAGTTCAACAATGCCATTGGACCATACAAGGGAGGATTAAGACTTCATCCTTCTGTAAACTTAAGCATCATCAAATTCTTAGGATTCGAGCAGGTATTTAAGAATTCACTTACAACACTTCCGATCGGCGGCGGCAAGGGTGGTTCCGATTTTGACCCGAAGGGCAAGTCTGACAGAGAGATCATGGCATTCTGCCAGAGCTTCATGACAGAGCTTTACAAATATATCGGTGCAGATACCGACGTACCTGCCGGAGATATCGGAACAGGTGCAAGAGAGATCGGTTTCTTATTCGGCCAGTACAAGAGAATCCGCGGATTATACGAGGGAGTTCTTACAGGTAAGGGTCTTACATACGGCGGTTCTCTCGCACGTACACAGGCAACCGGATACGGTCTGTTATACCTGACCAACGCATTACTGAAGGATCACGGCATCGACATCGCAGGCAAGACCTGTGCAGTTTCCGGTTCCGGTAATGTTGCAATCTATGCGATTGAAAAAGCACATCAGTTAGGAGCAAAGGTTGTGACCTGCTCTGACTCTACCGGATGGATCTATGATCCGGAAGGAATCGATGTTGCATTATTAAAAGAAGTAAAAGAGGTAAAACGTGCGCGTCTCACCGAGTACGCGGCAGCAAGACCTTCTGCAGAATATCATGCAAAGCAGAATGGTGAGCACGGTGTATGGCAGTACAAGGTAGATCTGGCACTTCCGTGTGCAACACAGAACGAGCTCGACATCGAGGATGCGAAGATGCTGGTTGCAAACGGCGTTACATCTGTTACAGAGGGTGCGAACATGCCTACCACACTGGAAGCTACCAAATATCTTCAGGCAAACGGCGTATTATTCGTAGGCGGTAAAGCTGCCAATGCCGGTGGTGTTGCTACTTCTGCACTGGAGATGAGCCAGAACTCCGAGAGACTTTCCTGGACATTCGAGGAAGTGGATGGAAAGCTCAAGGGCATCATGGAGACCATCTACGCAAACATTTCAGATGCTGCAAAGAGATACAATGCAACCGTTGGCGGACAGACAGACTACGTTGCAGGTGCCAATATTGCCGGATTTGAGAAGGTAGTAGATGCTATGCTTGCTCAGGGTGTTTGCTAATTAAGAATTTCTAAGATAATATAAGATATTGAGAAGTCCTGGAAATGTTGAATTTCTGGGGCTTTTCTTTATGTATTGAAATGACAAAAGAATTGTCAGAATATTCATAAATAGAAGATAATTTACGTTGTTTTGAGGTCGTTATATACACGTGATACACAAGTGATATACAGGTGGTATACACTTGTTTTTACTGATTTTGGATGATTTTTTGAAGCATTTCATCCGGTGTTTTTCAAGATGATTCAAGCTGAATATGAGTGTAATGTTAATAATAAGAAACATCATAAGTGTATCCAGCAATCAGTCTTGATTTATTGTTTTATATCTTGTTCACTTCTGTAAGAAGTTCTTCTAAAGTCTTATGGGTGTATGTTCCTTTGGTGGTGTCGTTCTTCATACTGTGTCCCATAATCAATTTGATACATACATCATTGGCTCCGGCATTGTCCATGAGTGAAGCAAAGGTGTGTCTGCCATTTGTGATTGTAGGCATTTAAGCATTGCTGCAGATCATTTGTCCTGATGGAAATAAATTTGCGGTCATGCAGCTTGCTGAAATGATGAAAAGCAATCTCATAATTTCACCATGGGAAGCGCTAATCTGGTTTTTAAGCGATTTTCGGTATTTCTTCCATTTCTCGTACATCTCTGCGAAAGTAGGCGAGTCCGAGTATTTCATATGCTCCGGAACAACCGCACCGCTATTGTATTCAGCAAGATAGGTGTAAGCCATTTCCGGTTTGGCGAAGTAAGCCAGGTAGGTGTATTTTCGCTTGACCTTCCCAGTATCGTCTTCCACAAGTTTCGAGATGCGGACAGCGTAGGGCTTTCGTCGTTTGCCACCAGGCTTGATTACGCTGCCGTAAGAGTTTGGTAACTTCATATTTAACCTTCTTTCTGCATTTGTTCTAATTGTTTAAGGCAATACTCTGCATATTCCTTGTAGCGTTTTACTCTTGCAATTTCATTTGGAATATCAAAAGCATAAATGGACTTCGGAAGCAGGTCAGAACGTTTGGTAGGATTAGCCACCTTGTACGCAGAGAGCTTATATTCTACAAAATCCTTTACTTCTTTTTCCAGTTCAGCCAGTTTGGTTAAGGGTATCTGGGCAACGTCTTTACCTGTCTCATTTGAATAGACGTGGATCACGCCATCTTCAGCAATTTCTTTTACATCAACAGATCCGGTTGCGGTATCGAAGGAATCCTGTAAATGGGCTTCTTGAAGAAGTTCATATTCAACCGTATAGCCGATATCATGCAGATAGGAGAGAACACCGTAATAAGGCTGTTCATATTTGTTAATGTAGTATTTGCGTATTTCAAAGGAATTGAAATAGCCATCAATGATTGCATTCACAAAATCATTGGTGCATTCGCAATATTGCATTAAATCTCCATTCTCATTAGGAATAAATGGGAAGTATCGGTTAAAGCGAAGTAAACGGTTTTAATGGAATTGTGTGTGCGCGTGTGGTAAAATGGTGTTGTTGAAGAAAACGGCATTTATCAAATATAATACCTCTCCCAACCTATGGTTGAGTTTGATAATTCCACTTACAGTTTGTGTACAAAAACTGATAAAAATTGTAAAGTGTAGCGTGAAAGGAGGCATATTGTAATGAATCAAATTGATACAGGAAAGTTTATTGCTAGTTGCAGAAAAGAAAAAGGTCTGACACAAGCACAATTAGCAGAAAAGTTAAACATCACTGACAGAGCTGTTTCCAAATGGGAGACAGGAAAATGTATGCCCGATTCATCTATCATGTTGGAACTTTGCAATATCTTAGATGTTACGGTCAATGAACTATTAAGTGGGGAGAGGATAGAAATGAATAATTACGAAGAAAAAGTCAGCGAAAATCTCATTGAATTAAAACGAAAAGATGAGAATAATATGAACAAGAATACTATAATATCAATAATATATACAATTACCATGGTTATTGGTATTCTAGTATGTTGTATATGTGATGTTGCTATTTCGGGCACCCTTACATGGTCACTTATTACACTTAGTTCTATTTTGATTACATGGATAGCATCTTTTCCTGTTATATTGTTAGGGAAAAAAGGTGTTTTGGTAGCGATGGTTGCCATTAGTATTCTCATTTTACCATTTATGTACATATTAAGTATTTTGATAAAAGTCAATGAAGTATTCAACATTGGTGCGATTATGTCCATTTATACACTAGTTTTTTTGTGGATAATTTATATTCTGTATTATCGACTCAAGGAACGAAAACTGTTGGCAACAGGAATTACATTTTTGTTTGCAATTCCGTTCACACTTTTGATAAATATTACATTATCAAAATTAATTGGAGAACCTGTGATTGATGTTTGGGATATATTATCCGTATTTATCCTGTTGATAGTATCAGTTGCTTTTATAATTGGAGATTATGCACGAAAAAAAGGTTTTGTAAGATAGGCTATTTTCTGAGTCACTTGAAAATTCAAGGTTCAGAAGTTAAACGTTATTTGAAAAATGTTAGTGTGAGGTACATATATGGGAAGATGTTAATACTGACATTTGAAGACAGCGAGGAAGAAATACTAAACCATATAGTTTCTTTTGTCAGTACAGGAACGAAGGCATTTCAGGTGGTAGAAAATGCAAGAACAGAATTAAGATTCGATGGATTGGAAATGGATGTTGCAAAACGTTTGGTAAGAAAGCAGAAACAGGAAATAGATTTGACCTTTACTGAATTTGAAATTTTGCATTTATTAGCAAGAAATCCGGGCAGAGTGTTTAGTAAAGAGCAGATATATAATAGTGTTTGGAAAGAACCATATTTCGGTGATTACAACATTGTCATGAGCCATATCCGTAACATACGGGAAAAGATAGAGGATAATCCCAGCAAGCCAATTTACATACAGACGGTATGGGGAGTCGGCTATAAATTTAATAACAAACTAAAATGAGCAGGTATTGCAGAGCGTTTGTAATATCTGCTTTTTATATGGCTGATAATAATGGTTTACGGACTTTGCCAGAGAAAGAATATAAGAAGGCTGTAAAATTTTACGTTGAATTTTACAGCTTTCCTGCGTATAATATATAAGTAAAGAAGCCATATTGTAGTAGGAAAGGAAGTTGATTTTATGCCAAATATATTACCGGTATCAGATTTAAGAAATTATAATGAAGTGTTGAAAAATTGCCAGATTGGAGAACCCGTGTTTTTGACCAAAAACGGTAGAGGTAAGTTTGTGGTTATGGA
>OGLT01000020.1_pt1 | contig 157883 bp, 130 predicted proteins | sample 1572911 | NCBI WGS metagenome assembly OGLT01 (sample SAMEA2582014, study PRJEB24529) | metagenome | biome: Human gut stool | place: China | collected 2011 | reverse complement strand
TGGCACAGCTTTTGAACAGTCCGAAGATTAAAGGAAAGAGTATTTTCCGTACTCTGATTTTTCTTCCCTGTGCAACGTCTCTGGTATCTTATTCTATGATTTTTAAATCTTTATTTGCCCAGGACGGTCTGGTAAACCATATCATCATGGCATTGGGATTTGCCAGGGTAGACTGGTTTCAGAATGCATGGGCAGCCCGTTTTGTTATCATTGTTGCATTGATCTGGAGATGGACAGGATATAATATGGTTTTCTATCTGGCAGGATTGCAGAATATAGATTATTCCGTATATGAGGCAAGCTATATTGATGGAGCGACCCCTTTCCAGCAGTTTATGAAGATTACCATTCCTTTATTGAAACCCACCATTCTTCTGACTGCCATTATGTCAACCTCCGGTACGTTACAGCTGTTCGATGAGTCTGTCAACCTGACCTCCGGAGGTCCTGGTAAATCCACCATGACACTGGCACACTACGTTTATAATATCTCCTTCGTGGAAACACCAAAATTTAACTACGCAGCGGCAATTTCCGTATTTATCCTTGTGAGTGTGGCATTCCTCTCTGCAATTCAGATGAAAGTAGGTGACAAACGTGACTAAAGTAAAAACAACCATCTCTTATATTATTTTGATCGTTGCCAGTTTTCTGTCGGCGTTTCCCCTGTATTATATGATTTGTGGGGCAACCAACTCCAGTATTGATATTGTCCGGGGTAAACTGTTACCAGGCACTTATCTGATGGAAAATTATCAAAGTCTCATTGCTAACCAGAATCTGGGACGTGCCATGTTCAATTCCTTCCGCAACGCCATTGTGATTACCGTAATCGCATTGCTGGTCTGCTCCATTGCGGGATATGGATTTGAGATTTACCATGATAAGGGAAAAGATCTTCTGATGAGTATACTGCTTCTTGCCATGATGCTTCCCTTTGTTGCCATTATGATCCCTTTGTTTAAATTGTTTTCTTCCTGGAAATTGGTCAACACTTGGATTGCACTGGCACTGCCTTCGATTTCTACACCTTTTCTCATTATGATGTTCCGACAGGCAGCCCGTTCTTTCCCCCACGATATTATTGAGGCGTCTCGTCTGGAGGGACTTAGTGAGATCAAAATTTTCTTTACTATGTTTCTGCCAATTATGAAGTCAACCTACGGCGCAGCCATGACTGTAACCTTTATGAACGCATGGAATAACTACCTGTGGCCCACTATTATTTTACAGGACAGCAATCAGGTTACCATGCCAATGCTGGTTGCTAACTTAAAGAGTGGCTACAGCGTAGACTACGGTATGTTAATGTTGGGTGTATTGATTTGTACCCTTCCTACCGCAGTTATCTTTTTAAGCTTACAAAAAAGTTTTGCCAATGGAATTGCAGGAGCAGTGAAGTAATGAATCGAAAATATTGTCTGGATAAAAAAGAATGGGAGAGGGCGCAGGCTGCCCTTCTTCTTGCAAAGCGGTTTGGACTCGTTGAGGATGACGGCATAGAGGCTTTGGAGAAAAGACGGTCTAAGAAAAATGAGGAAAAGTCCCTTTATGGTGTGCGATTTTATTCCCCGCCCATGTATCTTCAATATGAACTCACACGCTTTAAGCTGGATTTCGTGCAGCCCTCGGAGCAGATAAAAAAGCTGGGTGTCTGTCCCAGCTTTACAGAGGAAGAAAAGAGGGCGTTTTATGAAAATAACCAGGATCTGTTTGGACGCTATCATGGGGATTTGTTTGATTATGAGGATGTCCGCCAGATTATCGAAAAAAGACTGAGGGAGGATGCCTATGATAAGCTCATACAGGACATATTATGTCAATTGCAAAACCGGGAGTGACACCAATGACGGGATGTCCATGGATTCCCCTTTTGCCAGTCTTTTTCCCATAAACACATTGACACTGAATCCTGGTGACAGGGTACTGTTAGCCAAAGATTCTATTTTTACAGGGCAGTTTCTGCAGATTAAAGACAGTGGGACGAAAGAGCATCCCATTGAGATCGGTTCTTATTCCCCAACAGGAGAGGAGGGGGAAAACGCTCCTTTGATTGCAACCGGGGGGCAGGGCATCTGGTATCAGGACTATGGCATACCGTTGGATTCCCCCACCCATGTTTATCAAGGATATGTGTCCTCCGCCGTGCTTTTGTATGATGTAGAGCATGTGGTTATCCATGATATTGAGATTACAAACCGGGCAGGGGAGATTCTGGGGGAAAGCTACAGCGCTCCGCATAAAATGAATCGTACAGGTGTGGCTGTAGTAGCAAAGGATAAGGGCGTACGCAGCGGTATCACCCTGCGGAATCTTTCTATCCATGATGTGAATGGTAACGTCTACGACAAGCATATGAATAATGGCGGCATTTATATGACTGCATTAAAGCCTGCCGATGAAGAAGCTACCGGAGTGGCACGTTTTAAAGATATTACAGTGGAAGGCTGTTTTGTATACAAGACCAGCCGCTGGGGTATTGCCGTAGGATACACATATGCCCATGATAAATTCCGGGGAGCGGAACTGTCCACAGATATTTTTATGAAATATGGACATGAAAACATGGTCATCCGGGACAATTATGTGAAAGCCGCAGGTGGTGATGGCATTACTGCAATGTATGCTCTGCGTCCTTTGGTGGAACACAATACAGCAGACTCTGTTGCCTGTGAGATTAATGACAGGATTTACAGCCGGCCGGAGAACCGTGCCGGAAAAGTGGCAGCGGGCATCTGGCCCTGGAAGTGTAAGGATGCCCTGTTTTGCTATAATGAAGTGGCAGACACTAGATTGAACCAGGACGGAATGGCTTACGATGCAGATTCCGGTGATGGCACTATTTACGAATATAATTACAGCAGACAAAACGAAGGTGGATGTATTATGTTTTGCTTACAGGAGGCAATTCACAATACATTCCGCCATAATGTAAGCTTTGACGATCTTGGAGGCACAGTGAGTCCGTCAGAAAACCCGGATGCCTTACTTGCCCATAACACTTTTTATGTAAGGAAGGGAGTGCCCTTTATTCGTAACAAAATGGATGGTGGGGCTTATACCGAGGAAGATAACACAATCATCCCATTGTAAACCGCTGCTGCAATGACTTATTTTTTCAGGAGGTAAGATACCAATGAGTTTAAAAGAAGGAAGGGTAACCATTCCCACTAACCTGGATGTGGTGCCTGAAACCATAGAACTGATGAAACGCTGGGGAGCCGATGCTATTCGTGACTGCGACGGCACCCAGTTCCCGGAGGATCTGGTCAAGACTGGGGCAAAAATATATGCAACCTATTACACTACCCGAAAGGATAACGAGTGGGCAAAAGCAAACCCGGACGAAGTACAGCAATGCTATGTGATGACTGCTTTTTATACCGCAGTAAAGCCTGATCTGGAGATTCCACTTATGAAAGGCATTTCCAAAGACCTGATGATGGTCAATACCAGAGATGACATAAAACGGTGGTGGGAAGTCATTAACCGTTCTACTGCTGAAGTTGTGACGGTTGATCACTGGGAATATGACGAGGATAAGGGCTGTGTAGTCATTCATGATGCAGTTCCTTTCCATGAATATACTGTCAGCTTCTTAGCCTACATTATCTGGGATCCCGTACACATGTACAATGCGGTCACCAATGATTGGAAAAACTTCGAGCATCAGATCACTTTTGACGTGAGACAGCCCAAGACTCATAAGTATTCCATGGAGCGTCTTCGCAGATACTGCGCTGGGCATCCTTATGTGAATGTAATCCGTTATACCACCTTTTTCCATCAGTTTACCCTGATGTTTGATGAGTTAAGAAGAGAAAAATATGTGGACTGGTACGGTTATTCTGCCTCTGTCAGCCCTTATATCTTAGAACAGTTTGAAAAGGAAGTGGGCTACAAGTTCCGGCCTGAATATATCATTGACCAAGGCTACTACAACAACCAGTACCGCGTGCCAAGCAAGGAGTTCAAGGACTTCCAGGCATTCCAGCGCAGAGAAGTTGCCAGACTTGCCAAAGAGATGGTTGACATTACTCATGAGTACGGCAAAGAAGCAATGATGTTTCTGGGTGATCATTGGATTGGAACTGAACCGTTTATGGAGGAGTTTTCCACCATCGGTCTGGATGCTGTGGTAGGCAGTGTGGGAAATGGCAGTACTCTTCGTCTCATCTCTGATATTGAAGGTGTCAGATATACGGAGGGAAGATTTTTACCTTATTTCTTCCCTGATACCTTCCATGAGGGCGGTGACCCGGTGAAGGAGGCAAAGGAGAACTGGATTACCGCAAGGCGTGCTATTCTGCGAAAGCCTATTGACAGAATTGGTTATGGAGGATATTTGAAACTGACTCTGGATTTCCCGGAATTTCTTGACTATGTGGAGAATATGTGCAATGAGTTCCGTGAGTTATATACCAATGCAAAAGGAATTACTCCCTATTGTGTCAAGAAAGTAGCTGTTTTGAACAGCTGGGGCAAGATTAGAAGCTGGGGATGCCATATGGTGCACCATGCCCTGTACCAGAAACAGAATTACAGCTATGCGGGAATCATTGAGGTGTTAAGCGGTGCACCCTTTGATGTACATTTTATTTCATTTGACGATATTCTGGCAGAACCGGAACTTCTCAAAGACCTGGATGTGGTCATTAATGTGGGAGATGGGGATACTGCCCATACAGGTGGCAGTATCTGGGAGAATGCTGCCGTATCTTCCGCTATCCGTGAGTTTGTATACAATGGAGGCGGCTTTATCGGTGTCGGCGAGCCTTCCGGTCATCAGTTCCAAGGACATTATTTCCAACTTGCAGATATGCTTGGTGTGGAAAAAGAAACCGGGTTCACCTTAAATTATGATAAATACAACTGGGAGGAACATCCGGATCATTTCATTCTGGAAGATATCACGCAAGCCGTGGATTTCGGTGAGGGCAAGAAGAGCATCTTCGCTTACGAAGGTACAGAAATCTTGGTACAGCGGGAGAAAGAAGTGCAGATGGCAGTTCATGAGTTTGGAAAGGGACGCTGTGTTTATATCAGTGGGCTGCCGTATAGCTTTGAGAACAGCCGTATCCTATACCGCAGCATCCTGTGGAGTACCCACGGTGAGAAGGAGCTGCACCGGTGGTTCAGCTCCAACTTCAACGTTGAAGTGCATGCCTATGTGAAAAATGGCAAATTCTGTGTGGTCAATAATACATATGAACCCCAGAAAACTGTAGTTTACCGTGGCGATGGCAGCAGCTTTTCGCTGGAGATGGAAGCAAACGAGATCAAATGGTATAACATTTAATACATCAATCTGCTTATATAATGATTCAATAAGGCTAATGCCATATCAGGGAATTGGTTTCCTGGATGGCATTAGTTTTTTATGTTTTGGAGTTTTTTAGGTTCACTTGTTAAAAGAATACCTGAATATGAAATAAAATAACACTATAGGAGAGGGAAAATATGAACGATTATTTAGGCAATTTGACTACGGAAAGTGTTAACGAGAAAACAAAACATATTGATGAATGCAGTAGGATATACTTACTTATCAGGCTTTCTACATTTGGTGGTGCGACTCCTCTTAGAAAATCAAAACAGATTTTCATTGCGAGAGAAAAGTTGACTTGGTACTCATGTTTGCGATTTCTACTTTTTACCGGTACATGTAAAATAATTATGGAACAAAAATTGTACAAAATGAGCCTGCTCCACAGTTCAAATGCAACATACTCTGTTTTTTTAGAGTGTAAATTAGTGGCTCCAATGGTATGCTTTAAGTCGCGAAAAGAAGTTTCAATGCCCCAGCGGAGATTGTAACAGTATTTTATATCGTCCGGTGTAAAGTCTTCTTCGGAAAGTGTAGTGATGATATTTTCAAAAACACCATCGGATACTTCAACGCGGACGATTCTTAGTTTCAGCAGATATTCATCGGAAATATCAGCCGGATTAAGATAGTCGAAAGCTATGTTTTTACAAATATAGCGGTATTGTGATTCTTTTTCGGGATGTTTATGTTTCTTTTTTGATTGTGTTCTGGTCAGAATCAGTTCTATGGTTGTATCCAGTTTGTCAGGAAGAGTCTCGACTCCAAGAAAACGCTGTACATTCAAATCCTTGGCACGAATCAAAAAATCAACGTTATTTTCGATTGCATGGGCAAAAACGTTGTAACTGGAAAATCCTCTGTCAGCAATGAAAATCGGGGACCCCCCATAGGTATACCGATCCATAAAATTGCAGATAGCCTGAAACTCATTTTTAAGGCGCCCAGGCTAAACTTCTAAATCAAGATACCGCTTAGAACATACCTCATATAAAGAGATGGTATGAACCATATTAAAACCGGATACAGATTTGCCATTAGGCTCGTGGAAGGTGTCTGGGTCGTCAGGATTTCTGGCAATGTTAAATTCAGACCCATCACACGCGATCAGATAGTATTTTCCGCGAAATTTTTCTAAGGGGAATTTAAGGTTAAATTCCTTGAGCAGGTGACGGAATGCAGAAACGGAAAGTTTGGAACGTTGTTGATAAAAAGCAGAGTTCGTAGGAACTGAGGAATCATACTCAAAAAATTTGAGAAGTTCATGATTTAAACTTCCGCTTTCCATGGAAATGATCAGATGCATCATTTTCTTAGCATGCATGGTATCTACTTATAGTTGATTTGAAGTCAAGAAAAAACAACCAACACATGCTTGAAAAAACAACTATTGGTTTTATAATGGAATTAAAAAACGAAATGAGTGACGCGGAATGTTTGATATCATGACAATGGCAGAAAACATTAAAGCATACCGTAATAATAAGGGACTGAACCAGTATGAATTTGCGGAGAAATTAGGAATCAGCCCACAGGCAGTATCTAAATGGGAGTGTGGACAGTCTTGTCCGAGTATCGAAAATTTATGTATGATCTCAGAGATTTTTGGCATATCAATTGATACGCTGCTTAGTGGAAGCGGCGATAGCGAAAAGATGATGATTGGAATCGATGGAGGTGGAACCAAAACAGAGTTTGTATTATTTTCAGAGAGCGGAAGGGTCTTGAACAGGATTGTTCTTGGCGGCTCTAATCCAAATACGGTTGGAATGGAGAATGCAATCAACATCTTACAGCTTGGCATTGATACGCTGCTGAGGATTAAGGGGAAAATCAGCGGAATCTTCGTAGGTGCGGCAGGACTGGATTCCGGGAATAACACATCAAAGATTAAAAAGATGTTAAAAGAAAAATATCCAAAGGTAAAAATCCGGTGTGAAAATGATGTTTTTAATGTCATTGCATGTGGAAAAAATCTTGACCAGTGTGTGGCTGCAATCTGTGGAACAGGAATGATTGTTTATGCGAACCGGAATGGTAATCTGAAACATTTTGGTGGACGGGGATATCTTCTTGATAAGGGAGGCAGTGGCTTTCACATTGGGCGGGATGCAATCTGTGCGGCTCAGGATGCGAGAGACGGAACAGGGAAACACACAATATTGACAGATCTGGTTGAGGATAAAATTGGAAATACCGTATGGGAGAGTATCCAGGATATATACAGTAAAAATCAGTCCTATATCGCATCTTTTACACCGTGTGTATTTCTTGCGTATGAAAACGGAGATAAGATTGCAGAACAGATTTTAAAGAATAATGCAGGATGCGTAGCGGAACTGATCAATTTTGCTGTGGATCATTGCGATGTTGGAAAATATGTAGTTGCATCCGGCGGAATTTTAAAACAGAAACCTGCTTTCCGGGTAATGTTAAAAGAGATGCTGCATCCGGATATCATATTAGATGTTCCGGACTATCCACCGATATATGGTGCGTGCATTATGTGCTGTATAATGTGTGGTATTGATACAAAACAGGTGGAAGAGCATTTTATGATGTCGTATGATTCATGCCAATAAGAAGGAGGAAGATTACATGAGAATTATCAAAGTAACAGATTATGATGAAGTTTCTGTAAGGACAGCCAATATGATTCTTGGACAGGTAAATTTAAAACCTGATGCAGTTTTAGGACTTGCTACAGGTGGCTCACCTGTAGGGGCATATAAAAAAATCGTGGAGGCATATAACAATAACGAAATTGATTTTTCCGAAGTTACGACAATTAACCTGGATGAATACAGGGGAATCAAAAGAAGCCATGAACAGAGCTACTGGAGCTTTATGCACGAAAATCTGTTTAAACATATAAATGTAAGAGAAGACCGTATTTTCATTCCAAATGGGGAAAATCTTAATGCGGAGGAAGTCTGTAGGGAATATGATAGGATCATCGAAGCCGTCGGTGGCATTGATATGCAGATTCTTGGGATTGGTTTGGACGGACATATAGGTTTTAACGAGCCGGCGGACCATTTTGAAAAAAATACACACTGTGTAGATCTGACGGAGAGCACAATTGAGGCAAACAAGAGATTTTTTAATAGTAAAGATGAAGTTCCTCATCAGGCATATACCATGGGTATTCTGCCAATCATGCAGGCAAAGAAAGTGATCATGATTGCAAATGGCAGGAATAAAGCGGATATTATCAAAAAAGCATTTACCGGACCAGTCACACCGGAAGTTCCGGCATCTATTCTGCAGATGCATCCAGATTTTACATTGATAGCAGATAAGGATGCACTTTCAGAAATTTAACAGTGGGCTATCATTAGAGAGACAGGAGATTAAGGAGGATAGATATGATTATAAAAAATGCATTGATCTATACAGAAAATCACCGGTTTGAGAAAAAAGATGTCAGAATCAGGAATGAACGGATTACAGAAATTGCAGAGAACGGACAGTTCACGGATCCGGATGAAAATGTGATTGATGGAGAAGGGTTATATGCAATACCGGGACTGGTGGATATTCATTTCCATGGTGCAGTAGGGCATGATTTTTGCCAGGCATCGAAAGAAGAATTATTAAAGATAGCAGAGTATGAAGCTGCAAATGGTGTCCTCGCCATATGTCCTGCCACAATGTCTTATAATGAAGAAATTTTGGGAAAAGTTATGGATAAGGCAGCGGACTATAATGAAGAAAGTGGAGCAGATCTGGTCGGCATTAATATGGAAGGCCCGTTTATTGATTTAAAAAAAGCCGGGGCACAGAATCCGGAATACATTATGCCGGCAGATAAGGAAATGTTTCTGCGTCTTCAGGAAAGAAGCGGTGGACTGATCAAACTGGTAGATATCGCACCGGAAGAAAAAGGTGCAATGGATTTTATTGAACAGTGCCATGAACAGGTTAAAATCTCTATTGCACATACCTGCTGTAATTACGAAACAGCATGCGAGGCATTAGAGAAAGGCGTAAGCCACATGACACACCTCTATAATGCAATGCCGGGAATCAATCACAGGAATCCGGGACCAATCATAGCAGCACTAGAGGCGGGAGCAGAGGTAGAACTGATTGCAGACGGCATCCATATCCACCCGGCAATAGTGAGAATGACATTCCGAATTTTCGGTGCAGATAAAGTTATTTTGATCTCAGACAGTATGGAAGCTACAGGGCTTTTGGACGGAGACTATCAGCTTGGTGGACAGGGCGTGACCGTAAAAGGCAGAAAAGCTATTCTGACGGAAAAACCGGATGTTATCGCAGGCAGTGTCACGAATCTGTTCGACTGTATGAGAAACTGTGTACAGAATATGGGAATCCCACTTGAGGATGCAGTTCTTGCGGCAACTGAAAATCCGGCAAAATCTATCGGAGTGGAGAAAGACTACGGTAAGATTGCAGTTGGAAATTATGGAAATCTGCTTTTATTGGATAAAGAACTGCGGGTAATAAATATTGTTCAAAAAGGTAAAATGATAAAGCCCATGCATCAAGATGCCGGCATATCATAATGACAAACAGGCGGCAGTGCTACATCATAGATGGATGGCATCTGCCGCCTGTTGATTTTTAGTCTGCGTTATCGGTGTCCATGACTGACTGGATCTGCTCCATAAGCTTGTTAAAGTTTTCTTCATTGTCAATACCGCCTAGTAGTGGCTGGCCTACGATATTCCCGTTTCTGTCAACCAGAATAGTCGTTGGAAATGCCATAATGCCTAATGCATATTTACCTGCATCAGAATCAGAGGCAAAGCAGATATTACGGTATTTGGCACCCTGGCTTTCAAGAATACCCTTAGCCTCTTCAATCGCAGAGTCGTTGCCATCAAATGTATTTACATTCACACCGATTACCTGACCACCCTTTGAACTGATTGTTTCATTTAGTTCATTAAGCTTGGACAGTTCAGCAACACAGGGCTTGCATCCCGAAAACCAGAAATTCAGGACAGTCACAGTACTATCGGAGATAAGGCTCTGGTCTATTTCATTTCCATCCAGATCTGTGCCTGATATGTTCTTAAATGCATCGGAATCATCTGAGGAGGCTGCCGTATCAACTGAGGATACATAGCTGTCATTTGAAAGAAGTTTCTCTGCAATATCATTTATGTCTTTCTCAATGCCTCGTATTGCTTCAATATCTTTTGTAAGCATATCCAGTTCTTCGGAAGATAAATTGTTCTTGTTATATTCTACCGCCGAAAGCAGAAAATCTGCGTAGTCGGAATCTGATTCTACCTTATCCATCACTTCAAACACTTTATCCCAGGTATCTTTATGGCCATCAAATATTTTCTGTTCCTGTTCATACAGGGCTGTCAACTGTGCCTGAAGATCATCCGTGCTTTCGTCTGCTTCTGTTACAGAGGCTGAACTTTGTTGCGTATTATTGCTTTCACCTGTGCTGTTTCCGGCACACGCAGTAAGCGATAGTGCTGTGAAAAGTGTGAGGGCTGCGATAATGTTTCTTCTTTTTTTCATGATAAAATCTCCTTAATATTTTACTGTGTAGATTACCAAATGCCCTGCAAAGGGAGGTTATTGGTATCTATGGATTGTTTTTACAGGAATGGCATAATGGCTTTCCTGCAAACTGATAGTGAAGGGCATCCTTAGGACAAGCCTTTATGCAGGCTCCGCAGAGTATACATTCCGGATGCTTCGGTGTCCTGAGTATATTTACATCCATCCCGCATGCTTTTGTACACTGGCCGCATCCGATACATTTAGTCTTTTCAACCTCTATGCCGGTCAGCGATACCTTGTTGAAAAGTGAATATATTGCCCCAAGCGGGCAGATCCACTTACAGAAAGGCCTGTAGAACAGGATGCTGAGTACTACAACCGTAACCAGGATAATGCTTTTGAATGTAAAAAGCCTGCCAAGTGCTGAGCGGATACCTGCATTGAAAAGTGAAAGGGGGATGGCACCTTCCAGCACTCCCTGGGGGCAGATATATTTGCAGAAGAAAGGATCTCCCATTCCGATAGGATTTGTTACAAATATAGGAAGCAGGATCACAAAAACGACCAGGATTACATATTTCAGGTAACGAAGAGGTTTCAGTCTTGCTGTAGAAAGCTTTTTGCCGGGGATTTTATGTAATAAATCCTGAAACCATCCGAATGGGCATAAGAAACCGCATATAAATCTACCCAATATCACACCGAGCAAAATGAAAAAACCTGTAATATAGTAGGAAAAATTAAATTTTGAGGAACCGACTACTGACTGAAAAGCACCTATAGGACATGCACCTGATGCTGCAGGACAGGAGTAGCAGTTTAATCCCGGAACACATACAGTTTTACCGTTGCCTTGATATATTTTGCCCTTAAAGAAATTTGGCAGATGGATATTGCTGAGCAGAGCGGCGGCAGCCTGTATGAGACATCTTAATTTTGCTATTTTTTTATCCAATTCCAACACACTCCAGACATAATTTTATTGCTTTGCCGAGTACCACGGCAGCTTCGCCCCTGGCTGCGCCATAGGAAATAAAGCTTATTCCGGTGACAAGCAGCACAAATCGGGCTATTCTTAGTATATTTTTCTCTGGTTTCAAAGTTACAGCTCCTTCTTTATGGTATTGTATTTGACCTATCGACATTTGGATTATACAATAGGAGATGTAAAATCCTTGTTAAGAAAAGGAGAAATTATCATGAGATTGTTAATTGTTGAAGATGAGAAGAAGCTGTGTGATACAGTAGCAAAAAGCTTATATGGAGCAGGCTATGAGGTTGATACCTGTTATGATGGGGACGAGGCTTTGGATTATATTTTTGCAGAAAAATACGATCTTATTGTATTAGACCTCAATCTGCCGGGTACGGATGGCATGGATGTATTGCGGGAACTCAGGCAGAGAGATGAGGAGACAAAGGTGCTTGTCCTGTCTGCCAGGAGCCAGATCGCAGACAAGGTAGAAGGACTTGATGCAGGAGCTAATGATTACATGGAGAAGCCTTTTCACCTGCAGGAGCTGGAGGCAAGGATAAGAAGCCTGACAAGACGGAAGTTTGTGCAAAAGAATGTATGCCTTCATTGCGGGGATATAGCCTTTGATACTGTAAAGCGCCAGGCAAGTGCCAGAGGGGAAGCAGTCACACTTACCAGAAAAGAAAATGGCATTCTGGAATATTTATTGCTAAACCAGGGCAGACCGGTAAGCCAGGAAGAACTGATTGAGCATGTGTGGGATGCTTCTGTAGACAGTTTTAGCGGTTCTATCCGTGTACATATGTCATCACTTAGGAGAAAGCTTAAGGCGGTGCTTGGATATGACCCAATCGTGAATAAGATCGGAGATGGCTACAATATACTCACGGAGTATTCTGAGTAAAGCGTTTGAAAATATAACCCAAAGATCTGTTTGAAAAAGAAAACGGCAGATTATGACAGAGCAGGAGGAGGATAGAGAGTGAAGAAGTTGTCACTGCAGTGGAGACTTACAATCATTACAACATTATTTATAGCCTTTATATGTGGATGCCTGACAATGTTTGTATATAGTAATGGTGTTTATTATATAAATTCATTACAGGATGCTGTGACACTACAGGATGAAAATGAAATATATATAGGAATCCCGGATGGTGCATGGGATGGTTTTGTGGAGGATTTTTCTGTGCAGGTGTATAACAATAAACTTGATTACAGACAGAAGAGTCTTATTATATCGGCTCTTATGGCATTGCTGGGAGGAGTTATTACTTATTTCATCAGTGGACATGCATTAAAACCTCTCCGTGTTTTTTCAGATAAAATAGAGAAGGTGCAGGCACAAAATCTTGCTGACTCAGGGATTGAGGAGAACGAAGTCAAGGAATTAAACCAACTGAGCATGTCGTACAACAAAATGCTGGGGCGTTTGTCGGATGCCTTTGAGGCACAGAGACAATTTACTGCAAATGCAGCCCATGAGCTGCGCACACCTCTTGCCCTGATGCAGGTGCAGCTAGATACCTACAATGCATGTGCGCATCCTGGTAATGATGAGGCAGCTGTGGAAACAATTAAAATGATGACGGAGCAGAATGAGCGTCTTGGCAAAATGGTCAAGACCCTTCTGGATATGAGTGAGCTTCAGACAGTAGCCAGGGATGAGGTGATTGCCCTGGATGCACTGATAGAGGAAGTGCTTACCGACCTGGAATCACTTGCCGCACGCAAAAATATCAGGTTGGTCCGGGAATGTGAGCCCGTCACCATGACGGGAAGCGATATCCTTATCTACAGGCTTGTATATAATCTTGTGGAAAATGCAATTAAATATAACATAGATGGTGGACAGGTTACAGTGACCTGCAAAGAATGGGATAAACATATCCATATTAGGGTGTCTGATACAGGAAAAGGAATACCGGAAGAATTAAGAAGCAGAATATTTGAACCATTTTTCCGTGTGGATAAGTCAAGAAGCAGGGAACTTGGCGGCATAGGTCTGGGACTTGCGCTTGTAAATGAGATTGTCAGGGTGCATGAAGGAAGTATAGAGATAAAAGGCAACAGAGCGGGTGGTACTGACTTCGAGATAGAATTTTAAAGTATGCACATCATAGAGAAGATGAGATAGCTGCACGGTTGTTTTTAGCAGCAAATTATCTGTACCGGACATATGGAAAAGTATTACATAGACGTATAATAAAGGTGGAAATGTATGAAAAATGGAACAATTAGATGGAATTGTCAGGTGTAAAAGCAAAAAATGGAATTTTTAGGAGAATGGAATGTACAAAAGTACGTTCATTGCTCAAAACTGTTGACACTTGACCGTGATAAGTAGTACACTTTGAGTGTAAACAACAGTAGGTGAAATCTTTAGCAGGATTCCCTATTGATAATATTATTTTTTACCAAAAGGAGGTAAATTTTCATGGCAGACGCATGGAGAGGTTTTGTGAAAGACGGCCATTGGGATGTAGATGTCAATGTACGTAATTTCATTCAGAGAAACTATACTCAGTATGATGGTGATGAGAGCTTTTTGGAAGGACCTACAGAAGCTACAGATAAGCTTTGGGGAAGACTTCAGGAATTACAGAAGGCAGAACGTGAACACAACGGTGTTTTAGAGTGTGAGACAGAGGTTGTATCCAGTCTTACAGCTTATGGACCTGGATATATCGATGAGTCTATGAAGGATCTTGAGCAGATTGTTGGTCTGCAGACAGACAAGCCATTAAAGAGAGCATTTATGCCTTATGGTGGTATTAAGATGGCTCAGCAGGCAGCCAGCACATATGGCTACGAAGTAAATGCTAAATACGACAAGATTTTCAATGAGTACCATAAGACTCATAACCAGGCTGTATTTGATGCATACACAGATGAGATGAAGGTTGCACGTCATACACATATCGTAACAGGTCTTCCTGATACTTATGGACGTGGACGTATCGTAGGTGACTACAGAAGAGTTGCCCTGTACGGTATCGACTTCCTGATCCAGAAGAAGATGGAAGATAAGAAGAACTGCGGTAACGGAACAATGACAGAAGATATCATCCGTTTAAGAGAAGAGCTTGCTGACCAGATCAAGGCTCTGAAGGGCATGAAGGAAATGGCTAAGATTTATGGCTATGATATTTCCGGCCCTGCTACAAACGCTAAGGAAGCAGTTCAGTGGTTATACTTTGGATATTTAGCAGCTATCAAGACACAGAATGGTGCAGCTATGTCCGTAGGACGTATCTCTACATTCCTTGATATCTATATTGAAAGAGACTTAAAGGAAGGCACATTGACTGAGAAGGAAGCTCAGGAATTAATCGACCATATCACAATGAAGTTCCGTATGGTTAAATTCGCTCGTATTCCTTCATACAACCAGTTATTCTCCGGTGACCCTGTATGGGCTACACTTGAAGTTGGTGGTATCGGTATGGATGGCCGTCATATGGTTACTAAGAACGATTATCGTTTCTTACATACTCTTGAGAACATGGGACCTAGCCCAGAGCCAAACTTAACAGTTCTGTACTCTAGCGCTCTTCCTGCAAACTTCAAGAAGTATGCAGCTAAGATTTCTGTAACAACATCTTCTATCCAGTATGAGAATGATGATGTTATGAAGCCTATCTGGGGCGATGACTACAGCATCTGCTGCTGTGTATCTGCTACTCAGACTGGTAAGGAAATCCAGTTCTTCGGTGCTCGTGCTAACCTGGCTAAGTGCTTACTGTACGCTATTAACGGTGGTAAGGATGAGAAGCACCTTGACAAAGATGGCAAGCATATGCAGTGTGGTCCTGAAATCGCACCTATTACTTCTGAATACCTTGATTTCGATGAAGTTATGCATAAATATGACATCATGCTTGACTGGTGTGCAGCTCTGTATGTAAACATCCTGAACCTGATTCATTATATGCATGATAAATATTACTATGAAGCAGCTGAGATGGCTCTGATCGATACAGATGTAAGAAGAACATTCGCAACTGGTATTGCAGGTCTTTCTCACGTAGCTGACTCTCTGTCCGCTATTAAATATGCTAAGGTTAAGGTTATCCGTGACGAGCAGGGATGCGCTGTTGACTTCAAGACAGAAGGCGAGTTCCCTAAGTATGGTAACGATGATCCTAGAGCAGATGAATTCGCTGTATGGCTTCTGAAGACTTTCATGGAGAAGATCAAGAAGAATCATACTTACAGAAATTCTGAGCCTACAACATCTATCTTAACTATTACATCTAACGTTGTATATGGTAAGGCTACAGGTGCTCTTCCTGATGGTAGAGCAGCATACACACCATTTGCTCCTGGTGCATCACCATCTTACGGTGCAGAGCAGAGCGGCTTACTTGCTTCCCTGAACTCTGTAGCTAAGCTGCCTTATGAGTATGCTCTGGATGGTATTTCCAATACTCAGACAATGGCTCCTTCAGCTCTTGGTCATGACCTTGACGAGCAGAAGAATACTCTTGCAGGTGTTCTTGACGGATACTTTGATCGTGGTGCTCATCACCTTAACGTTAACGTATTCGGTACAGAGAAGTTGTTAGATGCACAGGCACATCCTGAGAAGCCTGAGTACGCAAACTTCACCATCCGTGTATCTGGTTATGCTGTTAAGTTCATCAGCCTGACTAAGGAACAGCAGGATGACGTTATCGCAAGAACTTGCCATAAGAAACTGTAATCTTAACAGGTTTTTAAGATAATTGATGTATTTGGGGTCGGGCAGGAATGTCCGACCCCTTTTTTGGTAATACTAAGTAGAAATCTAAGTCACTTACCTTCACCCCTCAGCTGCCAGAATGGCAGAGAATGGAGATTATTATAATGATTAAAGGCAGAATTCACTCATTAGAATCTTTTGGCGCAGTAGATGGCCCTGGAATCCGCTATCTTATTTTCCTGAAAGGATGTAATATGCGTTGTCAGTATTGTCACAACGTAGATACCTGGAATCCGGATACTGACAATCTGCAGACTGCAGATGAGCTTTTGGATAAGGCAGAACGTTTCCGCAGTTACTGGGGCAAGGAAGGCGGAATTACCGTCAGCGGCGGAGAAGCTTTACTGCAAATTGACTTTCTGATAGACCTTTTTAAGAAGGCTCATGAGAGAGGCATTAATACCAATCTGGATACTTCGGCACAGCCTTTTACCAGAGAAGAGCCTTTCTTTTCCAAATTTAACGAATTATTGAAATATACTGATCTTGTAATGCTGGATATTAAACATATTGATGATGAAGAACACAAGAAGCTTACAGGTCATACAAACAAGAATATTCTGGATTGTGCTAGATATCTTTCTGAGCAGGGTATTCCCATGTGGATTAGACACGTTCTGGTTCCGGGTATTACAGACAATGATGAATACCTGAAGAGAACAAGAGAGTTTATTGATTCTCTGGATACTGTGAAGAAAGTAGAAGTACTTCCTTATCATACTTTAGGAGAATACAAGTGGAAGGAACTCGGCATTCCTTATAAGCTTGAAGGAGTAGATCCTCCCTCAGAAGAAAGAGTACAGAATGCCAAGAAGATATTGGAATTCTCAAAGTATTGATAATTATGAACTATATTGTAATGGACTTGGAATGGAATCAGGCTTCTGATGAGAAGACAAAGCTTGCAAATGAGTTATTGTTTGAGATTATAGAAATTGGTGCTGTCAAACTCAATGATAAGAAACATCAGATTGGCAGCTTTCATGAATTGATCAAGCCACAGGTATTTCATCGTATGAACCAGGTAACAGGTGAATTAATCCATATACAGATGGAGCAATTGAGTAATTGCCGGTCATTTGAAGAAGTGGCCGGGGATTTTCTGAAATGGTGTGGAGAGGATTATGTCTTCTGTACATGGGGCGGAGCTGATCTGACAGAGCTGCAAAGAAATATGGAATATTATCATATGTCTTCTCTTAGTAGTGGCCCGTTAAAATACTATGATATACAGAAACTGTTCAGTATTGCTTATGAAGACAGGAAGACCAGAAGATCTTTGAAATATGCAGTAGATTATCTGGAGATAGAGCAGGATATAGCATTTCACAGAGCAGACAGTGATGCCTATTATACAGCCAAGGTAATGTCTCACTTCTATAATCCTGCATTATTTGATAATTATTCATTTGACACATACCAGCTCCCAAAGAGCCGGGCAGATGAGGTTCATGCAATTTTTGAAAATTATGAGAAATATATATCAAGACCATTTCCGGATAAATTAACTGCCATGCAGGATAAGGAAGTAATATCTACAAGATGCTTTCTGTGTGGTGCCAATACCAAACGCAGAATTCCATGGTTCTCTGTGAACAATGGAAAACACTATTACACTGTCGTCTGCTGCAAAACCCATGGATATCTGAAAGGAAAGATACGTATGCGTAAATCTGTACAGGATGATTGCATCTATGTGGTGAAAACATTAAAATCCATTGATGAGAATGGTGTAACAGATATATTGAAAAGAAAACAGCAGACGAGAGAAGTACGTAAAGAAAGAAGACACCGCTTGTAGTGTGAGAAACTACAAGCGGTGTTTTTAGTGGCGCTTTTTATAAGCTTTACGGCGCTTCTTTTGTTGTTTTTTGAACAGGCGTGCATTACGTCTGGCGTTACGTTTGGCGGCTCTGGCTTCCTTGGAGCGCTGACGTCGTCTTTTGCTGCTTTGTCCTCTTGGTGAGAAGCTGTAGCTGTTGATAAAGGAAATCAGGATCAGGATAAAGATGATGATTCCTGCAACAGCCAGGACACCCAGAAGAACTTTTTTGATATTAATAAATATCACTTTAGATGTAGCATTTGTGTCTGTGTTCATTGCAGTGTCTGTTGTATTTTGATTAGAGTCTGCAGCAAAATGAAAGGATTCCTTTTGTTCTTTGGAAAAGTATATATTACAGCTTCCTACAGGAACGTTAGAATAGGTGTATGCAATTGTTGCAATCAAATCAGAGGATTCATTGGTGTCCGCATATTCCAGAGTAGATACCGCATCCTGGAAAGAAGCGGTATTAGGAAGAATGATATAGGCATCAGACTCCATGTTCATAAGTGGGGTGGAATCACCGAATAAATCATTGCTGGTATCAAAAGAATCCAGATTATCAATCTTGTATTTTGTTTCATTGTCGCTTACCATCAGCTTCTGAAAATTTTCAAAACCATAATTAAATAACTGAATCGTGTCAGTGAACTGATTAGGTGATTCTTCCATAAATACAACACAGACAAGTTTCATACCATCTTTTTCAGCACCGGATACAAGAGTCTGTCTTGCCTGGGATACGAAACCGGTTTTAGAACCCAGTAGATATGGATAGGCATGCTCTTTTCCCTTGTATAACTGGTTCTTGGAATTGATCCAGATATCATCGGGCTGAGTATCTGTAGGTGGAATATTATAATGTGATGTGGAGGACATTTTACATAGCAGCTCATTGTTAAAAAATTCGCAACCAATCAATGCCAGGTCATAGGCACTGGTGTAGTGGTTTTCATCAAAAAGACCGTTGGCATTTACAAAGTGGGTGTTCTCACATCCAAGCTCCTTTGCTTTATCATTCATGATCTGGGCGAAAGCCTCCTGTGTTGGTTCTTTTCCCAGAGCTTCGGCAACATGCTCACCGACAGCAGAGGCTGCTTCATTGGCAGAGCCGACCAGAATGCCATACATTGCCTGTTCCATGGTAATCACTTCGCCTTCATCTATTCCCATGTTGGAACCGTCGCTTGGCACACCGTACACGGCATTATGGGAGAAAGTGACTTTTTCATCCAGGTTGCAATTCTGGGCAGACAGAAGACAGGTCATGATTTTGGTCGTGCTGGCGGGGTACATCTCTTCATGAATATTCTTGGCATAAAGAATGGTATGCGTATTCATTTCCATTAAAATGGCAGATTCTGCACCAATGGCAGGTCCTTCCGGCCAGTTGGCAATTTCATTGGACTGAATGGGAAGAGACTTGCGTTCTTCCATTTGCTGCTGATACTCATTGGTAGTATCTGCATAGGATGTAAAGGGGATAGAGACCGCAAGTATAACACATGTAAGAGCGGTCGCAGTATAACGAATCAGTGTCTTTATCATAAAAAGAAAATCCTTTCCAAAATGCTGAATAATCTATATTATTTTACACCATTTTCTATAAAATAAATAGACCTAAAATACCGTGACAAAGCGCAAGGGCTGGTGTAAAATCAAATCAATAAAAGCACAAAATGGAGGAACTTATGCGATTAAGAAATGTAACAGGTTCAAAGGATATGATAGCACAGAGTCAGTACGTGATTCATGAGCCGCAGGAATATAAGGGAAAATGGAATGAGGTCTTTGGAAATGACAGACCGATCCATATAGAGATAGGTATGGGAAAAGGTAAATTTATTATGGGAATGGCGCAGGCTCATCCAGATATTAATTACATAGGAATCGAGAAGTATTCTACAGTACTTCTGCGTGCCATTCAGAAAATGGAAGAAAACGAATTGCCAAATGTAGTATTTATCCGTATGGATGCAGAGGATATCTGTGAAGTATTTGACAAGGAAGAGATAGACAAGATATATCTGAACTTCTCAGATCCATGGCCTAAGGACAGACACGCTAAGAGAAGACTGCCCTCCAGGGAATTTCTGGCTAGATATGATCAATTCCTGGTAAAAGGCGGCAGATTGGAATTTAAGACAGATAACAAAGAGTTGTTTGATTTTGCACTGGAAGAGCTGGAGCCTGCGGGCTGGAAGGCAGAGGCAGTGACCAGGGATCTGCATCATGATGAAAAGCTGTGTGCAGGGAATATTATGACAGAGTATGAGGAGAAATTCTCAGCTCAGGGGAATCCGATCTATAAATATATTATCTATAGATAGAGTACATAGTACAAATATGGGAGGTTACAAAATGACAGAGAAGTGGGTAAAAGAGGTATATGAAAAAATACTGACAAAAGAAGAACAGGTTGCAAAGAGAAATGCACACAAGATACCATATACAACGAAAGATGGTGTATTTGATGATAAGAGTGGTAAAGAGATCTGCTGGTGGACCAATGGATTCTGGGGCGGTATGATGTGGCAGCTTTATCATGCAACAGGAAATGAGCTGTATCGAGAGATTGCAATCGAGAACGAAGAAAAACTGGATGCAAATCTCATGAACAGACAGGGCATGGACCATGACAGCGGTTTTAAATGGCTTCCAACAGCAGTAGCACATTATCGTCTGGATGGAAATGGGGAATCTAGAAACAGAGCATTGCTGGCAGCAGATAATCTTGCTGGCAGATTTAACCCGGTTGGACGTTTTATCAGAGCCTGGAATAACTGGGATGGCAATGAGGACGGCTCTTTTGCGGGCAGAGCAATTATTGACTGTATGATGAATCTTCCATTACTGTATTGGGCTGGTGATGAACTTCATGACCCGAAATTTTATCATGTGGCTAAGATGCATGCAGATACAGCCATGGAATATTTTGTCAGAGATGATGGTTCTGTCAATCATATTGTAGACTTCAATGCAGAGACAGGTGAATTTGTGCAGTCTGTAGGTGGACAGGGATATGGGGTAGGTTCTTCCTGGACCAGAGGACAGGTATGGGCTATTTATGGATTTGCACTGAGCTACCGTCATACGAAGCAGGAGAAATATCTGGATACAGCCAGAAAAGTAGCAGCATATTTTATATCCTGTATTCCTGAGAGCGGTCTGATTCCTGTAGATTTCAGACAGCCGGCAGAGCCGGCGTGGGAAGACTCCACGGCAGCAGCAATTGCGGCCTGCGGTATGCTTGAGATTGCTTCTCATCTGTCAGAGGAAGAAGGCGCCCAATACAAAGAAGCAGCTCTTAGAATGCTGAAAGCATTGGCAGAAAAGAGATGTAACTGGGATGAGAATCAGGATAATCTGTTAGAGAAGTGTACAGCAGCTTACCATGACAAGGATCATGAATTTTCCATTATTTATGGAGATTATTATTTTATAGAGGCAATCTGGAAATTATGTGATAAAGAGATGTTCATATGGTAATGAACTGGTGAATGGAGGGGGAGAAATGGTATTTCAACCAAAGACAGTTGATTATGAATTAAGTCCATATACAGGGCTTACAAGGCAGAGCTGGATAGAAGCAGGAGAGTATCTTTTGCAGGGGATTTTCAATAATATCAAGTCCTTTGACGATCCGGTGGTTATGCCCAGAAAAGAAACAAAAGTAACCTATCCACATAGTGCAGATGCAATCTGGGAGTGGAAAGCAGAATATTTTGAAGGACTGGCGAGATCTTTCTTCGTTGCAGCGCCACTGATTGCAAATAATCCTGAGCTTGTAATCAATGGATATTCCATCAAAGAGTATTACAAAAATCATGTACTAAGAGCCTGTACACCTTCAGATAAATTATCAGTAGGAAGATATGAAGAATTGGTAGAACTGGCAGGAAAAGAAGATCCGTTCCGAGCTTTTCAGCAGACAGTAGAGACTTGTGCGCTGGTTATCTGTCTTTGGATCAGCAAGGAGCAGATATGGGATACCTATACCAAGAAGGAAAAAGATCTGATAGCAGAGTTCCTTTATGGATATGCAAATGGTAATACCGTACCGCAGAATTGGCGTCTGTTCAATATGCTGGATCTGGCATTTCTGTCTATGGAGGGATATCCTATTGATGAGGATATTATGAGAGAACATGCCCAGGCTATTGTGAATTATTATGCAGGGGATGGCTGGTATCGTGACGGACAGTCTTTTGATTATTATTCCTGTTGGGCTTTTAATGTATATGCACCTATCTGGAACCAATGGTATGGATACAGGAAGGAACCATATCTGGCAGCAAAATTTGAAGAATACTCCAATATGTTAATGAAGACATATGCGGATTTCTTCGATGCGGATGGCTTTACAAACATGTGGGGACGCAGCAACATATATCGAAATGCGGCTACGAGTGCCTTCGATGGCAATATGATGCTGAAGCATTGGGAAGCTGATCCCGGGCTTGCAAGAAGAATTTCCTCCGGTTCTCTGTTACAGTTCCTGCAAAGGGAGGACTTCCTGTATAAGGGCGTACCTACGTTGGGATTCTATGGTCAGTTCACTCCTTTGGTTCAGGGCTATTCCTGTGCAGAATCCCCATTCTGGCTTGGCAAGGCTTTCTTGTGTCTGCATTTACCAAAAGACCATCCATTCTGGACAGCGAAAGAGAATAATGGTACATGGGAGAAATTAAAAAATCAGGAAGTAAAAGTAACAGCACTGGATGGCCCTGCATTATGCTTCTCCAATCATCAGGCAAATGGCGAGACGATATTACGAACAGGCAAGGTAGTAAAGGACAGGGGAGACGAGCATGGTATGTGGAATTATTCCAAGCTGTGCTTTAACACAAAGTATCCATGGGAATCTGCACCTGCAAAAGATATTGAGGCGCAGCAGTATGTGCTTCACGATGTAACGACAGATACCTATGATAAGGCAAATGTAACATTCTGGCATGGACAAAAAGGTGATGTGTTATATAGACGTCAGTTCTTTGGTTATAATCTGCAGACAGAGTGTCACTGGATACAGGCGATGAATCTGGCTGATTTCACAGTACCATGTGGTGTGATCAGAGTAGATAAGCTCAGACTCTTTAAGAAGCCTGTTTCACTGACCTTTGGCGCATATGGCTTCCCGGATAACGGAACGCAGATAACGCTAAAGGAACAGTCATATGAAGATGGCAAAGCCAAAGCTGTTATCTTAAAGGGACATGATGCTGCAGGCAGGGAGAAACAGCTTGCCATGACAATTTATGACGGATGGGATGATATTGCATATGTAGAGAGCTGTGGTACGAATCCCGATTCGGAACATTCCATTGTTGTATATGCTAAATTGGAGAGAAAGAATCAGAATCATTATGAACCTTCTATTCTGATTTCACAGGTAATTACCAAAGAAACGCTGGAAGATTTCACAGAGGATGAATTATTTCCGATAGAAAGTGTAACCTATACTGACCCTCAAAAGAAGGGCGGCTATGGACCGGTACAGGTGAGATTAAAGAATGGAAGTACCCGTAAAGTAGACTTTGAAGGTATGGAAGGACAGCTGATGCTGTAAGATATTACAAAATAGAATACTGTAACAGGTATTTTCCTAATGGTTCTTAGATTTGCAGGATGTACAATAAAAAGACTGGAAGAATCCAGTCTTTTTATATTGAGTCGATGCGACAAGATTTGAACTTGCGACCTCTGCGTCCCGAACGCAGCGCTCTACCAAGCTGAGCCACGCATCGAAAGAAATTTTATCAGTGCTTTTATTATTATACTGGATTTTGGCTTTTTTTCAAGCTCTTTTTAAAAAAAAGTATTGAAAAGTTATAGAAATTTAATAAAATGGAGTCAGGGTATAAAACAAAAGAAGTAACAGGAAGGCATGGCAGATAAGATGAAAACAGGCAGTGAAAAATTGACAAATGCGTATATCAGACACAAGCTGGATCACAATGGAAGAAGATTAGGGACGGTCATTAAGTGGATTGTTTTTTCTATTGTATCAGGTGTTGTCGTGGGACTGGTAGGAACGGCTTTTTATTTCGCTATGGACTGGGTAACGGCTACAAGGCTGGCGCATCCCTGGCTGGTGTTAGGTCTTCCTTTTGGTGGTATGGCAATTGTAGGCTTGTATAAATTACTTCATGATGAGAAGGATACAGGAACGAATCTTGTACTGTCTGCTATTTCGGCGGGAGAGAGTGTACCGCTTAGAATGGCGCCCCTGATTTTTGCGACCACGTTACTGACGCATTTATTTGGCGGTTCTGCAGGACGTGAGGGTGCTGCTTTACAGTTGGGAGGAAGTCTGGGTAATACACTGGGCAGATTGTTCCGGTTTGATGAGAAGGATCAGCACGTTATGATCATGTGTGGAATGAGTGCGGCTTTTTCGGCATTGTTTGGAACGCCTATGGCAGCTGCAATCTTCTCTATGGAGGTCGTAACAGTAGGTATCATGCATTATTCTGCGTTGGTGCCATGTGTGGTATCTTCTCTGGTGGCACATGCAATTGCCGTTTCCTTTGGTGCTGCGGCAGAATTATTTCCCATAGGAGAGATTCCAGCATTTACATTACAGTCAGCAGCAATTCTGACACTTCTGTCAGCTATGTGTGCAATTGTCAGCATTTTGTTCTGTATTATGCTGCACCGCAGTGAATGGCTGTATCGTAAACTATTTAAAAATGCTTATCTTCGTGCGGCAGCTGGCGGTGTCGTAATTATCATACTTACGATGCTGGTTGGCTCCCAGACTTATAATGGTACGGGTGTATCCGTGATTGCCAGTTGTATGGAAGGGAATGTAAGACCGGAAGCGTTTTTCATGAAGATGCTGTTTACGGCATTGACACTGGGAGCAGGTTATAAGGGCGGTGAGATAGTCCCTTCCTTCTTTATTGGTGCATCCTTTGGATGTCTGTTTGGTAATATAATCGGATTCTCCCCAGCCATGTGTGCGGCAGTAGGTATGACGTCCGTATTCTGTGGTGTTACGAACTGTCCGATTACATCGCTGTTGATCAGCTTTGAATTATTTGGATATGATGGAATGCCATATTTCCTGCTGGCGGTAGCTTTCAGTTATATGTTATCCGGCTATACAGGATTGTATCGAAGCCAGAAGATTGTATATTCCAAATTCAAGACCAACTATATCAATAAGCAGACACATTAATTGCAAAAGGCAATATCGTGCAGAAGGATGGCGGCATCATGAAAATCTGTGGTCGGTACTTCACAACAGGATAGAGCAATATGGGCATACTCCTTCGTTTCTTTTGGAGAAGCGAATACGAGGATGCCTTTTTTTGCGGCTTTTTCCTTGAATTGTTGATTGGTGAGCGTGCTTTTGATATGAAGATGTACCAGAGTAACGGATTCTCCCATGGTGACAAATGCCTGATCGCTAAAGGTCTGTTCCAGTTCGGTTGCCAGAGCCTTGGCTTTACCTGCGTAGAGACGCTTTAATTTACGAATCTGACTGTCCAGGTGTCCGTCACGGAGGAACTGGCACAATGCAAGCTGTTCTGCTTTGGAGGCGGTCTGGTTATATAATGCTGCTTTACGCTGGTATAGCGGCAGCAGTTCATCCGGCAGAATCATGAAGCTTAGACGGATGGAGGGCAGCAGCAGTTTGGAAAAGGTACTCAGATATACGACATTAGTTCCGCCGGCTAAGCCCTGAAGACAGGGGCGTGGCTTGCTGAAATAACGAAATTCATTATTATAATCATCTTCGATAATAAGTCTGTTATGGGATACGGCATCACGTAACAGGCTGAGTCTTTTCTCCATGGGCATGACATCACCAAGGGAAGTCATATTAGAGGGTGTCATATAGAGAACATCTGCGTGTTCTTTATCCTGAATGACCGCAAATCCATAATCTTCAAAAATAACAGTACCCTGTTCAAACTTGGAATCCTGAAAAGCAACGGAGTGTTTATCCCTGATAAGAGGACACAGGATGTTGAGAAGACTCTGGGAACCTGCACCAATGATGATATTATCCGGCGTACAGACCGCATTCCTTTTGTTGATGACATAATTACATATCGTTTCGCGAAGCTCCCATTCACCCTGGGGTTCTCCATAGGTCAGCATTCGTTTATCCTGGCGAAGGGCGCTCTTAATATATCTTCTCCACAGGTTAAAGTCAAAACTGTCAGCGTCTGCATTGTTGGAGGTGAAATTATAGACTATCTGGGGTGTTGTATTGTGGATATTTTTTGAAATTTGCGCAGATAATGTGGATGGAACTAAGGGGCGGCCTGTCACATAATAACCACTCTGAGGTCGGGATATGATATAGCCGTCCGCAGCAAGGCATAAGTAGGCGGTCTCTATCGTTGTCCTGCTTAGACCAAGCTGTTCGGAGCAGCGGCGGATAGAGGGCATTTTTGTATTTTCAGGAAGCTTTCTGGTAAGAATCAGTTCCTTATAATAATCATATACTTGCATATAACGGGTAGATTGACCGGACTCTATATCTAAATTCATGGCAGTTCCTTTCCAGTAGTATTTTTTTCAGCGTAGCATGCATAAGAAAACATTGCAAGCAGGTTTTTCTTTTTGGAAAACTGTGGTATGATGAGAAGTAAAGCATCGAAGCTGCGATTTTGCGCATGTAGTTTTGAATAGTTACAATATGATATATTACAGGTATGCTGAGTACCGGAAATGAGGAAATATATGAGGAGTCTGCTGAAATATTTAAAAGACTATAAGAAAGAAAGTATTCTTGCACCCGTATTCAAAATGTTGGAAGCATCTTTTGAATTATTCGTGCCGCTCGTTATGGCGGCAATTATTGATACCGGTATTGCCAATCATGACAAGGGTTATATCTTCAGAATGGGTGGCGTATTGGTAGCATTAGGGCTGATTGGTCTGGCTTGTTCTGTGACAGCACAGTTCTTTAGTGCAAAGGCAGCCGTTGGTTTTGCCACGAAGCTGAGACATGCGCTGTTTTCCCATATTCAGGGATTATCCTATGCGGAGCTGGATACACTGGGAACGAATACCTTAATTACACGAATGACCAGTGATGTAAATCAGCTGCAGTCAGGTGTCAATCTGACACTGCGTCTGCTGTTACGTTCTCCGTTTATTGTATTTGGTGCTATGATCATGGCTTTTACAGTAGATGTGAAAGCAGCGTTGATCTTTGTAGTGGCAATTCCACTGTTATCTATTGTTGTATTTGGAATTATGATTGTGAGCCTGCCTCTTTATAAAAAGGTGCAGGCTGCTTTGGATAAGGTGCTTGGCAGAACCAGAGAGAATCTGGAAGGCGCCAGAGTAATCCGCGCTTTCTGTAAAGAAGGACAGGAGATAGAATCCTTCTCAGAAGAAAATGAGGCACTGTTAAATATTCAGGTATTTGTAGGTAAGATATCGGCAGCCATGAATCCGCTTACTTATATCATTGTAAATATTGCACTGGTAGTTCTGCTCTGGACCGGAGCAATCCGTGTAGATGGCGGTATTATTACACAGGGTGCAGTAGTAGCGCTGGTAAACTACATGTCCCAGATTCTGGTAGAGCTGATCAAGATGGCGAACCTGATTATCCAGATTACCAAGGCACTTGCCTGTGCGAAGCGTATTGAGAGTATTCTCGCAGTGGAGAATTCCCAGCAGATAGAAGACTTGACACAGCAGGCAAAGGCTGAAACAGATGATGTGATTCGTTTTGAACATGTGGGTCTGACTTATCAGGGCGGTGGAGAAGAATCCCTGACAGATATTGATTTTGCAGTAAAGAAAGGTCAGACAATAGGAATCATCGGTGGTACTGGTTCCGGTAAAACCTCTGTTGTGAATCTGATACCGAGACTGTATGATGCAACCAGAGGAACTGTGTATGTAGATGGACAGGATGTGAAGACTTATGATCCAAAGCAGCTTCGTTCCAAGGTAGGAATCGTACCACAGAAGGCTGTTTTATTTGCAGGAACAATTCGTGAGAATCTGATGTGGGGTAATGAGAACGCCACAGAGGAACAGCTTGAAAGAGCCTTGGAGATCTCACAGGCTAAGGAATTCGTAGATACAAAGGAAGGCAGACTGGACTTTAAGATTGCACAGGGTGGTAAGAACCTGTCAGGCGGACAGAGACAGAGAATGACCATAGCCAGAGCTGTAGTCAGAGATCCTGAAATACTGATTCTGGATGACAGTGCATCTGCTCTTGACTTTGCCACAGATGCGAAATTAAGACATGCTATCCGGGAAATGGGAAATGACATGGTTGTCATTATTGTATCACAGAGATCTTCTTCTATACAGTATGCAGATCAGATCATTGTACTGGATGATGGTAAGGTGGTTGGAATTGGTACACATGACTCTCTGTTAGCACAGAACGAGGTATATCAGGAGATTTATTATTCTCAGTTCCCAAAGGAGGCAGCAGGTAATGAAAAATAATAAGGAAATCATTAAGAAAGTACTGGATTATATTGGAAAATACAAGATATTTCTCTTACTGTCAATTATTCTGGCAGCAATATCCGTAGCATTGACATTATATATTCCTATTTTAACAGGTAATGCGGTAGACTGTATTCTTGGACCGGGACAGGTAGATTTTGCAGGAATTCTGGTAATTTTAAAGAAAATGGCAGTGATCATCCTGCTTACTGCTATTGTCCAGTGGCTGATGAATGCATGCAATAACAAGATCACATATCAGGTAATCCGTGATGTAAGAGACGAAGCGTTTCGTAAGCTGGAGATTCTTCCGTTAAAGTATATCGACAGTCATGCACATGGTGATATTGTAAGCCGTATCATTGCAGATGTAGACCAGTTCTCAGACGGTCTGCTTATGGGATTCACACAGCTGTTTACAGGTGTGATTACCATTATCGGTACATTATTGTTCATGATCTCCATTAATGTTACAACAACACTTATTGTAGTTGTTCTGACACCATTGTCATTTTTTATCGCAAACTTTATCGCCAAAAGAACATTTAGGATGTCTAAGCTTCAGTCGGAGACAAGAGGCGAGCAGACAGCACTGATTGATGAAATGATTGGAAATGAAAAAGTAGTAAAGGCTTTCAGCAGAGAGGAAAAGGTAATTGAGCAGTTCGATGAAGTAAATAACAGACTTGAAAAAGCAAGTGTAAAAGCAATCTTTTTCTCCTCTTTGACAAATCCCTGTACACGTTTCGTAAACAGTCTGGTATATGCCGGTGTAGGAATCGTAGGTGCATTCCTTGCAATCAGAGGCAGAATCAGTGTAGGACAGTTATCCAGCTTCTTAAGTTATGCTAATCAGTATACCAAGCCTTTTAACGAAATATCAGGCGTTGTAACGGAGTTACAGAATGCAATTGCCTGCGCAGGCAGAATCTTTGAATTTATAGAGGAAGAACCACAGATTCCAGATGCTGAGGACGCAATCGTATTAAAGCAGCCTAAGGGCGAGATTGATATTCAGGATGTGGCATTCTCCTATACAGAAGACCAGAAGCTGATCACAGACTTGAATCTTCATGTAAAGCCAGGACAGCGAGTAGCAATTGTTGGTCCTACAGGATGTGGTAAGACAACAGTAATTAATCTGTTGATGCGATTCTATGATGTGAATAAGGGAAGTATTCAGGTAGATGGCGTAGATATACGTAAGCTTACCAGAGACAGCCTGAGAAAAGGCTATGGAATGGTATTACAGGAGACCTGGCTGAAATCAGGTACAATTAAGGATAATATTATTATGGGTAAGCCGGATGCAACAATGGAAGAGGTTATTGCTGCAGCAAAGGCATCTCATGCACACAGCTTTATCAAGCGCCTGCCTAATGGATATGACACAGTGATTTCAGAGGATGGGGGAAGTCTTTCACAGGGGCAGAAACAGTTATTATGTATTACCAGAGTCATGCTGTGTCTGCCTCCAATTCTGATTCTGGATGAGGCTACATCTTCTATTGATACGAGAACAGAGATTAAGATACAGAAGGCTTTCGCTACTTTGATGGAAGGAAGAACAAGCTTTATCGTAGCACACAGACTTTCTACAATCAGGGAAGCAGATATTATTCTGGTTATGAAAGATGGTAATATCATTGAACAGGGTAATCATGAAACGCTTCTTGCCAAAGGCGGTTTCTATGCAAATCTATACCAGAGCCAGTTCAGTGCCTGATAGCATGTGCATATAATTATGGAATATCTAAACAGGTTGTACAATAAACTATAATAAAGGAGATTTGAAACATGATTAATTATTTAGGAAATGTTTCAGGGTACAGTATAATAGGTTTCATTGGTGTGGCTTTTGCATATCTGGCAACATGCATTCTGTTGGGAACAGGAATTAACCGACTGCCAAGAGACCATGGACGTGCATATGCGCATGATGGAGTGTTGTCAGCCGGTAAGCCCAGAGGAGCGGGATTTATCTTTATATTGGTGTTTGTAGTAACTGCGGTTATTTTTGGAGATATGCGAAGAGAGACAGTTATCTATCTTATCCTGACAGTAGCTGCTATGATGACAGGATTTCTGGATGACTGTGCCAAGGTTTCCTGGGGAGAACTTCGTAAGGGTCTGCTTGATCTTGTGATAGCAATTATGACGGCAATTACTTACGTTAATTTCAATGGAAGTGATATAACCATTGCACTGACAGGACAGACATTTACATTGAATCCTGTAGTATATGGTATTCTGGCAGTGATTCTCGTATGGGGCTCTATTAATGTAACGAATTGCGCAGATGGTGTGGATGGCCTGTCGGGAACGCTTGCCAGCATTACACTGGCAACCGTATATCTGATTATGCAAAGTAAGGAGATTGCACCGGATTTTGCATATTTGATTCTGCTGTTCATTGCATGTATTCTGGGGTATCTCTGGTATAATGCCACACCGAGCTGTCTGATGATGGGAGATGCGGGCTCCCGTGCAATTGGATTATTTATTGCCATTGCAGTGATGAAGATGGGAAGCCCTTTCTTATATCTGCTGGTTGCATGTGTATTGATGGTAGATGGAGGTATTGGTCTGGTAAAGGTGTCATTACTTCGGTATTTGCATATTAAGATATTGACGAAGGTACGTACACCGCTTCATGACCATGTGAGAAAGAATAAGAACTGGTCAAATGCGCAGACAGTATTCAAATTTGCAATTATTCAGATTATGATATCTGCTGCAGTTGTATGGATGATTGTGTGAATTTATATTTTAAGGCTCCACTGTGAGCAATCCCATACGTCTGTTGCCAGTCCGTCATAGAAATCAGGTTCATGGCAGACCATAAGAATACTTCCTTTGTATTCCATAAGAGCTCTCTTTAATTCTGACTTGGCATCTACATCCAGGTGATTGGTAGGCTCGTCCAGAAGCAGTATATTTGTCGGCTTGTTAATCAGCTTGCACAATCTGACCTTTGCCTGTTCACCACCGCTTAATACCTTGACTTTACTCTCGATATGCTTGGTGGTCAGACCACATTTGGCAAGAGCACTACGTACTTCATACTGGCTTAAAGATGGGAAATCTTTCCATATCTCTTCAATACATGTCGTGGTAACAGACTGATCCATTTCCTGTTCAAAGTAACCAATCTCCAGATAGTCACCCAATTCCACGCCGCCATTGAGCGCAGGGATAAGTCCCAGTATGCTCTTTAGCAGGGTCGTTTTACCAATACCATTAGCACCTGTCAGTACGATTTTCTGTCCTCTTTCCATAGAAAGGTTCAGAGGTTTGGAGAGGGCTTCATCATAGCCGATGACCAGACTCTTGGCAGTAAAGATATATCTGCCACTGGTTCTGGCTTCCTTAAAGTGAAATTCTGGCTTTGGTTTCTCGGCTGCAAGCTCGATAACATCCATTTTATCCAGCTTCTTCTGACGGGACATTGCCATATTTCTGGTTGCAACTCTTGCCTTATTACGGGCAACGAAATCTTTCAGATCAGCAATTTCTTTTTGCTGTTTATTATATGCTGCTTCTAATTGTGCCTTTTTCATGGCATAGACTTCCTGGAACTTGTCATAGTCACCGACATAACGGGTGAGCTGTGCATTATCCATATGATAAATAATGTTAATGACACTGTTCAGAAAAGGAATATCATGTGAGATCAGAATGAAGGCATTTTCGTATTCCTGTAAATAACGTTTGAGCCATTCGATATGATTCACATCCAGATAGTTGGTCGGCTCATCCAGAAGCAGGATATCCGGCTTCTCCAGTAACAGTTTGGCAAGCAGAACCTTGGTACGCTGACCACCACTCAAATCTGTGACGTCTGCATCCAGACCAACATCTAACAGACCTAATGCTCTGGCTACTTCTTCAATCTTGGAATCAATCATGTAGAAATCATGCTGTGTGAGAAGTTCCTGAATAGTTCCCAGTTCTTCCATATATTCTTCCAGTTCTGCCTCAGAAGCCTCACCCATTTTGTCACAGATTTCATTCATACGTGATTCCATCTCATATAGGAAATCAAAAGCAGAAGCAAGTACATCACGGATTGTCATGCCTTTCTGAAGAGCGGTATGCTGGTCGAGATAGCCTACACGTACATTCTTAGCCCATTCTACTTTACCTTCATCCGGCATTAATTTACCGGTAATAATATTCATGAAAGTAGACTTACCTTCTCCGTTAGCGCCTACAAGACCGATGTGTTCGCCTTTCAGGAGACGGAAGGATACATTGGTGAAAATAGTTCTGTCCCCAAAACCGTGGGAAAGATTCTCTACATTTAAAATACTCATCGTTCATTAAACCTTTCTGTGTATGATTACTCACAAGAATTATATATGGAAATTGACAAATAGTCTATTGACACTTTAGTTAGTTTATGCTAACCTAATATTGTCAAGAAAAGATATCGGTAAGAGAGGAATTCTTCCCAACAGAAAGGTAAGGTGATTCATATGGCAAATGCTATTGTTATCACAGTTCTGGTCGGTGTCGGATATATGGTATTGAAGAGCCTTGTAAGGAGACTCGCCAGAATAGAATTAAAGGAACAAACCAAACAACGGGTATAAGGAAATTTTTGTATAGATAAAAACTTTTCCTTTCACTTATATCACACAGCCAAAGAGGAGCCGCGCAGGTTCCTCTTTTATTTTGCATTGCTTTAGAATATAGTATTTTATTCCCCACCTTTACTCTTTTTCTGAATGTTTTTCATTTGTCTTTTTGTGATAAATTTATAATCCGTTTCAAAGCCACAAATGTTGTGCAACGCATCAGTTAACTTGTCTCGAGTGTAAAGTGGAATAAAGCCCTGTTCTTGTATATCGGCGAAATTCATCGTTCTTAATTTACCAAGAATGGCCTCGCAGCTGAACGCATTTTTCAAATCTCTTTCAAGGTATCGATATAGCACTAACGCAAGGAAACAGATAAGAAAATGAGCTTTTATACGTATATCGTCATGGAGAAATACTGGTCTTGCTTCAAAATCAGTTTTCATGATTCGAAAACATTCCTCGATTTCCCAACGGCCTTCGCTGACTTTCAAAATGTCTTTTACATCATCGTCCAGGAGGTCTGTTGTTACTGCATACATCCCATCATATAAGGCTTCTTGTTCGATTTTTTCTGTGTCCAGATAATTGTGGATCTTTGCAGCTTCTCCGTCTTCGGTTGCTGCGATTTTCCCTATGAATCGAGCAGGATCATTCGGATTTCGGCGTTCCTTCTTTACCGTACCGATACGGAGCATTTTTTCAGCGCGTTCTACCTGGGCATCCCGTATGGCCTTCTGATATCTTGCGTACTTTGGGGAATACGTCACAATCAGCCGTTGGTGCAAAGTATGAGGCGTATAGGGTTCGTCTTTATAATACAGTCCATTATCATCTTCTGGGATTTCAGAAAGGTTCACAGGCGCATCATCCGATACACGTCTAAATCCTTTTTTATCTAAGGCCCACTTTTTTTCATCCTTGTTTAACTTTTTGATGGACTGAGTAACGATAAAAGCGCGTTCACCAGCATGGTTTATTCTTTTGATTGCCTCTGAACCAAGCCCTGCATCACTGCAATAGATAAACTTAGTACAGCCGAAATCCTGAAGAACTTTTGTTTCTAGTGGTTTTAAGGAAGTCTGCTCATTTGCATTTCCTGGGAATAGAGAAAAAGCAAGAGGAATGCCGTCTCCATCCATAAACATTCCCATTTGGATGATTGGATTTGGGCGATGTTCCTTACTTTTTCCGTACTTTTTGTCACCATCTTCCTGTTCAATCTCAAAGTAGTAATTCGTACAATCATAATAGAGGATCTTGTCGTTTCTTTTTCCAAGAAGATGGCTGTTTTTATATACTTCTGACTGGATAAAATCGGATTCCTTTCCAAGCACATCCAGGGAGCGGTACAAGTCATGCAGCTGGTAAGAAGGTTTTTCAAGAAACTCTGAAGCGGTTTTGTAAGAGGAACGCTTACTGGCCGGTTCAAGGATCCTTGCATAGATAAGATCAGAAAGGATTGCATTGATGTCATATTTGAATTTATGTTTCTCTCTTAATTTACGGCAGGTTTTATCGAGCTGAAGCCGGTAATAGAAAGCTTGTGGAAAAAGGTATCCACCATGATACAGAACATGCTGGTCATAATCAAGTTTCTGATCAGCGTGAAAGGTGACAGGGACAGCTTTTGTCTGCTGTTCTTTTTTATATTTCAGAGTTTCCAGGCGGGCTTCTTCTTTTGCCCATCTCATAACATCATCACGTGTTGGACCATGATCAATCAAAAGCTCCTTGAGCGTACCAAGTTTGCGTACATTTACAGAAGTGCTTTTTCCCTTGTTATTGATATAACTTTTGGCAATGTAAAATGATTCCGAATTTTTGGATTTTGATGTAGTTACTTTCATGACAAATCTCTCCTGAATAGAGTATATCACACTTCTGAAATAATTCTATAGAATACTATAAAATAAAACAGAAAGAGGGGAATCCTTACAGATAAAAAGGTAAGGTAAGTTATGCAAAATTGTCATATAATAACTTAAGCATTGACAAAAAAATGTAAAAAATATATAATAAAAATATATTTGAAGGATAGTTCACATGCAAATGTACTAAACCGGAAAAGTAATACGCTTATGGCTGCGTACACTTTTTCGGTTTTTTGGTTTTTGCAGCAGAAGTGGTGAAATATTGCGGTTTGTTATTCAGAGAGGAGGGGACAAATGCAGAACATAAATGGAAAAATTGCATTCAGAGGAATTGCGATTGGAAAAATCAAAGAAATTTCTAAAGAAACCAATGTGGTAAGACGTGTGAAGATTAATGATGTACAGGCGGAAATCGAACGTTTTGAAGCAGCCAGAGATCAGGCGGCACAGGAATTAAAGGAACTTTATGATAAGGCGGTCAAAGAAGTCGGAGAAGCAAATGCAGCAATTTTTGAAGTACATCAGATGATGTTAGAAGATGAAGATTATCTGGATTCAATCCATAACATCATAGAGGTACAAGCTGTGAATGCAGAATTTGCAGTGGCAGCGACAGGAGATAATTTTGCCAGGATGTTTGCAGAAATGAATGATGATTATATGAAGGAACGTGCTGCAGATGTAAAAGATATATCTGAGCGTGTGATTCGTATTTTGTCCAGGAAGGAAGAAAACATACATACATCCGAAGAGGAAAAGGAAAAATATATTATTGTAGCAGATGATCTTGCTCCAAGTGAAACAATCCAGTTGGACCGTGAAAGGGTGCTTGCATTTGTGACAAGACAGGGTTCAGCAAATTCACATACAGCGATTCTTGCCAGAACCATGAATATTCCGGCATTGGTATCGACCGCAATTCCAAAAGAAGTGAATGGGAAGTCTGCGATTGTAGATGGTTTTAAAGGGATTGTGATTCTTGATCCGGAAGAAGACGTATTAAAAGAATATGTGAGAAAACAGCAGGATGAGAAGCGGCATGAGGAATTATTACAGCAGTTAAAGGGAAAACCGACTGTTACGAAAGAAGGGAAAAAGATCAGGCTTTATGCCAATATTGGTGAGGTAAAAGACCTGGGAGCTGTTTTACAGAATGATGCAGAAGGAATCGGACTTTTCAGAAGTGAATTTTTATATCTTCAGAGTGACCATTTCCCAACAGAGGAAGAACAGTTCCGCTCCTATAAAACAGTTGCAGAGGTGATGGCAGGGAAAAAGGTGATTATCCGTACATTAGATATCGGGGCGGACAAGCAGATTGATTATTTTGGACTTGACCATGAGGATAATCCTGCATTGGGGTATCGTGCAGTGAGAATCTGTCTGAGTCAGCCTGAAATATTTAGGACACAGTTAAGAGCGTTGCTGAGGGCCAGTGCGTTTGGTAATATTTCCATTATGGTTCCCATGATCGCATCCGTATGGGAAGTGCAAAAAGTAAAAGAAATGATGGAAGGATTGAAAGCAGAATTGTCTGCAGAGGGGCTGCCATTTAAAGATGTTGAATTTGGAATCATGATTGAGACTCCGGCAGCAGTCATGATTGCAGATGATCTTGCAAAAGAGGTAGACTTCTTCAGTATTGGAACAAATGATCTGACGCAGTATACTCTAGCCGTTGACAGACAGAATGCAAAGCTTGACCGTTTCTATGATCCACATCATCCGGCTGTGCTCAAAATGATCCGGATGGTTATTGACAGTGCACACAGAGAAGGTATCTGGGCAGGAATTTGTGGGGAGCTTGGAGCTGATCTGACTTTGACAGAAACATTCATGAAAATGGGAATTGATGAATTATCGGTATCACCTGCGATGGTACTGCCTGTAAGAGATAAAATAATAAATGCATAGTCTAAGGAGGAAATGAAAATGAAATCATTCAATTACACAGTAAAGGATGAATTGGGAATTCATGCAAGACCGGCGGGAATGCTTGTAAAAGAGGTTAAAAATTTTGAAAGTAAAGTAACTCTTGAAAAAGATGGAAGGGTTATTGATGCAAGTCGTCTGATGGCAGTTATGAGTATGGGGATTAAAAAAGACCAGACTGTGACTGTAACAGTAGAAGGTGCTGATGAAGAGGCAGCATATGATGCGTTAAAAGCTTTCTTTGAAGCAAATTTGTAAAATACCGGATAGAGTTGGATTTCAGTACTGCAATGGCATAGTATTTTCAAAAAATGTATAGTCGATATTTACAAAGAAGGAAAAATATTCAGAATAAATATTGACATAATGAACAAATAGTGTTAAAAATTTCTTAAATAAGAGAGACACATTGGATTGTTACTGGTAAACAGGCAAAACCAAATTTTACATATCTTACTTGGATTTTGTAAAATTTGGTTTTTTTTATATAAAGAGCCTGTATCAAATAAAAATGGAGTGAAATATGGTTATCCAGAAAGTGATTAATAACAATGTAATATCGGCATATGACGTGAACCGGCAGGAAGTTGTTATTATGGGTAAAGGAATCGGTTTTAAGGCGCATACAGGGGATTTGATCGATGAGGGCAGGATAGAGAAGGTTTTCCGTATCGAGAATGAAAAGCTTTCCAGACAGTTTCAGGAGATTTTAGAAAATATTCCGCTAGAGCATATGCAGATTACCAGTGATATTATCTCCTATGCCAGAAAAAATCTGAATGTACAATTGAATCAGAACATATATATCACTTTGATGGATCATATTAATTTTGCAATCCAAAGACAGTCACAGGGAATTCAACTAAAGAATGCATTGCTTTGGGAGATTAAGAAGTTTTACCACCAGGAATATCTGATGGGAAAATATGCAATTGATCTTTTGAATGAGAAGTTAGGGACAGAATTTCTGGAAGATGAGGCAGGATTTATAGCACTCCATTTTGTGAATGCAGAATATAACACAACGATCAATGATACTTTTGCAATGACAAATATGATCCAGGAGATTTTAGAGCTGGTTAAACAGGAACTGGGGATTGAGTTTGATGAGGAATCCCTGCATTATGAGAGGTTTGTCACTCATCTTAAGTTTCTTGTACAGCGCCTTTACCGGCATGAGCTGTTGAAGGATGAGGAGATTGAATTTGCAAGGATGATGGAAAATAAGTATCCGGAAGAATATGAATGCAGTAAACATGTTGCGGCATATATCGAAAAGGAATATGGCAGCAAGATTGCCGGTGAGGAAATCATGTTTCTTGCAATACATATAAAACGTGTGCGTATGACAGAATAAATCTGAACACAATACAGAAAAGAGGGATGAATGTGTTTAATTTTGGCAAGAAAAAAAACAAAGGAATTGAGGTAGGTTCACCAGTAAAAGGGAAAGCAGTTGCAATCAGCAATGTAAGCGATCCGACTTTCGGAGAGGAGATTTTGGGAAAAGGCGTTGCAATCATGCCTGCGGAAGGTAAGATTTATGCGCCAGCTGATGGTAAGATTGAGATGTTGTTTGATACAATGCATGCAGTAAGCATGATAACTTCAGAAGGTGTAGAAATACTGATACACATCGGACTTGATACGGTTGCACTAAAGGGAGAACATTTTACTGCATATAAAGGCAGCGGTGATTCCGTGAAAAAGGGAGAGCTTCTGATTGAAGCTGATATGGATGCTATAAAAGGAGCAGGTTATGATGTGATCACACCTGTGGTTGTGTGCAATACATCGGATTATCAGGCAGTGGAAACAGTGACAGATCAGGAAGTAAGTCCAGGTGACACAGTACTGATACTTAATAAATAAAGAACAACAAAATAAAGGTCAATGCAGAGTTGATAAAATGTATTATATCCGTGTTTATAACGGTATAAAATAAAACTAAAAGGGATTATTAAAAAGGAGGGGCTTTTAGTATGATGAAGTATTTACAGAAATTAGGAAAAGCTTTAATGCTTCCTGTAGCGTGTCTACCAATCTGTGGTATCTTAATGGGTATTGGATATGCGCTTTGTCCATCTACCATGCAGGGTGGTGATGTTACCGGTATTGTTCAGATGATTGGATTCTTCCTTGTAAAAGCAGGTGGAGCTTTAATTGATAACATGGCAATTCTTTTTGTTATCGGCGTCGGCGTTGGTATGGCAGATGACAATGATGGTACAGCAGCTCTTGCAGCTTTAGCATCATGGTTAATGATGACAAACCTTCTTTCTACAGGCGTTGTTACAACATTAATGCCGGTAATTGCAGAGAATGAGACAAAAGTGCTTGCATTCAGTAAGATTGCAAACCCATTTATCGGTATCCTTGCCGGTATTATCGGTGCAACATGCTACAACAAATTTAAAGGTACAAAATTGCCTGACTGGTTATCATTCTTTAGTGGCAAACGTTGTGTAGCAATCGTTGCAGGTGTTGTTTCTATTGTAGTGTCCGCAATTTTATTATTCATCTGGCCTTTATTATTTGGTGCGTTAGTTAATATAGGTGAAGGAATTGTGGGACTTGGAGCTGTTGGTGCAGGTATTTATGCATTCTTAAACAGATTGCTCATTCCAACCGGATTACATCATGCGCTGAACAATGTATTCTGGTTTGATACAATCGGACTTGGGGATTTACAGCATTTCTGGGCAGGCGAGACGTCAGCAGATGTAACATGGGATTTAGGTATGTATATGTCTGGATTCTTCCCATGTATGATGTTCGGTATACCGGGTGCAGCTCTTGCTATGATCCAGACAGCTAAGAGTAACAAGAAGAAAGTTGCGATAGGACTTGTTGCTTCGGCAGCTATCTGTTCATTTGTTTGTGGTGTTACAGAGCCATTTGAGTTTGGTTTCATGTTCCTTGCACCGGCACTTTATGTTGTGTATGCATTATTATATGGTATCTTCACGGTAATCACGGTATTAGTTGGATTCAGGGCAGGTTTCAGTTTCTCTGCCGGAGCAACAGACCTTCTTTTCTCTGCATCCCTTCCGGCAGCAAAGAATACATGGATGATCATTCCTCTTGGTATTGCAGCATTTCTTGTATTCTACGTTGTATTCCGTTTCGCTATCACAAAGTTTGACCTGAAAACTCCTGGTAGAGAAGATGATGATGTAGAAGCAGAGAAAAAAGCAGACCTTGGCAGCAGTGATTACACAGCTGTAGCAGCAGCCATCTTAGAGGGTGTTGGTGGTGCAGCAAACGTTAAAAGTATTGATAACTGTATTACAAGACTTCGTCTTGAGGTAAAAGACAGCTCTTTAGTGAATGAGAAGAAAATCAAGTCAGCCGGTGCTGCAGGTGTTATCAGACCTAGCAAAACAGCTGTTCAGGTTATCATTGGAACAAAGGTTCAGTTCGTAGCTGATGAGTTCAAAAAATTATGCAAGTAACTAAAAACATGATGTTTAAGAGATAAGGTATAATCCCTTTTTATCAGAAGCGGTTCCAGTTGGAACCGCTTCTTTTATTACACAGCATAAGAAGAGCCGCACAGGTTCCTCTTTTATTTTGCGTGTGCTTATGATACTATGAAGGCATATGCGGATAGTATATGCAATAATGGAAAAGGGGCATAAATATGGCTAAAAATAAAGAAATTAAGACGAATGCAATGCGTCTTCTGGAGACGAAGAAGATTCCTTATGAGGCGCATACATATGAATGTGATGAATTTGTAGATGGTATTCAGATAGCGGATATGCTGGGACTGCCACATGAGAAGGTATATAAAACTCTGGTAACACAGGGAAACAGCAAGAACTATTTCGTATTTGTCATTCCAATTGAAGCAGAACTGGATATGAAAAAGGCAGCAAAATCCGTAGGCGAGAAGTCGGTCGCCATGCTTCATGTAAAAGATATCAATGCAGTAACCGGTTATATCCGTGGAGGCTGTACTGCGATTGGAATGAAGAAACAGTATGTGACCAGAATTGATGAGAGTGCGCAGGCTCTGGAGAAGATGATTGTCAGCGGAGGTAAGCTGGGCATGCAGCTGGAGCTGGCACCACAGGACCTGGCAAAGGCAGCCAATGCAGAATTTGCGGATATTACAGCGTAAGCAGAGATTACAATATTGCAGGGATATGGAGGAGGACACATGAGAACAATTCATGTAAATGATGTAACCGGTAACATCAGAGAGATGTGTATAGAAGCCAATCATTATCTGACACCGGATATGGATGCAGCATTGAAAAATGCAGTAGAGACTGAAAAGAGCGGTCTTGGAAAGCAGATTTTAAACCAGCTTCAGGATAATCTTAAAATAGCCGGAGAAGATATGATACCAATCTGCCAGGATACGGGAATGGCAGTAGTATTTATGGAGATTGGACAGGATGTACACTTTGAGGGTGGCTCTCTGGAAGAGGCAATCCATGAAGGCGTGCGTCAGGGTTATGTAGAAGGATACTTGAGAAAATCTGTTGTGAAAGATCCTCTGATCCGTGAGAATACAAAAGACAATACACCTGCTATCATTCATTATTCTATTGTAAGTGGTGATCAGGTGAAGATTACAGTTGCACCCAAGGGCTTTGGCAGTGAGAATATGAGCCGTGTATTTATGCTCAAACCGGCAGATGGTATTGAGGGCGTGAAGAATGCAATCCTGACAGCTGTAAAAGATGCAGGTCCCAATGCCTGTCCTCCTATGGTAGTCGGTGTCGGTATTGGCGGCACTTTTGAAAAATGCGCACTTATGGCAAAGCAGGCACTTACAAGACCTGTGAATGAACATTCTACGATTCCTTACGTAAAAGAAATGGAAGAGGAATTACTGGAGAGAATCAATAAAACAGGAATCGGACCAGGTGGTCTTGGTGGTACAACAACAGCGCTGGCAGTGAATATCAATACCTATGCAACACATATTGCAGGACTTCCTGTAGCTGTCAATATATGCTGTCATGTAAACAGACACGCCGTAAGGGTATTGTAAGGAGGACGAAGAAATGGACAGACATATCAATGCACCTTTGGATGCACAGACTGCGCGAGAGCTGCGTGCAGGGGATTATGTATATATTACAGGAATTATTTACACCGCAAGAGATGCTGCACATCTGCGTATGGATAAGGCATTGAACAGAGGAGAACAGCTCCCTGTTTCCCTGGAAAATAACATTATTTATTATATGGGGCCGTCTCCTGCAAGAGAAGGCAGACCCATCGGTTCAGCAGGACCAACAACGGCAAGCCGTATGGATAAGTATGCGCCCAGATTACTGGATCTTGGATTAAAGGGAATGATAGGTAAGGGTAAGAGAAGTGATGCAGTAAAAGAAGCTATTGTACGCAATGGAGCCGTGTATTTTGCTGCCGTAGGTGGTGCTGGTGCGCTGCTGTCAAAGTCCATACTCTCTTCAGAAGTGGTTGCATATGATGATCTGGGAACAGAGGCTATCCGCAGGCTGGAGGTAAAAGACTTCCCTGTTATCGTTGTTATTGACAGTCTGGGCAATAATCTGTATGAGACAGCAATAGAAGAATATAAACAGGAAGACTGAAAGGCAAACAAACATGAAATTATTAATTCAGAGAGTAAGGGAAGCTGCAGTTGCGGTGGATGATAAGACAATAGGGCAGATAGGGCATGGACTTTTGGTATTTGTCGGTGTGGCAGATACAGACACGAAGCAGATTGCAGATAAGCTGGTTGATAAAATGACAAAGCTTCGTATTTTTAATGATGCACAGGGCAAGACCAATCTTGCAGCAGCAGATGTGCAGGGAGAGTTTCTGATTGTCTCCCAATTCACATTATATGCTGACTGTCGTAAGGGAAACCGCCCTTCTTTTACAGATGCAGGCAATCCCCAGCTTGCAAATGAGCTGTATGAGTATATCATTGATTCTGTTAAGGCAAAGGGCTTTCATACAGAACATGGCAGCTTTGGGGCAGATATGAAGGTGTCTCTTTTAAATGATGGTCCTTTTACCATTATGCTGGATTCCAACGAAATAATAAAGTGATGACAGAAAGGAAATGAGAATGGACTCGAAGAAATATACAACATCAGAACTGATTAAGCGATTTCTACCTTATTTCAGACCATATTACAAGACGCTATTTACTGATCTGTTCTGCGCAGCTCTGACGACCATCTGTGAAATTATACTGCCTCTTATAATCAGGCAGATTACGAATACTGCTTTGCAGGATGTAGCACTGCTTACAACGAAAATGATAGCAGGACTTGGATTTCTCTATTTTATCCTGCGTATTATAGACTGTCTTGCCAATTACTATATGGCAGATATTGGTCATGTCATGGGTGCAAAGATAGAGACAGATATGCGTAGAGATGCCTATGCACATCTTCAGCAGCTTTCCAATACGTATTTTAATAACACCAAAGTGGGTCAGATCATGGGCCGCATTACCAACGATTTATTTGAAGTAACAGAATTTTCCCATCATTGTCCTGAGGAGTTCTTTATTGCCGGTCTCAAGATTGTGATATCTTTTATTATTCTGGCAAGAATACATCTGCTGCTTACTGTCATGGTATTTATATTCGTGCCTATAATGACTATCGTATGCCGTATGATCAACCGTAAGATGCGTTCTGCCTTTGGACAGCAGCGTTATCAGATTGGTGAGTTGAATGCCAAGATAGAGGACAGCTTACTTGGGCAGAAGGTCGTAAAGGCTTTTACCAATGAAGAGCTGGAGAAAGAGAAATTTGAAGAGGGCAATCAGGAATTTTTAAAGATCAAGACCTATACGTATATGCTCATGGGTATGTTCAATACTTCTACCAGAGTATTTGATGGTCTGATGTATCTGGTCGTGATTCTGGGCGGTGGATATTTCCTTATGGAACAGCAGATTCTCCCTGGAGATATGGTAGCGTATGTCATGTATGTATCTACACTGATTGCTACAATCCGCAGAATCATTGAATTTGCAGAGCAGTTCCAGCGCGGTATCACAGGTATAGAGAGATTTATTCAGATCATGGATGCAGATATTGAGATATTTGATGAGCCGGATGCAAAGGAGCTGGTAAATCCAAAGGGTGAGATTATCTTTGAAAACGTAAGCTTTGAATATCCGGACGACCATAACAAGGTATTTCATCATCTGAATCTGACGATTCATGCAGGTGAGAAGCTGGCAATTGTAGGTCCTTCCGGTGGTGGTAAGACTACGTTGTGCAATCTGATTCCCAGATTCTATGACGTATCTGGAGGAACGATTACGGTGGACGGCACCAATATCCGAAACCTGACATTGAAGAGTCTGAGACAGAATATCGGTATTGTACAGCAGGATGTATATCTGTTCTCAGGAACGGTGTATGATAATATTGCCTATGGTAAGCCGGGCGCTTCCAGAGAAGAAGTAATAGAAGCTGCGAAAAAGGCAGGAGCAGATGAATTCATAAGAGGACTCAGAGATGGATATGATACGTATGTTGGAGAACGTGGTGTAAAGCTCTCAGGAGGACAGAAGCAACGTATCAGCATTGCTAGGGTGTTCTTGAAAAATCCCCCTATTATCATTCTGGATGAGGCTACTTCTGCATTGGATAATGAGAGTGAATATGCAGTAGCGAAGTCCCTTAACGAGCTTGCAAAGGGCAGAACAACACTTACGATTGCACACAGATTATCAAGTATTCGTAATTCAGACAGAATTCTGGTACTGACAGACGAAGGAATTGTAGAAGAAGGTAATCATGATGAATTGATGGCACTGGGTGGCATTTATCATCAATTCTATGTGATGGCTAATGAAATTAAGTAAAGGAAGGCAGTAAGAAAGGTATGGCAGAAGAAAAAAAGAGAAAAGTAGTAGGAGTAGAAGATCCCAAGATAGAAACCAAAAGACTTACGATCTTTTTGATCGCAGTATTTGGTATTGCATGGATTGCAGAGCTTGGAGTCATTAAGCCCATGTATCAGAGTGGAGATGTGGACACGGTAAAGGAAGCGGTCAATATGATCAGTTCCATGATGTTTGCACCGGCTTTTGCATCTCTGATCGCCAGAGTCATGACAAAGGAAGGCTTGTTACATTCAGGATTCCAGTTTAATTTTGCAAAGCATAAGTTCTGCTTTCTGTTTGGATGGTTTGGAACAACAGCGCTGACTTTTCTTGGAGCAGTTCTGTATTTTATAATTTTCCATGACAATTATGATGCATCCATGACGAATTTCGTACAGGCTGCAATAGATAACGGCTCAGAGCTGGATGCAGTGAATATCATTGCGAATTTCAAGACAACTTTATTAATTAATGTATTCTCAGCGCCAGTACTGGATGTAATCAACAGCTTTGGTGAAGAATGGGGCTGGAGAGGCTATCTGCTTCCGAAGTTGTATCGTAAGTTTGGTACGACAAAGGCAATTCTGATCAGTGGTCTGATATCTGGTCTGTGGTATGCGCCTTTGGTATCTCTTGGATATTATTATGGTACAGGCTATGCGGGATATCCATTCACAGGTATTCTTGCTATGTGCGTATTTGGTATGGTCACAGGCTGTATTTATTCCTTTATCAGTCTGAGGAGCGGAAGTATTTTCCCTGCGATCTTCGCACACAGCGCAGTGAATGTCATGATGTCACAGGCTGCATATTTTACAAAGGATGGCGGCAATTTCTTTGTTGGACCTGCGCCGACAGGTATTGTAGCAGGTATACCGTTTATCATAGCAGCAGTTGTGTTCATGCTGTATTTAAAGAAACATCCGGTAGTCAGCAGTAATGAGCAGGAAGCAAAAGAGGCATAGTGCATGAAGAAGGAAATTACCTGCTTTGAAGCGCCTAAGATCATGGAGAAGGCATTGGATGTGGGAGAGGCGATGTTGTGTACAGGAGCCGAAATATCCAGAGTAGAGGATACCATTTTAAGAATATGCCACACATATGGCGGAGGAGTCATAGATGTATTTACAATTCTGTCACTGATTATTTTAAGCTGGCATACGACAGATGATCAGAATTTCACCCAGACGAGACGAATTTATTCCTATTCCACAGACCTAGGTAAACTGGAAGAGCTAAATGCACTGTCGAGGTATATCTGTGCCAATAAGCCCTCCTGTGATGAGATAGAACAGAGAGTGGAAGAGATCATGCATGGTGACAGACGACGTATTTCTGTATCGCGCATGATGGGATATATACTGGGGGCAAGTGCCTTTGCCATCTTCTTTGGAGGGAATCTCAGAGACGGTGTGGCAGCAGGTATTGTGGCATGGATTTTCTATTTCTGGGAATACATATTTGGCCCGCGCAGCAAAAACAGAGTAGTATATACACTGCTGTCATCTTTTGCAGTGGGCATATTGTGTATGTTGTCTGTCCTAAGTGGAATTGCAGTTCATGTAGATAAAGTCATGATAGGCAATATTATGCTTCAGATACCGGGAATCAATATGATGAATGCCATCAGGGATATGATGTGCGGAGATATGATCACGGGACTTCTGCGACTGATGGAAGCAATTATTCTGGCGGTAGCGATTGCGGCAGGCTTTGCGCTTGCAATAATCTGCTTCGCAAAATAAGGAGATTATTAGTGGTAAGTATGATATGGGAATTTCTTATCAGGAATTGCAGTCTGATTGTGAGTGGAGCCATAGGAACACTGGGATTCTGCCTGTTTTTCAGAATCCGCAGGGATAAACTGATATATGGATGCATAGGCGGGCTGCTTACCAGTCTGTTCTATTGCATATGCAGTGATTTGGGAATGTCAATTCTGATGCGCAATCTTGTCCCGGCTATTGTAGGAACCTTATATGCGGAGATCATTGCCCGTATTGTAAAGGCTCCTGCGACAGTATTTCTGATACCAGCGGTAATTCCCCTGACGCCTGGAGGGACTTTATACTATACAATGAGCGCTATTGTAGATGGAGATATGGCAAAGGCACAGGAACAGGGTGGAATCACGCTTCTGGTGGCACTGGGCATTGCCGTGGGAATTGTGTTTATTTCCGTTATTTTCTATCAGTTGACCAATTGGAACAGACGGCTAAAGGTTACGAAGAACAAGCCCTGGCAACAGGGGTGAGAAAGGCATGGTAATTCATATGAGAATGTATGTATACAGTATGAGAGAGTTTGATGAACTTCCCTTCTTTGAACAATATTGCAGCAAGAATCAGGTGGAATGGGCGTATACTAAGGAAACACCCTGTATGGATAATCTGGAAAAGGCAAAAGGCTATGATGTCGTTAATATAATAACTACTGTTATTAATAAAGAAATGATTGATAAATGGCATGAGCTGGGTGTGAAATGTATCGCGACCAGAACGATAGGATTTGACCACATTGACTGTGCATATGCCAAAGAAAAAGGAATGGGAGTCATTCACATTACCTATTCACCGGCAACAGTAGCTGATTATACAATTATGCTGATGTTGATGGGCTGCCGCAAAATACAGTATATCATGCAGCGTGCGCAGATTCAGGATTATACATTACAGGGTAAAATCGGCAGAGAGCTTCCGGGAATGACAGTAGGTATTATTGGAACCGGTAAAATTGGAAAGACAGTAATCAAGCATTTGTCAGGATTTGGCTGTAAGATACTGGCTTATGATATTTATGAAAGTGATGAGGTGCGTCAGTATGCACAGTATACAGATCTGGATACGATTTACAGAGAGTGTGATATCATTTCCCTGCATGCACCGGCAACAGATGATAATTATCATATGATCAATCATGAAGTAATGGATAAAATGAAGCAGGGTGTGATCCTGATTAACTGCGCAAGAGGTTCGCTGGTGGATACACAGGCTTTGATTGACGGTATTGAATCAGGTAAGGTCGGGTTCACAGGACTGGATGTAGTAGAGCATGAGAGTGGCTTATATTATTTTAACCGTATGGGAGAGCCACTAAATAATCCTCAGCTTGCAATTCTGAGATCTTATTCCAATGTAGTAGTGACACCGCATACTGCATTCTATACGCAGGAGGCAGTATCTGATATGGTAGAGAACTCTATTATATGTGCCAGGGCATATATAAATGGTGAGAAGACACCATATGAGGTAGTTTAATCAGAATCAGGCTTGCAAAAAGAATGTCCTATTAGGTATAATGTGAAAGAGAAAGAGGTGAAGAGCCTTGTCACAGTTTACGAAGAAGGCGATAGTAGAGACTTTCCTGGAGCTTTTGAAGGAACATTCTCTTGATAAAATTACAGTAAAAGATATTGTTGAGAAATGTGGCATCAATCGTAATACGTTCTACTATTATTATCAGGACATATATGATCTGATTGATGATGTTTTTGATATTGAGACAAAGAAAGTACTGGAAGATGAGAAGCAATATGAATCCTGGTATGAGGAATTGCTGAGAGTGGCGCTGTTCGTTGTTGAGAACCGACCGGCTATTCTACATATATACGACTCAAAGAGCCGCGATGTATTGGAAAAGTATTTGTTTGCCATCTGTGATAAGCTGATCAGAAATTATGTGGAGCAACAGGTTCAGGGTATGGAGGTCAGTGACAAAGAAAAGGAATTTGTCATTACTTTTTACGGGTATTCGCTTGTAGGAATGACACTGAACTGGATTAAGGGAAATTCTCAAAGTGATTCAGCAGATTATTTAAAAGGTATGGCAGCAGTATTTGAAGGGACAGTAAAGACCGCTTTGGAATGTACACAGAACTGTCTTGCAAATAAAAAATAATTTAGACGTTTTTGAGAAAATGCCTAAAAATCAGGCAGAATGCGAGCAATGTACAAATTTGAGACATTGCTCTTTTTTTGACCGTTTTTTTTGTCGAATAATGGAATTATACTGTAGAAAAAGGGAAAAGAGGAGGTGGAGACTGTGGATCATATCAAAGCGGAAAAACGTGCATATATTGTATTGTCAGTTGCGCAGTTTGCCCTGGGAGCATACCTGATAGCAAGACCTGAACAGTCTTTTTCCATTGCCTGTTATGCCATAGGTACGGTTCTGGTGGTATATGGAATCATTAAATTAATCGGGTACTTTACAAAGGATATGTATCAGCTTGCATTTCAATTTGATTTTGCAATGGGTATCTTATCTGCAATCGTAGGATGTCTGCTGTTGTTTCACTGGGAACATATATTAAGGGCATTTCCAACATTTGTAGGCATCCTGATTCTGATAGATGGTGTGTTTAAGATACAGACGGCATTGGATGCAAGGCGGTTTGGGCTGAGTAAGTGGTGGCTGATCCTGATATGGGCGATTGCAGCAGGTGCAGCCGGACTGGTATTACTGGTAAGACCGGTGGAAGCAACGAAACTGATTATGCAGTTAGTGGGAATTAACTTGATGATAGATGGTGGATTAAATTTATGGGTGGTCTTATATACAGTAAAAGAACACCGTAATTTCAGATTTCATAATTAACGCAGGGAGGATTTGAAAATGGGAGCATTGACACATGCAGCCGGAAGAATGGCTTTTTCAGCAGCTATTGATGTAGCACTGAAGGATGTAAGAAAGAATAGAGAAGAAGGTATTGTAAAGCTTGTCGATCTGATGGAGAAATACATGAGCGATGAGAAAATGGATGTGAACTATGATACCGTAAGAAACATGATTCGTGATAAAGACTGTACACTGAACAAATATATGAACAGGATCATTGATGAAATAGATCCACATGTATTAAAGACAACAGCACTGAACCTTGGATATGAAGCATTCTTCTATGGAACCAAGACCATAAGAAAAATGAGAGAAGTACACCAGTGTAATGTTCCCTGGCTGATTCTGATGGATCCGACCAGTGCATGTAATTTACACTGTACAGGATGTTGGGCAGCTGAGTATGGCAATCGTCTGAATCTGACATTTGAGGAAATGGACAATGTAATTACACAGGGTAAAGAGCTGGGTATTTATTTCTATATGTTTACAGGTGGTGAACCACTGGTAAGAAAAGCAGATATCATTAAATTATGTGAGAAGCATAATGACTGTGCATTCCTTGCATACACAAATGGTACTCTGGTAGATGAAGCTTTCTGTGAACAGATGCAGAAGATAGGTAATCTGTATCTGGCAATCAGTCTGGAAGGATTTGCAGAAGTAAATGACCTGAGAAGAGGAAATGGTGTATTTGGCAAAGTCATGAATGCGATGTCATTATTGAAGCAGCATGGATTGATCTTTGGTACTTCTATCTGCTATACATCCAAGAACATTGAGACAGTTACCAGTGATGAATTCGTTGATCTGTTAGTAGAGAATGGAAGCCGTTATGCTCTGTATTTCCACTATATGCCTGTTGGAAATGAAGCAGATGTGAGCTTATTGCCTTCTGTAGAGCAGAGAAAATATATGTACACCAGAGTACGTGAGATCAGAAATATGAAACACGGTAAGGGATTATTCACAATGGATTTCCAGAATGATGGTGAGTTTGTTGGTGGTTGTATTGCCGGCGGCAGAAACTACTTCCATATCAATGCAAACGGTGATGCAGAACCTTGTGTATTTATCCATTATTCAGGTGCAAATATCAGAGAAAACACCTTACTGGAATGCTTAAAACAGCCGTTATTTATGGCTTATCGTGATAATCAGCCATTTAATAACAACCAGTTAAGACCATGTCCAATGCTTGAGAATCCTGAGATTTTACAGAGAATCGTAAAGGAGACAGGAGCAAAGTCTACAGATTTGCAATCACCTGAGACTGTAGAGCATCTGTGTGCAAAGTGCCATGAATATGCTGATAAATGGGCACCTGAAGCAGATAAACTGTGGAATGAGTCTACACATATGGAGCATGCATATGAAAACTACAAACCCAAGGAGCAGAAGAATTGTTAAGTGGCTTATTCTATTAGTGTTTCTGGCAGCAGCACTGTATTTCTACAGGGGCTCTCTAGCGGAAATACTGGAAGGAATCCGTGCGCTGTCATTTGCACAATTGATAATAAGCTGTCTGATAGCGATAGTATTCTTCCTCATAGAGGGGGGAATAGTATACTATATGGCACATCCCTTTGAAAGCACGTATCATTGGGGAAAGGGCATCAGGACAGCCTATTTATGTGAGTTCTATCGCCTTTTGACATTGGGAAGCGGTTCTGGTTTTGCAGCAATCTATTATCTGCAAAAGGATGGAGTACCGTATGCAAAAGGCACGGGAATTACCATGCTGCAGTTTGTATTTAAGAAGATTGCAGTTATGATATTGGGTCTGATGGGCTTTTTGTATCTGCTTGGTACACCACAGACCAGTCAGATATTGTGTCAGTATCAGAATGCCATGATTATAGGCTGTGTAGTGACTATTCTTATTGCTTTATTTATGACACTTATCACGGTATCAGAAAAAATAAAGGACTGGCTGTTGTATGCAATAGACTGGCTGGAGCATAAAAAGCCCAAATATAAGCAGCAGATGGAGAAGGGGAGAGAGAATCTGATTCTCCTGAATGATACAGGGAAGGAACTTATGACGCATAAGAAGAGATTCCTTGTATTATTGGGACTTAATCTGATGAAGCTTATAGTTATTTACCTGATTCCTGCGTATATTTTAAAAGATATCAGTGTGTTGAATATACCACAGAGTGTTATGCTTATGGCAATCGCGTATATGCTGGCTGGTGTCATTCCTGCGCCGTCAGGCATAGGTTCCCTGGAATTTGTTTTTCTATTGTTTTTTAACTGTTTTGCCGGTGAAATGTATACAGTACCTGCGATTCTGGTCTTTCGTTTCACCACATGGCTTGCACCGTTTATCATAGGCGGAATCATAAAAATGGTGACTTCTTAAATGAAGTCACCATTTCTGTCATAAAGAACTTATTTGTATACTAATCCAAATGTCATAGTAGGCATATCTGTTTCATAAGTCAGAGTAGCCGGATTAGAATCCATATCATCAAAGATATATACCTGACCGGCTCCAATACCGATTAAACGATAGCTGGTTCCAAGATTTTGATATTTCTTGGGAATATCAATTATATATTTATAAGTTTGATCTGTCTTGGATATTTCTTTGCCACTCTTGGTAACATTAATTCTCAGAGAACATGCAAATGTATAGTCTTCGAGGAATGCAGAATATACTTCATAACATGCCCTGCCCTGATATCTCATTTGTCCTGTAACAATATAGGAATGATCTACATTATCAGGTGCCATATAGCAAAGTCTGGTAACTACATTACCATTACCGTTGTTTTCTACATTATTCCATGGTGCGTTGGAATCTGCTGCAGAGTATACAAGAGGAATTGTAGGGTTCGTCATTGTCTGGAATGCAGCAGCCTTTGCATTTGTATCAAAAATATAGCATGCGCCATTCGTATTTGACTGCGCAAAAGCAGCAATACTGTCAAGGCTGGTATAAGGGATGTTGCCAATCATCTGTGTTGTTACACCAGTATCTGAGATACGGAAGATTGGTTTGTAAGCAATCTTGGAAAATGTGGTAGTATCTTCAATGAATGTGCTGGTACTCATTACAACACGATTTACAGTATCCATATTTGCAAAAGCGTAGGAACCAATTGAAGTAATCGTACTGTCAATCTGGATGACAGAAACACCTTTTAATCTCCAGGGACGTTCATTTAAGGACCAGTAATCATAACTTGGAACTGCACCTGTTCCTGTTACATGAAGGGTTTCACCCTCGACTTTGATGACAACATCTGTACCGTCTAAATGATAGGTATTGTCACCGGGAATTGTCCAGGTTTCACCTTTTGCTTCTGCAATAGTAGTAGGAATTGCGCATATGGATAATGCCATAGCAAGTGTTAATGCCAATATTTTATGAACTTTCATAGAATTCTCCTTTCGTATGCATATAGGTTTATAATAAGTATAAAATTTTTTCAGAATGTAGTCAATCTATTTGCTGTTTTTTCTGTTGATGGTTCTTTTGTGCAAATAAATCTAATTCTATAGAAAGATGCCAAAAGAAAATGTAGCACAAAGCAGGGGGATTGGTGTAGACTACTTATGATAGTAAGAGGAAGGCTGGGCATAATTATGACAGGAGAAGAGAGACGTAAAGCAATTATAGAGATCATCAGCAAATCAACAAAGCCTGTATCAGGAACTGCACTTGCAAAGCAGTTTCAGGTAAGCAGACAGGTCATTGTACAGGATATTGCGCTGCTTAGGGCAGCGGATTATGATATTTATTCTGCGGCAAGAGGATATATGCTCATGCCGTCATTATCAGAGAACAAAAATAAAGAGGTCAGTAAAGATACAGATGCGATAACAAGAGTCTTTCATGTGTCCCATACAGATGAGCAGATGGAAGATGAACTGAATACCATTGTGGATATGGGAGGAAGAGTGCTTGATGTATACGTAGAACATGCGGTATATGGAGCAATCAGAACGGCCCTGCCTATTGCATGCAGGCGTCATGTGCAGGAATTTATGAGCAGTATTCACAGTGGCAAATCAACACCCTTAAAGAATCTTACAGCAGGAGATCATTATCATACGGTAGAAGCAGATGATGAAGACACCCTGGATTATATTGAAAAAGCTCTGAAAGAGAAGGGATATTTGTGTTCAGAATAATTTAAAGGAGACACAAAAAAACACCGTCCCCGATGCCATATGCATTGAAAACAGTGCCTTAAATGCACCGCCAGGGGCTCGAACCCTGGACACCCTGATTAAGAGTCAGGTGCTCTACCAACTGAGCTAGCGGTGCATTTATGCCGATTTCTCAACCGAACAATGGATAATATATCATATGGAAAAAAGAATGTCAATACTTTTTCTGAAAAAGTTACAATCGGAGGATCCGTATGAAGTTGTATAAAATAAATATTCAAGTTCATGGGGGAATATGGTAAAATAAATATTATTGTGAGAAAGATCAATCCGGTATACAGTATCGTAAGTAATGATATTGTATACCGCCTCAGACTGCAGGTAAGGAGATGCATAGGAATGTCTAAGATGATGTATGCAGTATTATCCTGTATGGGAGTACTGGTATTGATTATATGTGATATACAATGCATAAAACGCAGAACGGAATTAGGCAGGCGTGTTGCAGAATTATTATCAATAGGTGCGTTATCAGTAGCAGGATATACGATCATATTTTTATCTTCTGATTATAAATGGATGTCAGCCGGCAACTGCATCTTCTTTGCCGGAATGGACTGGTTATGCTATGCCATGTTCCTGTATACGATTGAGTATACGAAATATAAGGGTAAGGCATTGTTTGACCTGAAACCCTGGATGAAGCTTGTAACGGTTATCATACTTACGATTGATTCGGTTTCCATGCTATGCAATATAGTTTTGGAACATGCTATGAAGTTTCAGGTGATATACTACAGAAAAGAACGTTATTTAAGGTTCATTCCCCAGCCACTGTTTTATCTCCATCTTATTTTGTGCTATATTCCATTTGCGGTTTCTTTTTGTATCTTTCTGTATAAGGTATATACCGCACCACACATTTATAAAAGAAAATTCGGTTTTGTCATCCTGACATTAGCAGGTGTCATGGCTGCGAACGCAATGTTCCTGATCATGAAGCCACCGGTAGATATTTCCATCTATACGTATGCTGCTGCAGCGGTTTTACTGGATTACTTTACGTTTTATTATGTTCCCAGACAGCTTGAACATATTATGCAGAGACTGGGACAGAATAAGCAGAAGGATCTCCTGATCATGTTTGACGAAGAGGATAACTGCATTTATATGAACAGAAGTATGTTTCTTTTTCTGAAAGGATGTAAGGTTGACAGGGAAGCTTTTGAGAATGCATGGGATTATGAGAATCCGGGCAGGAGAACTGCCATACAGATAGATAATAATATCAGGAAGATATACGCCAAGGAATATGAGAAGCTTTTGGATGATAAAGGCAGATATATGGGATGTTTCTATATTATGCACGATATTACAAAAGAAAGGGAACAGCGTGAAAAATACAGATATATGGCAACCCATGATTCTCTGACAGGGCTATATAACAGATTGTGCTTCTTTGAAGAAGCAGAACTGTTCATGAAAAATAACCCACAGGAGCAGTATTATATTATCTGTTCGGATATTCGTCAGTTTAAGGTGATTAATGATATATTTGGTCCGGAAGCCGGGGACAGGATCCTGCGTACGATTGCAGACAGTATCAGGGATGCGGATGATCATAACCGTGTATATGGCAGAATTTCGGGAGACAGTTTTGCAATCTGTATGCCTGCACGCAATTTTAGTGAGGATAGTTATTTTATGCGTAGCGGGAGTACGCTTCGGATTAAAGGGATCAATTATCCTATTGTAAATCATATAGGGATTTATGAGGTGGATGATCTGAGTCTGCCGGTGTCATCTATGTGTGACAGGGCAATGCTGGCTATCAGTTCCATGAAAAATAATGTCCAACAGCAGATCATATATTATGATGAACATATGCGTAAGGAAATCCTGCAGGAACAGGAGATATTAAAGGATCTGACTCCTGCATTTGAAGAGAAGCAGTTTACCATATATATTCAGCCACAGTTCAACCACAGAACAGGCGAAATCGCAGGTGGTGAGACGCTGGTACGCTGGAAGCATCCAAAGAAAGGTTTATTGAAACCGCAGGCATTTATTTCTATGATGGAAGATAAGGGGCTGATCAGTAAGCTGGATCGGTATGTATGGAGAATGGCATGTGAATTCCTCAAAAAACTTGAGAATCAGGGGAAAAAGATATCACTTTCTGTTAATATTTCACCCAAGGATTTCTATTATCTGGATCTGTACAGAGAATTTATGGGGCTGGTGAAAGAGTATGATATCAGTCCGGCAGGCTTGAAATTAGAAATCACAGAAAGTGCTGTGATCATGGACGTTCCCAAGCAGGCTGCCCTGATAGAGAAGCTGCAGGCAGAAGGTTTTGTTGTGGAAATGGATGATTTTGGAAGTGGTTATTCTTCATTAAATACGTTAAAAGACATTCCTGTAGATATTCTGAAGCTGGATATGAAGTTTATGGAAAAATCCAAAAACACAAAGAGAAGTGCAGATATAGTACAGATGGTAGTTGCCATGGCAGATAAGCTGGGAATGCCTGTTATTGCCGAAGGGGTTGAAACGAAGGAACAGGCAGATTTTCTCGGACGGATAGGGTGTGATATCATTCAGGGATATTATTATGCAAAGCCTATGTCCATGGAAGAATTTGAACAACTTTTAAATAAATATCCATATAGGGATATAGTACAGAAAGGAATAGGCAATGATATTTGAGAGCCATGCCCATTATGATGATGAAGCATTTGATGAAGATAGAGAACAGTTATTATCTTCCATGCAGGAGCATGGAATAGAATATATAGTCAATGTGGGAGCGAGTCTTAAAAGTACTGAAACGACAGTGGCTTTGACCAGGCAATATCCTTTTATCTATGGAGCAGCGGGGGTTCATCCCAGTGAAACAACAGAATTAAATGAGGAGAATTTCAAATGGCTGACAGCACAATGTGCAGAGCCTAAGGTAGTTGCAGTGGGTGAGATCGGACTGGATTATTACTGGGAGGAACCGGATCATGAGATACAGAAGAAATGGTTCATCCGACAGCTGGAATTGGCAAGAAGCTGTCATAAACCTGTTATTATTCATTCCAGAGATGCAGCCAAAGACACCTATGACATTATGACTGCGCAGAAAGCACAGGAGATTGGTGGTGTAATCCATTGTTATTCTTATAGTGCAGAGATGGCACTTGATTATGTAAAAATGGGCTTTTATATAGGAATTGGCGGTGTTGTTACTTTTAAAAATGGCAAAAAAATGAAAGAAGTAGCACAAGCTGTTCCCATTGACAGGATTCTGCTGGAGACGGACAGCCCCTATCTGGCGCCTGAGCCAAACCGTGGAAAAAGAAATTCTTCACTTAATATTCCCTATATTGCAGCACAGATTGCGCAGATCAAGGAAATGGAGTATGAGGAGGTAGTAAATATTACCAATCAGAATGCCAGACGATTATTCCATATAAATGAACAGTAAGAAAGGACAGAATATATGGCTACACTTGGAAATCCAACCAATACCATAGAGGTACTTCAAAAATATAATTTTAATTTTCAAAAAAAATTCGGACAGAACTTCCTGATTGACTCCAATATACTGGAACATATTGTGGATGCAGCTGATGTCACAGAGGATGATTGTGTCCTGGAGATTGGACCAGGTATCGGAACCATGACGCAGTATCTGTGTGAAAGAGCAAGAGAAGTAGTTGCAGTAGAGATTGATAAGAATCTGATACCGATTCTTGCAGACACGCTTTCTTCCTATCAGAATGTTACTGTGATCAATGAGGATATTTTGAAGGTAGATATCAACAAAATTGCACAGGAAAAGAATCAGGGAAGACCAATCAAGGTTGTTGCGAACTTACCTTATTATATTACAACACCGATTATTATGGGGCTCTTTGAGAGCCATGTACCATTAGACAGTATTACGATTATGGTACAGAAGGAAGTAGCTGACCGTATGCAGGTAGGACCGGGAACGAAAGATTATGGTGCTCTGTCCCTTGCTGTTCAATATTATGCAAAGCCGGAGATTATGCTGACAGTACCTGCTTCATGTTTCATGCCAAGACCTAATGTAGACAGTGCAGTAATTCGACTTACCAGATACCAGGAACCACCTGTGTGTGCACAGAATGAGAAGTTCATGTTTGATATTATCAGGGCATCTTTCAATCAGAGACGTAAGACTCTGGTAAATGGATTGTCTAATGCACCAGGATTAAGGGTGTCAAAGGAACAGGTTGTTGGGGCTTTGGAAGAGATGGAATTGTCTGCTACAATACGTGGCGAAGCGCTTACGCTGGAACAATTTGCCGATCTTTCAGATATTCTTGGAAAAACGCGATAATTATCGTAAACTCTATATGTAGTAGCGTTGACATAAGAAAATCGTTATGCTAAACTTTATATAATAAAGTTGTCTGTCAACAAGATATATTTTTCAAATTGTCAGATAATAATAGGCTGAAATTGAGATAATATCAGCGTCTTTTTATGGGTAGAGCGAAAGTGCCAAAAGGGGAAATGGCTTATAGAGGTGATTTTACTTGGATAAATATGAATATAAACTTCGTTCGGATGAAATAGTAAAGCTGATTGAAGAAGAAAAATATGTGGAAGCCGCTAATATAGCGGATATGATAGACTGGCGAAGAGTAAAGAGCATTACGATGTTGTTGAAGGTATCAGCTCTTTACAGAGTCAACAGACGAAATGAGGACAGTAAGGCAGTATTACAGATTGCATACGAACGTTATCCTGCGAACCGGGCGGTTTTGTACTCTTTGTGTGAAGTGTCGGTTGAGCTGGATGATGTAGTTGCAGCGATAGAATATTATAAGGAATTTGTGAAACTGGCACCACGGGATAATGGTGTCTTTACGTTGCGTTATCGTATTCTGGAAGCACAGGAAGCAAGTCTGGAAGAAAGAATAGAGCTTCTGGAAGAATTGAAGAAGAGAGATTATCAGGAAGAGTGGGCATATGAGCTGGCATATCTTTATCACAGGGTCGGACTGGCTACAAAATGTGTAGAAGAATGTGATGATCTGATTCTGTGGTTCGGGGATGGCCCATATGTAATGAAGGCAATGGAGCTTAAAATGCTTCATGCACCTTTAACGCCGATTCAACAGAAGAAATATGATATGGCAAAGGCCAGACAGTCACAGGAAGACTACGCAGCAGGAGATACTTATTCTGAAGAGAATTACAGTGAAGAAGAATCATATGTGGAAGATGGTTATGGAGTAGAGGATGCCTACCCCGAAGAGAACTATAATGAGGAACCATATCCAGAAGATGATTATCGTACAGAGGAGATCTACACAGAGGATACGTATCTGGCAGATAATGCAGAAGTAGATAATATAGACAATTATGCAGTAGAAGAGAATCAGTCTGTAAGCAGTGCTTATCGTGATACGGGTTCTATTGATATGAGTCAATATAATACAATTAATCTGCAGAAGGTTGTTGCAGAGAGTATGAAAGAACTTTTTGCAGATGATGAAGATATTTTCGCAGAAGAAAGAGCGGATATTGTGCAGCCTGAGGACATTCATCAGGAGAATGCGACAGAGACAGAGGCAAGTAATCCATCTGCGGAAGATAATACAGAAGATAATACGTTGATACAGGAAGACCATGAGGAGCTGCCGCAATCAGAGCCGGAAACAACTGAGAAAGAGCAGACGGTTCCTGTACATACAAGTCGTGTTGCACAAATGGTGACAGGCGTGTCAGAAATAGCACCGGAACCTCATACCGGAGCTATCAGCAAAGTATTTGTACCCGGTGAGGATGCCCGAGTGATCAGACAGGATACAGATATGGACATGCTTCGGGATATTACAGAGGAATCTGTACAGGAAGAACATGACCGTCTGGAAGAAAACGGCGAGAATGTATTTGACGAGCAGCCTACTTTACAGGAAGAGATTGCTTCTATTCCTGTTCCTGAAGAAGAAGTTGCAGATGCAGTCCAGGAAGAAGAGCAGGATACGCAGGAAGAAGTATTCCATCCTATGACTGGACAGATGAATCTGGATGAAGTGCTGGGTGAATGGGAGAGAATGAAGCAGGAGAATGCTGCCAAGCACAAGGAAGAAGTACGTAAGCTGGTATTACAGCAGACTGGTAAGATATTCGAGAACTTCGATAATTCTGTTAAGAATGGAATATTTGGAGAATTAGAGAAGGAAGATGAGGGCGAAGTAGAAGAACTGACTGAGATTGAAGATACGCCAGATATGGAAGAGACAGAGCTTCAGGAAAAAATCACAGAGTCCCAGGCGTGGATGGATGAAGAAAACGAGACAGAATCTGTAGAATTATCCGATGCAGAAGAATCCATGGAAGAGATAGGGGAAGCAGCACCTGAACAGGAAGAATATCCAGAAGAGGAATATGTGGATGATAACGCAGAAGAAGATTCTGGAGAGATTCTTGAAACGCAGGAAATCAATTTGGATACTGCAGAGATCGGAGACCTGCCAGATAAGATCATTGAGACTACAGATAAAGAAACCAAGGGTGTAAGAAAAGAAGAAATCCGTGATTTCACCCCGGAAGAGCAGGAACTCTTTGAGAATTTTGCTGTAACAAAGAAGATTCGTAAGCAGATTATCTATGCTCTGGATAAGATGAGTCTGGCTGCCTATACAGGTAATGTCATCATTACCGGAGAAGCAGGACTTGGTACAGTTCGTCTGGCTAAGAATCTGATTCGTGAATATCAGGCACTGGATGCTAATTTCTCTGGTAAAGTAGCAAAGATCACAGGTGAAAAATTAAATCTCAGGAATCTGAGTGAAGTATTTGCTAAGCTGGGAAATGGTGCACTTATTATAGAAAAAGCCAATGGAATCACACAGGATAAGCTCTATGAAATGGCAAATCTGTTAAATCAGGATAATCTGGGACTGGTTGTCATTATGGAGGATACCCGTAAGGAAATTACCCATTTGTTAGAGAAGCAGGCATTTATTTCTGATTATTTCAATATCAGAATAGATTTGATGGAGATGGATAATAATGCGCTTGTGGACTATGCAAAGAATTATGCACTGGCGCTGGAATATTCCATTGATGAACTGGGAACGCTGGCGTTATATACCAGAATTGCCAACAGTCAGAGCGGTAATCATGTAGTAACGAAGGACGAAGTCAGAGACATCATAGATGAAGCAATCTGGAAATCCAAGAAATTCAATCTCAAGAACTTCGTAGATGTGTTACTGGCGAAGCGTTATGATAAAGAAGATATGATTGTATTAAGGGAAAGAGATTTTATGTAAACAAAAGAGGATGGGATGAATTCCTAATTCAAATGGAATGGGGTATGTGCATGAGCAAAGAAGAAAAGCAGACAGAGGAAGTGTTTATTTCCGAGGCAGATCAGTATGTATTTGGACAGGGAACGCATTATGAGATCTATAAGAAACTTGGAGCACATCTGTGCACGCACGATGGAAAAAAGGGTGCTTTTTTCGCTGTATGGGCGCCGAATGCACAGGATATTTATGTGATTGGTGAATTCAACGGCTGGAATGAAACTGCCGACAAAATGGAGAGAATCGGTGAAGGTGGTATCTATACTACATTTATCGAAGGCGTACAGGAAGGACAGATGTACAAATATCTGATAGAGCTTGCAGATGGAAGAAAGCTCTACAAAGCAGATCCTTATGCAAATTATGCAGAGTTGAGACCTGGAACAGCTTCCCGTGTATATGATCTGAACCATTTTGAATGGAATGATGGGAAGTGGCTGACAGCCAGAGCCAAAAAGGATATGAACAGGGAACCTCTTTCTATCTATGAGTGCCACATCGGTTCATGGATGAAGCATCCGGATGGAACAGAGGATGGGTTCTATACATATCGTCAGTTCGCAGACAGAATGGTGGAATATCTGAAAGAAATGCCATATACGCATGTAGAATTAATGGGTATTGCAGAGTACCCGTTTGATGGTTCGTGGGGATATCAGGTAACAGGATATTATGCACCTACTTCCCGTTATGGAACACCTGACGACTTCCGTTATCTGATTGACCTTTTCCATAAGCATAATATTGGTGTTATTCTTGACTGGGTTCCGGCGCATTTCCCAAGAGATGCACATGGTCTGTGCGAATTTGATGGTACATGTCTGTATGAACACCCTGATAAAAGAATGGGTGAACATCCAGACTGGGGAACTAAGATATTTAACTATGGCAAGAATGAGGTACGTAATTTCCTGATTGCCAATGCCTTATACTGGATTCGTGAATTCCATGTAGATGGTCTTAGAGTAGATGCTGTTGCAAGTATGCTTTACCTGGATTATGGTAAAAAAGACGGAGAATGGCTGCCTAACAAATACGGTGGAAATGAGAACCTGGATGCAATAGAATTCTTTAAACATCTCAACTCCGTGATTCATGGTTCCTATCCGGGAGTTATGACGATTGCAGAGGAATCTACGGCATGGCCAAAGGTAACAGGTGAACCTAAAGATGGTGGACTTGGATTTTCATTCAAATGGAATATGGGATGGATGCATGATTTCTGCGAATATATGAAGCTGGACCCATATTTTAGAAAAGACAACCATTACAAGATGACTTTTGCCATGACATATAATGACAGCGAGAATTATATTTTGCCGCTGTCGCATGATGAAGTAGTACATTTAAAGTGCTCCATGGTCAATAAGATGCCGGGATACGAGGTAGATAAATATGCCAACCTGAGAGTAGGCTATACCTATATGTTAGGACATGAAGGTAAGAAGCTGCTGTTCATGGGACAGGATTTCGCACAGGAGCGTGAGTGGAGCGAGGCAAGAGAGCTTGACTGGTACATGCTTCAGAATCCATTGAACCGTGGTATGCATGATTTTGTGGGTGAGCTGCTTAAAACCTATCGTAAGTATCCGTGTTTATATGAAATTGATAATGACTGGCTTGGATTTGAATGGATGAATGCAGATGATAAAGACAGAAGCATATACAGCTTTGTAAGAAGAACCAGAGATGGCAGGCAGCATATGTTGTTTGTACTTAATATGACTCCTGTAGAATATCCTAATTACAAGGTTGGTGTACCTATGAATACGAAATATAAGCTTCTGATCAATTCAGATGAAGAGAGATATGGAGGAGCAGGCCACAGAGTTCCAAAGGAAATCAAGGCACGCAAGGGAAAATGTGATAACAGGAACCAATATGTTGTGATTCCTCTTCCACCACTGACAGGAGTTGTATATCTATTTTAAACACAGATCCGATGTATTGAATTGCCAATACATCGGATTATTAAATAAAAGGAGACAGGAAATGGAAAAAGAGACAAAATGTATACAGGCAGGTTATGTACCAAAAAACGGTGAACCCAGAATGATACCCATTATTCAGAGTACTACATTCAAGTATGATACCAGTGAAGATATGGGTAAACTGTTTGATCTGGAGGCGGAGGGATATTTTTATTCCAGATTACAGAATCCTACAAATGATTATGTGGCAGCTAAGATTTGCGCACTGGAAGGTGGATCAGCTGCAATGCTTACCTCTTCAGGACAGGCAGCTACTTTCTTTGCAATTTTCAACATCTGTGGTGCAGGAGATCATGTAGTAGCTTCTTCTACCATTTATGGAGGCAGTTATAATCTGTTGGCAGTTACAATGAAGCGTATGGGAATTGAGACTACATTTATTGATCCTGATTGTTCAGATGAAGAACTGGAAGCAGCATTCCAGCCAAATACCAAAGCGGTATTTGGTGAGACAATAGCCAATCCGGCACTGGTAGTATTTGATATCGAGAGATTTGCCAAGGCGGCACATGCCCATGGAGTACCACTTATCGTAGATAATACATTTGCAACACCTATTAATTGCAGGCCTTTTGAGTGGGGAGCAGATATTGTGACTCATTCAACAACGAAATATATGGATGGGCATGATGCGTCCCTGGGTGGATGTATTGTAGATTCCGGTAAGTTTGACTGGTCTGCCCATGCAGATAAGTTCCCGGGACTGACAACTCCTGATGAATCCTATCATGGTGTGACTTATGCAGAAAAATTCGGTCTGGGTGGAGCTTTTATCACCAAAGCGACAGCGCAGCTTATGAGAGATCTGGGTGCAATGCAGTCTCCTATGAATGCGTATTTCCTGAATCTTGGATTGGAGTCCTTGCATGTGCGTATGCCAAGACACTGTGAAAATGCACAGAAAGTAGCGGAATTCTTACAGGCAGATGAGAATGTATCCTGGGTAAATTATCCGGGACTTCCAGGAAATAAATACTATGAAAGGGCAAAGAAGTACATGCCGGATGGCACCTGTGGCGTTGTAGCTTTTGGTGTAAAAGGTGGAAGAAGCGCAGCAGAGAAGTTTATGGCACATTTAAAAGTAGCCATGATTGCAACTCATGTGGCAGACGCACATACCTGTGTTCTGCACCCTGCATCAGCAACGCATAGGCAGATGAATGATGAAGAGCTGGTAGCAGCGGGTGTAAGCCCTGATCTTGTAAGATTATCTGTTGGTATTGAGAATGTAAATGACATTATTGCAGATTTAAAACAGGCGCTGGAAGCAGCTAAAACAGAATAGAAAATTTATAACAGGGGCAGAAAAAGGGTTACTTTTTCTGCTCCTGTTAAGTTTTTGCCCATATTTGCCGAGATATAAGGTAAGACGATTAAGTACCACATGGAAGAAAGGCTTAGGTTAACAGGATGAATATTACTTTGGATGCAAAATTATCTTCATCTCCTGTAGCCGATACCGACAGAACAACTACATATAAGACGACTGCTGACTCCCTTCAGGTCGGGAACAGCGGATATTCATTAGACATTACAGATAATAAAGTTATGGATGACAAGGCGTATCAGGGTCACGGATTGACCGCACAGGATATTATGTCGAAGGCCGGGAACACAAATGTTAAGGCCCAAAAAGACTTTATGATTGTGATGTCTAATTCTGTTTCCGGGGAAGACTTGGAGAAAATGCAGGAAGAAGGCTTTCAGCCGGGAAGTACAGATGTAGAGACATATGTCAGTATTGTAGACAGGATCAAAGTAACGCTTGCAAAAGCGGGAGTGGAAATAGCAGGATATAATGACGATTTAGATACAGCAACTGTGGAAGAGATTACAGGCAGCCGCATTGATGCCAATGAACTGGTGGACAAGATGCAACAGGCGGATATTCCTGTTACAGAAGACAATATCACAGCGCTTGTAAAGACTATTGCACAGGGTATGGAGATAGGAGAGCTGTCAGAAGACGCTTTAAAATATCTGTTGCTCAATCAGAAGGCTCCTACGGTAGATAATGTATATGTAGCCCAGTTCTCCAGCACGGATTCTCTCCAGCAGGCAAAGGGCTATTACAGTGATTATGCAAAGGGGTACTATGCGAAGAAGGCAGATACAATTAATTGGGATGCATTGCAGAGTGGAATTGATTCTGTAATCCGACAATCTGGACTGGAGAACACTGAAGATGTTCAGAAAAATGCCAGATGGCTGGTAGAATCAGGTATTGAACTGACACCACAGAATCTTTCTTATCTGTCAGATTTAAGTCAGTTGCAGCTTCCAATGGATGCACAACAGCTCCTGGATATGACAGTGACGGCTATGAGCAATGGCAAACAGCCTGGAAAAGCATTGATGACAGGGGAACAACCTGTCTGGCAGCAGGCAAAAGAGCTTGTAGAGCAGGCTGATTCCATCAGTGATGAAGCAATTCACGACACCATAGAAGCCGGAGAAACACTGAATTTCAAAAATTTAAGTGCTGCGCAGAAAGAAATTGATGCCAGAGAGGGTAGTGAGGCAGCTGCTGTAAATACTGAGGAGGTCTCTTTGCGGGAGATAGAAGCCAGACGCCAGATGGAAGAGATCCGACTGGTCATGACGCAGGAAGCCAACAGACAGTTACTAAAGAGTGGTTATCAGATAGACACAACAGAGCTGTCACAGCTTGTAGAGGCGTTAAAAGCCACAGAAGCCAATATAAAAGCATCTCTGTTCCAGGGTGAGACTGAGCAGATCAATGAGCAGCGGGCAGTGTGGTATGAGGATACACTTACACTGACAAAAGAGCTTGCAGCTATGCCGGCAGCCCTGTCAGGTAAGATATCTGCAAGTAAGACTCCCTTTACACTGGAAACACTTCATCAGGAAGGAAGTATATTACAAAGTAAATATGACAAAGCAGGAGAATCCTATGAAGCTTTGATGACAGCACCACGTAAGGATATGGGTGACAGTATTCAGAAAGCGTTCCGCAATGTAGATGATATTCTGCAAGATCTGGGACTTGAGACAAATGACAGTAATCGAAGAGCTGTGAGAATCCTTGGATATAATAACATGGAGATCACACAGGATAGCATACAGTCTGTAAAAGAAGCAGACATGCAGGTAACGGGTGTGATTCGTCGAATGACTCCTGCTACTACGTTACAGATGATCAGAGAGCAGATCAATCCATTGGATATGAATCTGGATGAACTGGAAGAATATCTGAATGAACAGGATAAGGACACAGGGTCAGATGCGGAGAAATTCTCTACCTATCTGCATAAGCTCGATCAGAGCCATGCAATTACAGAGGATGAAAGAGAAGCATATATTGGTATCTACCGTCTTTTCCGCCAGATAGAGAAAACAGATGGTGCGGCAATCGGAAGTGTAGTCGCTTCTGGGGCAGAAATGAATTTCAAGAATATGCTTTCAGCAGTGCGTACAAGCCGTCATAAAAATATGGATATATCCATAGATGATGGATTCGGTGGATTGGAGAAACTGATTGCCAAAGGGCAGGCAATTGACGAACAGATCATGGCAGGCTATCAGGACAGCCCATCCCAGGAGTATCAGCATCAGATGCAGTATTATGCTGCATTGTCCGGGGAAATCAAAGATGAACTGGTTCAGAAAACAGATGTAGATACATTGAAGGAAATGGACATTCAAGCCGATACTACAATAGAGCAGTTTGCACAGGAACTGAAACAGGCGTCTGAAGTAGACCAGTCGTCCAGACAGGATATGGAACAGGAGAGAGTACATAATTTCCGGGATTCCATGCAGTCTGCACAACAGGTTGAGGATAGTGTTATCCAGTCATTGATTGATTATGAACAGCCTGTCAGTGTGAACAATATCCAGGCAGCAGAATTATTACTTATGGAGAGAGGTTCCCTCTATAAGCAGATATTTGGAAGAAGCGGTGCTGCCAGCGTAGAAAATGACACGAGTGTCAATGATGCTTTTGATTCTGTCGGAGATATAGAACATGATACTCTATGGCAGAAGGCAGAGGATGCAGCCAATAACCTGACAGATAAGAGCAGTGCAGTCAGTGCATATCAGGAGCTGATTGGAGAAGCAGTCAGTGCAGTTGAAAATATGGTTCATACCTCTGATAATATCGTTGATGTGAAAGCTGCACAGATGTTGTATAAGGGCTTGTCTCTTGCAGGCAATCTTGCCAGGGAAGAAAATTATGAGCTTCCTGTCAATATCAAGGGTGAGCTGACATCCATTAACCTGAAAATATATCATAACAGCAGTCAGATGGGTAAAGTCACTGTTACGATGGATACAGATACACTTGGGAAGGTGGCAGCGGATTTTGATATCAGTGAAGAGAAGATTTCAGGTATGATCGCCTATGATAAGAAAACATCCGGACAGGATATAAAAATATTACAGGACAATCTTCAAGAACAATTCTCCAAAGCACAGCAGGAGAGTGGTCAGAACAAAAAGATATCCATTAGTCTGGCTGAAACAAAGACACTTGATCTGAACAGATTCGGACAGGATAGGGACGTAGAAGAGTCTGAAAAATTATCTACCAGGGAATTGTATCAGACAGCAAAAGCCTTTATTACAGCTTTAAAGAGTCTGGATCAGCAGTACGAAGCCTGACAGAATAACATTGCATAAAAGATAGGAGAGAAAGAACATGAGAATTAATTACAATATATCATCCATCATTGCAAGAAATTGCCTGAACAACAATGATACCCGTTTATCAGACTCTATCAAGAGATTATCAAGCGGCTACAAGATCAACAGTGCGGCAGATGATGCAGCAGGTCTGGCTATCTCCTTGAAGATGAGTGCACAGCTCCGATGCCTGAAACAGGCAAATAATAATGCCAATGATGGTGTATCTGTTGTAAATACAGCAGATGGTGCAATGACAGAGATGCATGAAATTCTACAGAGAATGAACGAACTGGCAATTCAGGCAGCCAATGGTACCAATGCGGATTCTGACCGTGAACAGATCCAGCTGGAGATTGACCAGCTGGTACAGGAGTTGGACAGAATTGCAGAAACAACACAGTTCAATGCACAGAATCTGCTGGATGGCAGTTTTGCCTATAAAGGATATACCAATACAGAGAATGTAAAAGTAATGTCCTATAGTGATGGCGTAACAAGTGGTACTTATATGATCAAGGGACTGGAATATTATCATGATGAAGATACCATTAAAGACTTTGATGCCTATATTAAACAGGATGCAAATGGTGAAGTAACACACGAAGACAGATATTCTGCAACAAGCGCAGATAAGGTACGCAATGCACTTGTAACGACAACAACGATCAATTCAGGTCTGAAGGCATTTCCGGATGGTTCCAGAGTTATTCTTGAAGATGAGAATATTGTAATCAAGGGTGAGAATGATTTCGAAGTGAAGCTTACCCTGAACGATCGCACCGCAGTGAAAGGCAGTGGTGTAACCACTACAAGTACAGTGAAATATTTCTCTACAGACAGCTTTAGAAATGTAACAGTACAGAGTCCTGACGGTACTGTAAAATACAATATCAGCGAAGTAAATTTTGTAAAGGAAACAGACAAGAACGGCAAACAGCTTCCAAACACGACAACCACGATCAATTCCGGTGCAACACAGAATCCATACAGTGGCTTGTCAGAGGACTTTGCGAATGCCTTTACAGATGAATTCGGCAATAAGGCGATTAAAGTCACGGACTGCAAGTTTGATAAGGCAACCGGTGAATTCATAGTCACAGCTGCAGCAACCGATGATCTGAAGACGACAAAGGAGAAGAAATTTAAGGTAGTCATAGAGAATCCGAATGGCTGGGACGAAACCAAGAGTGGCAAGTATGTGGATACACTGCCTACGACAGTTCAGGCTAATTATCTGAACAACTATCTGTATACGCACACAGATACGACAAGAACCACATACAATGTAGGAAATGAAGCAGATGATAAGAACAGTATTCTTCTGAATCTGACAGGTAAGGGAGCTATGCGTCTCCAGGTAGGAGCCAACGAAGGACAGGTGATTCAGGTAGAAATTCCGGCTCTGCAGGCGTTGTATCTGGGGGTAAAGGATCTGGATATTACAACGGAGGATAAGGCAACAGCGGCAATTGATATCGTAGGAGATGCAATCAACCAGTTGTCCGGTATCCGTGCCAAGATAGGTGCCTATGCGAACCGAATCGAACACACAATTACGAATCTTGACAACACAGAAGAGAATATGACAGCTGCTTATTCCCGTATTATGGATGTGGATATGGCAACAGAAATGACAGAGTATTCCACAGTACAGGTACTGGTGCAGTCTTCTACAGCCATGCTTGCACAGGCAAATGAAAGACCACAGTCCGTATTACAGCTGTTGCAGTAAAAATTGGGGATTTGTGTGTGTCTGTACATACTTGACATAAATTCAATATGCGCAAATAACATGCACAGAAATGAGGATTAGTATGACAACAGAGAAAAAGCAGATGTTCACAAGAAGGATTACACAGGCGAACAAAACACAGCTGACAGTAATTGTTTACGAAATGCTGTTAGCATATCTGGAAGATGCCAGGGCAGCACATGATGCCGGACAAACAGAAGAGCTTGTCCAGAATATAGATCTTGCCAGAGCATGTATCGGGCAGCTGCGCAGCAGCCTTGACTTCCAGTATGAACTGGCGGGCAACCTGTTCTCACTGTACTGTTATGCAGACAGAGAGCTGGCACGGGATATGTTCAGCCTGAAAGTAGACAATCTGGATACGATTGAGATGATCTTTACAAAGCTTAGAGATGCCTATCAGCAGATCAGTAGTCAGGATCAGTCCGGTCCATTGATGGAGAATATCCAGTCTGTGTATGCAGGACTTACCTATGGCAGAACAGATCTCAATGAAAGTCTTGTTAATTATGATGCAAAGAGAGGCTTCCTCGTATAGAGGGAGCTTTTTCTATTTGTTCCTCTTCTAAAAACAATTCCATCCGCTGTGCCTGATTCAACAGGAAACGATATCTCTTTAAAGCGGAATTCACCTCATAAATATAGCAGTCAATCAGATCAGGGTCTGTTGCGTAATCAAATCCACAATAGGCAACCTCCAATGCATGCTGTGTCTTGGCAATATCAGCAAGAAGCTTATCCCTTGCAGAAGGTATTTCAGGATTGGCAGGAGCCGGAGGATAATTATTCAGGATACTTTTCAGACTAAAGTAGGTTTTCATGAACATCTACATCCTTTCAGTGAAGTTATTATAGTATAGGCATCATCATTCTAATCTATGCAAAATACTGGAAATTAGTACGAGTTTTTACATTTGAAACGAGTTTTTACATTTCGGGTAGACAAAAAATTGTTGTCTGTTATAATCGAACCCTGTCAGGAAGACCGGTCAAAGAATCTGACGGGAAGGTATGAAATCAAAATGGAACTATTAATTGGGATACTGATTGTAGCGGCATTCATGGATATGCGGCACTATAAAATTCCAAACTGGTGCATTGCACCGGGAATGGCAGCCGGACTGTTTCTTAGCTGGCAGCAGGGTGCAGAAGTATTGCTTGTAGTTCTGGTACAGACAGCACTGATCTTTGCAGTGTTCTATCCCTTTTATCTCATGGGAGGAATCGGTGCAGGAGATGTGAAGCTCTTTATGCTGCTTGGCTGTTATCTTGAGCAGCATAAGCTTATGGTCTGTATTGGCATAGCAATGATGTTGGCAGGAGCTGCTGCACTGGTAAGGATTATCTGCTCAAAAGAATGCAGACAGCATGTAAAAGAAGTGTTGTGTTATGTTTATAAAATGTTACGGACGGGTGCCATGACTGATGATATGCCTCTTAAATCCAGGGCTGCAGTAATCCGTCTGGCAGTACCCGTTCTATGCAGCACATTGCTTTGTATGGGAGGTGTGTTGTAATGCGGGAGAAGCTGCTTGCAGTATGTGATAAAGATGAGAGATATCTACAGGGAATGCAGGAGTATTTTCAACGAAAGGGGACAGCAGATTTTCAGATTGTGACTTTTACAGCCCTGGAACAGGTCATCAGTTATAGTCAGAATAAACCGATAGAAATCCTCCTGATCGGAGAGAATGCTTATGCTGAGGAAGCCCCAAATGCACGGGCAGGTAAAATTTATCTTTTGTCGGAAAATGGTCACAATGTAAATGCAGAATATCCGGTCATAACCAAATTTCAATCCATGGCAGGAATCTTTGCACAGATCATGGAAGAATATGCGCAGGACCTTTCCTGTAGTGGTGCAAGTGTACGTAACAGGAAAAGAACGAAACTGGTCAGCTTCTATTCTCCAGACCGGGCAGATGCACAGACAGCGGCAGCCCTGGCAGCGGGACAAATGCTATCCAATGCAGGAAGTAAGACATTATATCTGAATCTGAGAGCCTTTGCCGGCTTTGAAGAATTATTGCATACAGAATTTGAGGCAGATGTGACGGATTATTTCTACTTTGTGCTGCAATATGCAGATAAGGCACTGTACAAGCTGGAAAGCATGAGAAAGACGCTGGGTGAATTACATTATCTTCCGCCGGCTCTGGATTATGCGGATCTGCTGCAGATTACAGAACAGCAATGGGAGCAGGCGATTGATGTATTGTTGGATAGTGGGCATTATGAAGTGATTCTGCTGGATCTGTCTGAGATCTGTCAGGGATTTTATTCCCTGTTGGCAAGAAGTGACAAGATTGTTTTTCTACAGGGAGATTCTAGGCAGTCACAGGCAATGAAAATGCAGTATCAGAAATTATTGGAAGCAAGAGGAGCAGTTAAAATAACAGACAAGACATGCTATAGCACTTTGCCGGAGAATTGGGAGAAGGAATGCTGCAATTATGAACGGCTGGCTGCGACCAGGATGGGGGAACTTATGAAACGTGAATTATGGGATATCAGGGACAGGGGAGCAGTCAATGGAGAGATATGAGCAGTGCAGACAGACTGTAGAAGAAGGATTGCGGCAGAAGATTGACCTGTCCAGGGAAGTATCTGATGAAGAAGTCAGGGAAATGATTGATGAGATGGTCATTCACTGTTCCAGACAGTATGCTCTTTCCCTAAAGGACAGACAGCAGCTGGGGCGTGAGATCTTTGATGCCATTAGACGTATGGATATTCTACAGGAGCTTGTGGAAGAGGAAGAAGTGACCGAGATCATGATCAACGGTACGCAGGGAATTTTCATAGAACGGAAAGGCAGACTCTTCCAATGGGATAAGAACTTTGCATCAAAAGAGAAGCTGGAAGATGTCATACAGCAGATTGTTGCAAAATGCAATAGGGCAGTGAATGAGGCATCCCCTATCGTAGATGCAAGACTGGAAAATGGAGCCCGCGTGAACATTGTACTGGCGCCGGTAGCTTTGAATGGACCAATCGTAACCATACGAAGGTTTCCGTCCCATCCAATCGGCATGACGGATCTGCTTGCATATGGTTCTCTTACCCAGGAAGCAGCGCAGGACCTGGAGAAATGGGTCAGGGCAGGTTATAACATTATAATCAGTGGTGGGACAGGCTCTGGCAAAACGACATTTTTAAATGCCCTTTCCCAGTATATCCCATCCACAGACAGAGTGATAACCATAGAAGATTCAGCAGAATTACAGCTTCAGGGAATCCCCAATCTGGTGAGACTGGAGACAAGAGACAGTAAAGGAGAAGGCACAACGGCAATTACCATACGGGATCTGATCAGAAGCTCACTGCGTATGCGTCCTGACAGGATCATCGTTGGAGAGGTCAGAGGCAGCGAGGCAATTGATATGCTGCAGGCACTTAACACCGGGCATGATGGCTCTCTTAGCACCGGTCATGCCAATTCTGCAACAGATATGCTCATGCGTCTGGAGACGATGGTGCTTATGGGAATGGAGCTCCCGTTAAGTGCCGTGAGAAGACAGATAGCATCAGGAGTGGACATTATCGTGCAGCTTGGAAGACTTCGTGACAAATCCCGTAAGGTTCTGGAAATAGTGGAGATTACAGGTTATGAGGATGGTGAGATCGTGACCAGACCATTGTACCAGTATCAGGAGACGGGGACAGATGAGGCGGGACACGTTATGGGACAGCTGCAGATGTGTAATCCTCTGATGCATACAGATAAGCTTTTAGCAGCCGGATTATAGTTACGGTTATTTTATTTTTTGACTTTAATATTAACAAAAATTATGAGATTAACAATAAATAATAGACTAACAAAAAATATTTTTATAACAAAAGAAAAAAGTGGACAGGGAACAGAAATCAATTATGAAGAGTATTTCTTTTCCACAAGAGAACTGATAATCAACGTATTGCTGGGTATAGCAGGAATTGCGGTAATCAGTCGGATGTTTTTTGACAGTATGATTGCATTTATCCTGTTATTGCCCGCTGTATATCTTTTCCTGATAAAAAGACGGGATAAGCTGTGCAGGAACAGAAAGCAGAAGCTGGAAAAGGAGTTCCGTGATGTTATTTTATCAGTATCTGCAAATCTTGGGGCAGGGTATTCTGTAGAAAATGCGTTTAGGGAATCCTATCAGGATATCAGTATGCTGTATGGAGAGAACAGCCTTATGGCCGGGGAATTGTATCTGATGATGCGGAGACTTCGCAATAACGACCAGCTGGAAGATATTCTGCTGAGTCTTGGCATACGCAGTGATGTGAAAGATATCCGGGATTTTGCAGAGATATTCCGGATTGCGAAACGTAACGGAGGCAGTCTGTCAGGCATGATCGGTAATACCGCCAGAATGATTGAAGGGAAAAGCGAGGTACGCAGAGAAATTGATACGATCATGAGTGAGAAAAGGCTGGAACAGAGGATTATGGAGCTGATGCCTTTTGGCATGATGTTGTATGTATCTTTTACTTCACCGGGATTCTTCAACAGTCTGTATCACAACCTGACAGGGGTATTGCTGATGAGCGTCTGTCTGATTCTGTACGTGGTGGCTTGTCTGATGGCTGAGAAAATATTAAAGATAGAGGTATAGGCAAAGGAATGGGAGAAAAGATAGCACAGAAACTGTATCAATGGCTGGAACAGCTGCCCCATAAACCGGACTGGCTTCTCTATAACGGTAACGTGCGGGAAGATATTCTTGCGCTGGAGCCGACAGCGGATGTGACACGCAGGCAGAGACAATATGTCATAGAGAAACTGTCCTTGTGCTGCCTGATTATGGCAGCTGGTGTATTTCTATCCCTTGTTGTGTGGATAAAAGGCAACCAGGACACACAGATTGTGGATAACCGTTTATACAGAGAAGATTATGATGGAAGCAGTCAGAGTCTGAAACTGACAGCAGATAATGGAGAGACAAAAGCACAGTTTGATCTGGAGCTGATGCCAAGGGAACTGTCCGAACAGGAGATGAACAGATTATATGAAGAGTTTATTCCCCGATTGGAAGAGCAGATTCTGGGACTAAATGAAACGCTGGACCGTATTGAATACGATATGAAACTGATAACCTCGATGGATGGATATCCTTTTCAGGTAGAGTGGACAGTGCCGGATCAGTATATGGATATGAAGGGAAAGCTATTACAGGAAGAAATGGTGCAGCCAGTGGTAGAGGAGCTTGGTGCGAGGATCAGTTATGGTTCTTTTGTTATGAACTATACCCTTGCCTGTTGTATCTATCAGAGGGCAGAGCCTTTTACCCTGAAGGAGAAGATAGCAGCACAACTGTTGAGTCTGGAAGAGGCAGACCGTAAGAAAGAATATATTACGCTTCCAACGGATTATGGTGATACAGAACTAAAATGGAGCGGGACAAAAAACTATACAGGGTTGTTGATTCTCTTTCTGACGCCTGTATTGACGGTTATGATCTATATGATGAAAGACAAGGATCTGCATAAAGAAGTGGAGCGCCGGGGTGAACAGATGCAGGAAGATTATGCTGATATTGTCAGCAAGATATCGTTGCTGATCAGTGCCGGAATGACCGTTCAGGGAGCGTGGGGCAGAGTAGCAGGAGATTACCGCAGAGAACGGGAACAGACAGGAAGAAAGCGATATGCCTATGAAGAGATGCTTCTGGCGATACATGGGATAGAGAATGGAACTTCAGCCAGAAACGCATTAGAGCAATTTGGGCGCAGATGCAGACTGCCCGGTTATACGAGACTGGCAACGTTACTGGCACAGAACCTGTCAAAGGGCAGTGCAAATCTGACATCTATGTTACAGGCAGAGGCAGCGGATGCCTTTGAAGAACGGAAACACACAGCCAGGAAGCTGGGAGAAAAGGCGGGAACGAAAATGTTGGTTCCTATGATGATGTTATTGGGTATTGTCATGGTAATTATCACAGTACCTGCACTGACATCCTATTAAAAATAAAAGAATGGAGAATAAGAAAATGAGAAATTTAAGAACATTTATGAAGGAAGAAGATGGAATGGGAACAGTGGAGGTTATTCTGATCATTGTAGTTTTGATCAGTCTGGTTGCCTTATTTAAGAAGGACATTACAAGTATTGTGACAGACATTATGAAGAAGATCAAATCCAATGCGAACAGTATCTAAGCCAAAGGGCTATCTGACGGTATATCTGTCGCTTGTGTTTGCAATTGTGCTCTCTCTGCTGCTTACACTTATTGAGGGGGCAGCAATAGGAGCCACAAGACTGCAGGCGGAGCTGGCAGCAGATCTTGGACTGGATTCTGTGTTTGCAGAATATCACAGGGAGTTAATGAAGCAGTATGGTGTATTTTACATAGATGATTCCTATGGCAATGAAAAAGGCGGCATCAGCAGAGTAGAACAGCATCTGGAGAGTTATCTGCGGTATAACTGTAATCCCAATACGGATGGAAAGCTTCCTGTCGGACATAGTCTGATCAGGCTTACCAATCCGTATCTGGAGATTGAACAGGCTGCTTTTGCAACAGATGGATACGGACAGGTTTGGAAGGCACAGGCGATTGAGTGCATGAAAGAAAAATATGGGATCAGTTATATCAATGATATCAGGAATTATCTGAATATCATTGAAGCCCATGGTCTGGTCAATAGAGATATCATGTCGGAAATCGATCAGAAGAAGCAGGAATTCGAGAGAGAATTAGAACAGGAAGAGATAACGGAAACAGATGTCAGTACAGATGGAGGCTATTCTTATGGCCAGATTAACGGCTGGCTTAGTGTATTGCATAGAATTGGCGTAACACAGCTGATTGCAGAGGACATGTCCAGTCAGCAGATTCAGGCAGGGCAATATATCAGCAGCCGGGCAAAAGCCGGAAATATGAATCAGGGCTGTGGACTGACTGAAGGTATAGAGTCTCCTGATGGAATAGATGATGAACTGTTCTATGGCCAGTATCTGCTGGATCGATATGGTAATTACACCAATCAGAAAGAACAGAGCCTTTTGAAATACCAGGTAGAGTATATCCTGTATGGAAGTGACAGTGATGCGGTCAATCTGCAGTCTATGGTCAGAAGATTGCTGGCAATGCGGGCAGTGTCCAACTTCATTTATCTGAATGCGACAGACCATGCTAAAAAAGATGAGGTTAAGATAATTTGTGAAATACTTTGTACATTGCTTCTGGTGCCGGAGGTCAGCGATGTATTGACCTATGTTGTCTTAGGCGTATGGTCATATATTGAAGCAGTAGCAGATGTGAAAGGGCTTTTGCAGGGATACCGTATTCCTTTGTTAAAGGACAGGGGGCAGTGGAGTACTAATCTATGGGATATGTTAAAAGGTACTGTGTCAGTGGAATCCATATCGCCCAATACCACCAATGCAGGCCTTTCCTATGAAGACCATCTGAGAGTATTTCTGATGCTTATGAACAGACAGGATAAGGTCATGCGAAGTCTTGATATTGTGGAAATGGATATCAGACAGACCTCGGGAAATGAACATTTCAGAATTGACCAGTGCATTTCTTATCTGAAGGTGGGCTTCGGATTCTCTGATACAGGAAAAAGGGAGTACGTATTTGACCGTGCCATGGGGTATCAATAAAGGAAAGGAGCAGACAGATATTTTCTTACAGGAATTAAGTATGAATCAAATCAATAATAAGAAAGGAAGAACAAAGAATTTCCGGACGAAGTACAGACAAACGCTTTTGGCATATGTAACAGTTCTCTGCAAGAAGATATCTGTCTGCGTCCTTTCCAGATATAAACGTAAGGCAGCAAAAGGCAGTATGACAGTAGAAGCTGCATTTGTACTTCCCTTTTGCCTGTATGCCATGGTAAATCTCATGTCTATTATGGAATTATACAGACTACAGGGCAATTTAAGTGCAGCTATGCATAACACGGCTAAGGATATGGCGGTCTATGCACATTCTATTGAGAATAATTCTACGGCATTGAATGCTACGTATGCCGGAATTAAGACGGAGTCTGAGCTGGGGGAGAAATATCTGGATCATTCACCTGTAACAGGAGGTGCGATGGGTATACTATGGCTGCAGTCCAGATTTCTACAGGAAGATGAGTGTATTGATCTGGTGGCTTCTTATCATGTAGGACCGACCTTTCGATTGATGGGGTATTCCGGCTTTGTCATGTATAACCGGACAAGAACAAGGGCCTGGACAGGGTATGATAATGCAGGGGCAGCAGGAAATGGCAGGAACGAGGAACAGCTTGTATACATTACACCAAGTGGAAGTGCTTATCATCTGTCAAAGAACTGTTCTTATCTGAAACTGTCGATACAGGGTGTGGATAAGGATATAGTGGGCGAGCTTCGTAATAAGGATGGAAGTATTTATTATGCCTGTGATGACTGTGGCAATCGGGACAGCAGCAGGGTATTTGTGACAGATTATGGAAACCGCTATCATACGACGTTACAGTGCAGCGGTCTTAAAAGGACAATTTATCTGGTTCCGATATCTCAGGCACAAGGGCGTACACCTTGTAGTAAATGTAATTGAAATTGAAATGAGGATGAATATGAAAATAATATACGCAATAACAATAGGAGTTATGTTTCTGCTGGCAGCAGAGGATGTTCGAACAAAAGAGATGGACTGGTGGAAGCTGGGGATGCTGGCATGCATCTGTCTGATTGGGTGTATCTATATGCCGCAGAAGAATCTCTGGAGTATGGCAGGTGGTGGAATGATTGGATTGTGCATGATAGGGATTTCTTTTCTTAGTAAAGAACAGATCGGTATTGGGGACGGAATTGTGACAGGTCTGCTTGGATGTCTGCTTGGGGCAAGGGGATGTCTGGTTATGCTGTGTATCGCTTCCTGCCTTATGGCTGTTATATCCATAGGTATTTTAATCTTGAAAAAGGGCAGTCGAAGGACAACACTGCCTTTTGCACCGGCATTACTGGGAGGATATATTGCGGCGCTGGCGGTGCTTGGATGATAAAGAGAAGAACGGGCGGATATTTTACAGTTGAGGCAGCGCTGATTTTACCAATGGTAATACTGTTCATGACAACTATGCTTTTTGTAGGGTTCTATGTATATGACAGATGCATGCTGGAGCATTGTGCCTATGAGGCGGCGGTGAGAGGAAGCAGCAGCCTGTACCGCAGTAATGAGGAGGCTTATGAAGCTACACTGGACGCAGTGAATCTCATGGTAAAGGATAAAATATTTGCAGCCAGGAATCTGGAATATTATATAACAGTGACTGGCCCGGATATTGAAGTGGTGTACGAATGTGATGTAAATGTACCTTTACTGAATTGGTTAAGCCAATACACGAAGGAAGTGAACTTTCATGTGTATGCAAAAGGCAGGGCGCCAAGAGGGCGGCAGGTGAAGCTGATCCGTATCATGGATCGGATTATCAATTGAAAGAGCGAGCCACGTAAATTTGTTAGAAAGAAGAGATGATAGAGAATGAAAACGGATAGTTTGCCACAGAAGAGTTTTGAGAGAAATATGAATCATAATTATATGATTTTGAATCAGCCAAACTTCTTTCATGAGCAGGAGGAAGAGCAGGACTACAGGGTAAGGATGTTATTGGATAACAAAATAGAGGGGCTATTACCCGTATCTGACCGTACAGTGAACGGTGAAAGTAAATATTATTATGAGATAAATTCCTTGCAGTCCATGGACAGGATATATGCAAAAGAGGAACTGGACTATCAACAGTTATGTACATTGCTGCAGGGGTGTATTCATCTGTATGACAGTCTGGAGGAATACCTGTTAGATGGTTCTCAGGTTATTCTAAAACCGGAATACATTTATTTGAATATGGATAGTTTGGAGCCGTATTTTGTATATTTTCCGGAGTATGAGAGCAATGCAAGAGACAGCTTCGCATCCTTTATTGAGGAACTGCTCCGAAAGGTGGATCATACGGATGAACAGGCGGTGATGCTGGCATACCAGGTATACCGTTATACGAGGAATACCAATTATGTATTGCGTGAGATTACACAGATGATGGAACAGACAAAAGAGGACATACCACCGCAACAACAGATGCCTTATGAATCAGAGGATTCTTATAGGCAGGAGGCGCACTATGATGACTGGGACAGTATATCCTATACATCTTCATCACCTGTGGAGAAACAGGAAGAACCGAAAGCAGAAAATGACACTGCAAATATAGGGAAAAAGGACCTGAAAAAAGCAGTCATGTGCTTTATCCTGACAGGTATTGCGGCAGTGTTGCTGGCCGGATGCAAGGTGGCAGGGCTTTATCCGCTGGATGAAAAACAGATTCTGTATCTGTATGGGGCAGTCAGTATGTCTGTTATGGCAGGGGTTATCTTTCTGGCATGTTATTTTAAAAAGAAAAACCGCATGAAAGAGATCCAGGAACTACAGGAAGATAGACCATTAGAGAAACATGGGCTTGTAGAATATCCTTCTTATTATCCAGAAGAGAGGGCATTTGAAGAAGTTCATTCCTGGGAGAAAGAGCCTGTAGTACAGCAGCAGTATGCCTATGGAGATACCATATGCCTGCAGCAGCTTCCTGACAGGGAGCCTTATCTGTCAGGGAGAGTAAATGGAGAGGATATCATGATACGGCTGAATAATCTGCCTTTGACGATTGGCAAAATGACAGGCAGAGTGGATTATGTCATTTCTGACAGTACTGTCAGTAAAATCCATGCCCGAATTGAAGAACGGAATGGGGCTATTTATGTAGAAGACCTCAATTCCACAAACGGAACACTTCGAAATGGAAGCATGATTGGTATGAATGAACCGGTATTATTACAGGTAGGGGATGAACTCACAATAGGCAGAGTGAACCTGAGAGTATGTGCATAAATTGTTGCTGGAACGAGGTACGAGTGAACAGTAACGATATGTTTGGAAACCTGTTAAAACAGGTGCGGAATGGATTGACTGTAGATAAGGTTTAGAGTATACTTAACTTAATGAAATAGTGTAATGCATGAGATTTGGAGTCAAGCATAAGGATACCTGTGGAGGGTTCTTTTTGCTTGGCTTTTTTGCGCATGTGGTTCTGAATAGTTAATAGTTACTCAATTAAGAAGAGGAGGATATAGATATGTATGATGTAATCGTTATTGGTGCCGGTGTAACGGGATGCAGCATCGCCAGAGAGCTTGCAAGGAAGGAAAGGCAGATTCTTGTACTGGAAGCGTCCAGTGATATTTGTGAGGGAACAAGCAAGGCAAACAGTGGTATTGTCCATGCGGGGCATGATGCCATGCCGGGAAGTCTGAAGGCGAGGTTAAATGTAAGAGGTAATCAGATGATGGGTGAGCTGGCACAGAAGCTGCAATTTCCTTATCGCCAGAATGGCTCACTGATATTGTGCTTTGAAGAAGAAAATAAAGGAAAGCTGCAGGAATTGTATGAAAGAGGTATACAAAATGGTGTGCAGGGGCTTCAGATATTAACACAGAAGGAACTTCGGAAGATGGAACCTAATCTGACAGACAATGCAGTGGCTGCGCTCTACGCACCTACAGGTGGTATTGTATGTCCTTTTGGTCTGACAATTGCTATGGCAGAGAATGCAGCAGAGAATGGTGTCCTTTTCCAGAGAAATCAGAGAGTGACAGCCATTGAGGTAATGGAGAAAGGGTATCGTGTGCATGCAGCAGATGAGAATGTCTATGAGGCATCTATTATAATCAATGCAGCTGGTGTTCACGCAGATGAGATTCACAATATGCTGCCTGCAAAAGAGGGACACAAGGAAATGCACCTGATTGCCAGAAAGGGTGAGTATTGTCTCTATGATAAGAAAGCAGGAGCACTGGTGGATAAGACTATATTCCAGTTACCGGGCAGATATGGCAAGGGCATTCTGGTCACACCTACTGTACATGGCAATCTGCTGATTGGTCCGACTGCTGTGGATATTCCGGATAAGAACGGTGTCAACACGACAGGAGAAGGATTGGAGACGGTCATGGAGAAGGCTTCTGTCAGTGTAAAGAAATTGCCGCCGGCTAAGCAGATCATAACGTCTTTTGCTGGAATCAGAGCACATCATGAGAGTGATGATTTTGTGATAGAAGAGTCAAAAGGCTATGCAGGCTTTATTGATGTGGCAGGTATCGAATCTCCGGGACTTACCAGTGCACCGGCAATTGGAGAGTACGTTGCACAGTTGGTAAATGAGATACAGAATCTGCCGGATAAGAAAGATTTTAAGGAAACCAGACAGGGAATCGTGCATATGGAGCAGGCTGATTTTGAGGAGAAACAGAAATTGATTGCACAAAATCCTACTTATGCCAATATGATATGCCGTTGTGAGAGCATTTCAGAGGGAGAGATACTGGATGCCATTCACCGTCCTGTGGGAGCTACGACAGTAGATGGAGTAAAACGCAGGACAAGAGCCGGTATGGGACGCTGTCAGGGAGGTTTTTGTTCTCCTAAGGTAGTGGCGATCCTTTCCAGAGAACTGGGTGTTCCAATGGAAGAGATACGTAAATCCGACCAGGATAGTGTGATGCTTTATGGAGATACGAAGTAGAAGTTACTGATAGTCTGAAGGTTATGGAAAGGCAAGGTTTCATTATGAATATAGAAAAAGAAATAGTAATCATTGGCGGAGGTCCTGCGGGCATGGCAGCAGCTCTTGGGGCACTGGAGTATGGTGCAGCACCTGAAGATATCCTGATATTAGAGAGGGATGCACAGCTTGGAGGCATTCTGAACCAGTGTATTCATAACGGTTTTGGATTGCATACTTTTAAAGAAGAGCTTACAGGGCCGGAGTATGCAGGGCGTTATCGCAGACAGATAGAGGAGAAGCAGATTCCATACAAGCTGCATACGATGGTCATGAGCCTTAGAAGCACTAACAGGCAGAATGGTTTTAATAAAGAAATCATAGCAATGAATAAGGAAGATGGTATGCTGCTGATTCAGGCTAAGGCAGTAATTCTTGCTATGGGATGCAGGGAAAGACCAAGGGGAGCACTGAATATTCCAGGGTATCGTCCGGCGGGAATCTATTCAGCCGGAACAGCCCAGTACTATGTCAATATAGAGGGTAAAATGCCGGGTAAAGAAGTCGTGATACTGGGAAGTGGTGATATAGGTCTGATCATGGCAAGACGTATGACGCTGGAAGGCGCACATGTACAGGCAGTGGCAGAGCTGATGCCTTATTCCGGCGGATTAAAGAGAAATATCGTGCAGTGTCTGCAGGATTATGATATTCCTTTGCTGTTAAGTCATACTGTAGTAGATATTCAGGGTAAAGACAGAGTGGAAGGTGTTACGATCGCCAAGGTAGATACAAAAGGCAAGCCAATACCGGGTACAGAAATTACGTATCCATGTGATACACTGTTGTTATCCTGCGGCTTAATACCGGAAAACGAACTGTCAGCAGAATGTGGTGTGGAATTAAGCACTGTTACAGGAGGTCCGGTGGTAAATGAGAGTCTGGAGACTAATGTAGAAGGTGTTTTTGCCTGTGGCAATGTCCTGCATGTGCATGACCTGGTGGATTATGTATCAGGTGAGGCAAAGGAGGCAGGCGCAAGGGCTGCCCAATATTTAAAAGGTGGTAAAACAGACTCTCTAAAAGAGAATATAGTACAGATTATCCCTGAAAATGGTGTACGATATACTGTTCCATCCACAATCCGTCTATCTCATATGAAGAATACCCAGACAGTACGTTTCCGTGTAGGACGGGAATACAGAAACGTAAAGGTCTGCATCTATGCAGATGACCAGTTGTTACGTTCCCTGCCGAAAAAGACAATGGCTCCCGGTGAGATGGAAAATATCATCCTTATGGATAAAGACATGGTAAAAAAAGATGGAACAGATGTAGCAAGAATCAGAATCGCAGTTGAAGAATAAAAGGAGATGTGACACATATGTCAGAAATAGAGACCAGAGAATTAATCTGTATAGGCTGTCCATTGGGCTGTCCACTTACAGTAGAAATGAAAGGCACAGAAGTAGTATCTGTGACTGGAAACACCTGTCCAAATGGCGACCGCTATGCCAGGAAGGAAGTAACAGATCCAAGGCGAACAGTGACCAGTACTGTAAGAGTGCTGGGCGGTAGCTTGCCTGTGGTATCTGTAAAGACCGCACAGGATATCCCGAAGAATAAAATATTTGACTGTATGCAGGAATTGGCTACAATAAGAGTTAAGGCACCTGTGCAGGAAGGGGATGTCATTGTAAGCAATATTGCCAATACGGGGGTGTCGGTCATTGCAACAAAGGAGATTCCGACAGAATAATCTGGTGACACAGGTATGAAATAACGGAGGGTTAAGGGTATGGAGAAAAAACAATATATTATGGCATTGGATCAGGGGACGACCAGCTCACGCTGCATCCTTTTTGATAAAAAGGGCAATATCATCAGCATGGCACAGAAGGAGTTTGAACAGATCTATCCAAAAGCGGGCTGGGTGGAACATAATCCCATGGAAATCTGGTCATCTCAGCTTGCGGTAGCGACAGAAGCTATGGCGAAGGTGGGGGCAGATGCTTCTGATATAGCAGCACTTGGAATTACCAATCAGCGTGAAACAACCATTGTGTGGGATAAGAACACAGGATTGCCGGTATATAATGCAATCTGCTGGCAGTGCCACAGAACAGCAGATATGGTAGAGGAACTGGTCAGGGATGGATTTGGGGATGTAATCAGAGCCAAGACCGGACTTGTACCGGATGCGTATTTCAGTGGAACGAAGCTGGCATGGATTCTGGATAATGTGGAAGGCGCCAGAGAACGTGCAGAGGCAGGTGAATTACTCTTTGGAACCGTGGATACCTGGCTTATCTGGAATCTTACAAAGGGCAGGATCTTTGTAACAGATTATACCAATGCTTCCAGAACGATGCTTTTTAATATTCATGAGAAATGCTGGGATGAAGAATTACTGCAGAAATTACGGATTCCCCGCAGTATGCTGGCTCAGGTGAAGCCTTCCAGCTGTGTGTATGGTATGACAGATGATGGTCTTCTGGGTGGAGAGATCAGGATTGCCGGGGCAGCAGGAGATCAACAGGCAGCTTTATTTGGACAATGCTGTTTTGATGAAGGTGATGTTAAGAATACATATGGAACAGGCTGTTTTCTGCTTATGAATACGGGACACAGGGCAATTACTTCCGAACATGGTCTTCTTACAACAATTGCAGCCAGCGACAAGGATGAACTGGAGTATGCGCTGGAGGGCAGCGTATTTGTGGCAGGGGCAGCAATTCAATGGCTGCGTGATGAGATGCGTATGTTAAAGAGCTCTTCCCAGTCAGAGGAATATGCAGAAGCTGTGGAAGATACCAATGGCGTATATGTTGTGCCGGCTTTTACCGGATTGGGAGCACCTTACTGGAATCAGTATTGCAGAGGTATGGTAGTGGGAATCACCAGAGGATGTAGTAAAGAGCATTTTATCAGGGCAACTCTGGAATCTATTGCATACCAGACACACAGTGTACTCCGTGCTATGGAACATGACACAGGTGTCACAATTAAGAAGCTGCAGGTAGATGGTGGAGCCAGTGCCAATGACTTCCTGATGCAGTTCCAGGCGGATATTTTAAAGGGCGATGTACTGAGACCTTGTTGTATTGAGACGACAGCACTTGGAGCAGCCTATCTGGCAGGACTTGCGGTAGGGTATTGGAAGGACAGAGATGAGATTCGTGAGAACTGGCAGTTATCCAGACGATTTGTGCCATCCATGGAGGAAGAGAGTCGTAAAAAGCGCCTTCATGGCTGGGATAAAGCTGTGAAATGCGCTTTGATGTGGCAAGAGGACTAATGTAATGCTTTAGTATTCTGTAACCGATACTGCTTGGGTGTGATGTTCTTATACTTGCGGAAGGTCTTGATCATATGGCTGCAATCAGAGAATCCCGTTTCCTGACTGATATAGGTCAGGTCGTAGTCTGAGAACAGCAGCAGATCTTCCGCTTTTGTCACGCGGATATATTCAATATATTCCTTACAGGAACGGCCGTAGAGCTGGCGGAACTTTTTGGCAAAGAAGGAATAGCTCATGTTGCATAGAGATGCCAGATCTTCTACTTTAAGCGGCTGATTGGAATGAGCATCAATATATTCTGTAATGGTTTCAATAGAGTCGTCCTCTGGCTGCGTAGCCATCATGGGCGGTGTATAGCCATTGTCTTTCCATATGCGCACCATAGCAAGCAGAAGACATGTCAGGGAAGCATGCATGGCAAGATTGTAGCCGTAATTTTTGTATTCAAATTCATGGCAGCAGGAATACAGATAGGATTCAATGGGATATCCTACCATACTGTCTATCGGAAAATGTATGAATGCTTTCGGGTCATTGGCTGCCTGCAGAATAGATGATTTCAGCTGAGGCATGATACCCGAGGTATCATGAAAACGATTTAAGTCAAATTTTAAGACAAAATACCGTTTGCGCTCCGGTGTGGAACCACCAATGGAGTGAAGCTTCTTAGGTAATAGTGCAATCATATCTCCGGGATTGAGGTGATAGACTTCTCTGTCGCAGGTCACTTCTGTAGATCCTTCTAACATATATAATACTTCCATATAATGATGCCAGTGCTGATGCACAGGGAAGTCATGAATGACTGTATCAAAAACAAAAGCCTCATAGGGCGAATTCAAAATATCCCCATATTCAAATAAATTATGCATAGTCTTCCTCCCAATACCGCCTATTTTATCATAGCTGACTCAGGTTATCCAGTATAGAAGTAAAAAACAGATTCTAAAAATACTGAAAATCATTTACCAAAATGACGAAAAAAGGTATCATATGAATGTGAAAACATTTGTGAGTGAAAGGGGCTATTATGGAAAAACAGGAAAAGGGAATTGTCTGGGAACAGGAAGAGCAGGATTTTCTGGATAATTTCAAAAGAAACAGTGGCAGCAGTATTAAGACTCTGCTTGGTTTGTATAAGGGGCATTATGCTTCATTATTTTTCTCGGTGCTGTTCTTCTTCATTAAACATTCACCGGTATGGATTCTGCCTATTGTAACATCCAATATCATTAATATTGCTACGAACCCGGATGAGAACGTTGTAAGGGATATTGCGCTCAATGTGGCATTTATGTGTGTAATGATCATACAGAATGTCTTTTCCAATTATGTGCATGTCTATCTATATTCCAAGACAATCCGCAACATGGAATGCAATCTGAGAGGTTCACTGGTGCGCAAGCTCCAGCAGTTGTCCATATCCTATCATAATGCGATGCAGTCAGGACGACTGCAGTCCAAGATCATGAGGGATGTGGAACAGATTGAGACGCTTTCAAGACAGATATTTATCTCTGTGTTGAGTATTATTATGAATATTGCAGTTGCTTTGGGTATCGTTGTGAGCAAAAGCCTGACTGTGTTTGTATTTTTCGTATTAACAGTTCCGGTTGCAGTCATCATCATGGTGGTATTTAAGAATAAGATCAAGCTGCATAACAGACAGTTCCGTAAGGACATGGAAGAGACCTCCGTGCGTGTCATGGAAATGGTGGAACTGATTCCTGTCACCAGGGCACATGCGTTGGAGAGCACAGAAACCATGCGTATGCAGGAACAGCTGGAGAATGTCGCCAAGAGTGGATTGAAGCTGGATATTATCCAGTCTTATTTCTCTTCTATCAGCTGGGTGGCATTTCAGGTATTTCAGGTGTTGTGTCTGGGATTTACAGGTTATCTGGCGGCGCAGGGTGAGATTACGGTAGGTGAAGTCGTTATGTATCAGACTTACTTCTCCAGCATTGTTGCACAGGTATCCAGTATTATTACCCTGCTCCCTACGATTGCAAAAGGCCTGGAATCTGTAGATTCTGTGGGCGATATCCTGCTGAGCCATGATGTAGAAGATAACGACCGGAAAAAGAAAATGAAAGAAGTACATGGCAACATTACCTTTGATGATGTCACCTTCTGTTATCCGGACAGTGAAGAACCGGTGCTGTCACATTTCAACCTGTCTATTAAAGAGGGTGAGACGATAGCCTTTGTAGGCGGTTCCGGTGCAGGTAAGACGACAGTGCTTAATCTGGTAATCGGATTCATTAAGACGACAGGGGGCAGAATCCTGATAGATGGCCAGGATATGAATGAGCTGAATCTTAAAAGCTTCAGACAGCATATTGCAGTCGTACCACAGACGTCCATTCTTTTTACAGGAACAATACGCGATAATATTACCTATGGTAAAGACGATATCAGTGATGAGGAATTGAAGAAGGTCATTGATGCCGCCAACCTGCGTGAATTTATTGATTCTCTGCCGGAGGGGCTGGATTCCAGGATTACGGAGCATGGCAGCAACCTGAGTGGTGGACAGAGACAGAGGATCTCCATTGCCAGAGCCTTCGTGCGTGATCCAAGCATCCTGATACTGGATGAAGCGACATCTGCTCTGGACAGTATCTCCGAGAAACAGATCCAGACAGCCATCAACAACCTGGTAAAAGACAGAACGACTCTGATCGTGGCACACAGACTCTCTACCATACGTGATGCAGACAAAATTGCGGTTATTGGACACGGGGGACTGGAAGAGTTCGGAACCTATGAAGAGCTGATGGCAAAGAAGGGCAAGTTCTATGAACTGAAAGAATTGCAGATGTAAATGTACATGAATAGTTTTCATTTGACAATGTCTTTTGCATATGCTAGGATATAACAAATATTAGGGAGTAGTTCGCATCGGTCAACCGATGTTGTGCTGGTCGTCATCACGTTATCAGAAGCTGTATAGGCGGCAAGATAACCGGGCAGTACACTTCTATGGAAATGGAACGAGACTTTTATTGTACGTTTGTCGTGCAATAAGAGTCTTTTTGTATTTATGCGGCAAATGTAAAGCAACCGGTTTTATAAGGAGGATTTGTGTATGGCGCAGAAAAACATTTGGAACATTTCTACAGAAGAGCTGATGATGCAGCATCAGGTGACGAAAGAAGGACTGACCTCACAGCAGGTCGATAAGATCCGTCAGGAGAAAGGTGAGAATATCCTGCAGGAGGGTAAAAAGAAAAGTATTTTTCAGGTATTTATCAGTCAGTTCGCAGATCTTTTGGTAGTAATACTGATTGTGGCAGCAGTAATCTCTATGTTCTCAGGAAATGTGGAAAGTACCATTGTAATCCTGCTGGTACTCGTGATGAACGCAGTTCTTGGTACGATACAGCATGTAAAGGCGCAGCGTTCCTTGGAAAGCCTGAAACAGCTGTCTTCTCCCTGTGCAAAGGTCATCAGGGATGGTGTGAAGCAGGAAGTACCATCCAGGGAGATCGTACCCGGTGATATCGTGATGTTGGAAGCTGGGGATATGATTGTTGCAGATGGCCGCATTCTTCACAACTTTTCTTTACAGGTAAATGAAAGTTCTCTTACGGGAGAATCCACCAATGTAGAGAAATCGGATGCCGTGCTTGAAGGTGATGCTGCGCTGGCAGATCGAGTGAACATGGTGTATTCAGGAAGCCTTGTCACATATGGCCGTGCAGAAGTTCTGGTTACAGCCACTGGCATGGAGACGGAGCTTGGCAAGATTGCAGGACTGATGAATGCAGCAAAGGAACGTAAGACTCCGCTGCAGGAGAATCTGGATCAGTTCAGTGGCAGACTGGCAATGCTCATTATGATTATATGTGCAGTTGTATTTGTATTGTGTATGTATCGTCAGATGCCGCTTCTGGATTCCATGATGTTTGCGGTAGCGCTTGCAGTAGCGGCAATACCGGAGGCATTAAGCTCTATCGTGACAATCGTGCAGGCCTTTGGTACGCAGAAAATGGCAAAGGAAAATGCCATCATCAAAGATTTGAAAGCAGTAGAAAGCCTGGGCTGTGTATCTGTAATCTGTTCTGATAAGACAGGGACACTTACACAGAATAAAATGACAGTCCAGCAGATTTATATGAATCATAAGGTGTATGAACCCCGTGAATTCAATATCTCCGACCAGACACAGCGTTATCTGCTCTATGATGCTGTACTGAACAATGATTCAAGTATTGTGGATGGAAAAGGAATCGGAGACCCGACAGAATATGCACTACTGGAGATGCTTCGCAATATTTATGTAGATGCCGGTACATTCTTTGATGAGACAGAAATCCATGAAGATGTATTGCGCCGCAACATGGAACGGCTTGAAGAAGTGCCTTTTGACTCGGACAGGAAGCTGATGAGTAGTAAATATCTGCTTCATGGAGTACCTACTATTCTGACTAAAGGGGCAGTAGATGTCCTGTTGGACCGCTGTACACATGTACGTTCCTGTAATGTGATACATCCCATGACAGAGCAGGAAAAGGACAAAATACGCAGACAAAATGAGATATTCTCTCAAAACGGACTAAGAGTACTGGCTTTTGCATACAAGGAATCGGATGAAGTATTAAGTCCAGATACAGAATATGGATTTATTTTCCTGGGAATGGTATCTATGGTGGACCCACCAAGACCAGAATCCATGGAAGCAGTGGCAAGTGCCAAAAGAGCAGGTATCAGACCGGTTATGATTACCGGCGATCATAAGATTACTGCGGTAGCGATTGCCAGACAAATCGGTATTTACGAAGAGGGGGATCTTGCCCTGACCGGCGCTGAACTGGATGCACTTACGGACAAGGAACTGGATGACAAGGTCAGCAGAATATCCGTGTATGCCAGAGTATCTCCAGAAAATAAGATACGTATCGTAGAAGCCTGGCAGAGAAAAGGCAATATTGTATCCATGACAGGAGATGGTGTTAATGATGCCCCGGCACTGAAAAAGGCAGACATTGGAGTAGCTATGGGCATCACAGGGACGGAAGTATCCAAGGATGCGGCGTCAATGATACTTTCGGATGATAATTTTGCCACAATTATAAAAGCAGTAGCCAATGGCCGTAATGTATATCGGAATATCAAGAATGCCATTCTGTTCCTGTTATCAGGAAATACAGCGGGGATTCTGTCGGTGCTTTATACATCTATTATGGGATTAGCAGTGCCATTTGCACCCGTGCATCTGTTATTTATTAATTTATTGACAGATTCCTTACCGGCGCTGGCAATAGGAATGGAACCGGCAGACGCAGAGCTGTTAAACGAGAAGCCGCGAGATCCCAAGACAGGAATTATGACAAAAGATTTTGTTGTGACAATGCTGTCAGAAGGTATTCTGATAGCAATTGCTGCGATGAGCGCATATCATATTGGTATTGCCACCAGCGCTGCCATGGCATCCACTATGGCGTTTGCCACATTGACATTGGCGCGTCTGTTCCATGGATTTAACTGTAGGGGCAGAGAATCCATATTCAGATTAGGATTACTGTCCAATAAGTACAGCCTTTATGCCTTTGGCGCAGGCGTAGGACTGCTTGCATTGGTCATATTTGTACCTGTACTGCATGGTGTATTCAGTATAGAAAGCTTGTCAATTCAGGCAATAGGACAGATTGTAGTCCTGAGCTTTGTGCCAACGCTGATTATCCAGTTTGTAAAAATAATAAAAACAGATAAGAAATAGAAAAAATAAGATTTAGAGGTATATGAAAATAAACTTGACACATTGTCGGAAGTATTGTAAAATACAGCTTGTCATTGACGATGTGTCAATGCCCAGATAGCTCAGTCGGTAGAGCAGAGGACTGAAAATCCTCGTGTCACTGGTTCGATTCCGGTTCTGGGCATTTTTTGTTGCTTAAAAATAATCTAAAAAAGACACGGATTTCCGTGTTTTTTTTTATAATGTATGCTAAAATAACTATGTATGGTTATGTGAAACAGAGGGGAACTCAAAATGAAAAAGGATAATAAGTGTAAACGAATGTCCGCACTTATCATAATCGTAATAATGGGCATATTAATGCTCGTATATTTTACATTTTGTTATATTTTCCAAACACACTATTTCTTTCATACAACAATTGATTATATTGAGAGCAGCGTACAGACAGTTGATACAGTATCGGATATTTTAAAGGATGAATTTCAGAAATATTCACTTCATGTAATTGGAAGGGAAGATACAGAAGTGACGATTTCGGCAAAAGATGTTTCTTTAAAGGTATATACGCAGGATGCATTGCAGAAAATTATGGACAGTCAGAATGCATGGCTTTGGCCTGTGTCAATCTGGAAAGAATATTCCTATGATTTGGAGCATATTGGACAGTATGAGGAAGATGCATTAGAGCAGATAATAGATACTATTCCATTTATGCAGCGGGATTATATGAAGGCTCCACAAAATGCATATATTGGTGACTTTCAGGAATCAACGGGTCAATATGAACTTGTGAAAGCTTATCCGGGAACATATCTGAGGAAGGGAAAGGTATGTGACTCTATAAAACTTGCGTTAGAAAATATGGACACGGAACTGAATCTTGAGGAAGCAGGCTGTTACATTGAGCCGTCCATAACAAGTGAAGATAAAGAATTGCTGCGTTTATGGACAGAGATAAATAAACAGGTCTCAGCTCGGATTACATATCAATTTGGTGAGAAAGAAGAGGTAGTAGACGCAAGCCTTATTCATAATTGGCTGTTTACGATTAATCATGCTGTTTATATAAGAGAAGATGAGGTAAAGGCTTATGTGAAAGAGCTTGCTAGGTCTTATGATACAGCTTATCGAAAACATGCTTTTACAACAGCAGAAGGTAAGGATATTACAATAGACAGTGGATTTTATGGCTGGCGAATGAACCGGTCAGAGGAAAAGGAAGAGCTGATAAATTTAATTAAACAGGGAGCTGTTGTAGAGAGAGAACCTGTCTATATTCAGACAGCGGCAAGTCACGGAGAACGGGATTATGGCGACACGTATGTTGAAATAAATTTATCAAAACAGCATTTATATTTCTGGGAAAAAGGAAACATAATAATAGAAAGCGATTTTGTAAGTGGAAATATGGTAAAGGGAATGGCAACGCCAGGGGGCATATTCCCGATAACCTATAAAGAAAGGAATGCAGTTTTAAAGGGAACAAATTATAGAACCCCAGTATCTTATTGGATGCCTTTTAATGGGGGAATTGGTATGCATGATGCTCCTTGGAGAAAACAGTTTGGTGGTACGATCTATGAAACAAATGGTTCACATGGTTGTATCAACCTTCCTGTGGATGTAGCACGGGAAATTTATGAACATGTGGAGGCAGGAATGCCGGTTATATGCTATTATGAATAGTGTGAAAAAACTATAAACAGAAGTTTTGGTATATAGCAGCGTTGTGTCTATGCAAGACATCTGAGGTAAAGCTACGTAGATTACCGAAAGCTTGCAGGTTATAGAAAGGCTTGGTGATAAACATGTACGAAAGTGAATTAAGACAGTATGCAAATGATATTTTAAATTCTGATAATTTCCAGAAAATCAAAGAGCATATTCAGCATGGAAATATGACAGTCAATGAGCATTGTATTAATGTTGCCAAGACAAGTTTGAGAATTAAAGACAAACTTCATATTAAATGCAATAAAAGAGATCTGATCAGAGGTGCATTGCTTCATGATTATTTTCTGTATGACTGGCATTTTAAAGATTTAAAAAATCCGCATAAACTGCATGGCTTTTATCATCCTTCAAGGGCACTACACAATGCTCAGAAAGAATACACATTGACAAAACGTCAGGAGGATATTATTAAAAAGCATATGTGGCCATTAACTGTTGTTCCGCCTATGTGCAGAGAAGCATGGATTGTAACAGCAGCAGATAAATATTGTTCTTTTATGGAAACGGTACATTTGCATAAGGGAAAGATAAAAATAAGAAAAGGTATTTTAAAAATACAAAGTATATAAATTTAAGGAGGATACGACAATAGATAAGAGTAGGGGTTACGCGAATAATAAAGCGTATAATGAAAGGAAATATAAATTTATGAGAAAGACCAAAATTGTTTGTACAATAGGACCCGCTTCTGAAAGCGCAGAAAAGCTGGAAGAGCTTATGCTTGCAGGTATGAATGTGGCACGTTTCAATTTTTCACACGGTGATTATGAGGAACATAGAGCCAAATTTGAAAGAACTGTACAGATAGCAGAGAAATTAGGTCTTCCTGTTGCTACAATGATGGATACTAAGGGACCTGAAATCCGCCTGAGAGATTTTGAGGGTGGTAAAGTGTACCTTGAGACAGGAACAATCTTTGCCCTTACTACAGAAGAAATAATGGGAACTGCTCAGAGAGCTGCCATTACGTATAAGAATTTAAAAGATGATGTCAGCATTGGAAAGAAGATCTTAATTGATGATGGTCTGATTGCTATGGAAGTAGTCGATATTACAGATACGGATATTATCTGTCAGGTTATCAATGGTGGATATGTATCCAATCATAAGGGTATTAATGTACCCGGTGTTGTATTGACGATGCCTTACATTAGTGATGTAGACAGAGAAGATATTCTTTTCGGTGTAAAGATGGGATATGATTATATTGCTGCTTCTTTTGTAAGAAATAAAGAAGATGTAGAACAGGTTCGCCAGTTGATCAGAGAAAATGGCGGTAACATGAAGATTATATCCAAGATTGAAAATACACAGGGACTGGAGAATCTGGAAGAGATTATGGAAGCATCAGACGGTATTATGGTTGCAAGAGGTGACATGGGCGTAGAAGTTGCCATGGAAGAAGTTCCTGTATTCCAGAAGAGAATGATTAAAAAGGCTCTGGTGCAGGGTAAAATTGTTATTACTGCAACACAGATGCTGGATTCCATGATTAAGAATCCAAGACCTACCCGTGCTGAGGTAACAGACGTTGCCAATGCAATTTATGATGGTACTTCTGCAATTATGCTCAGTGGTGAAAGTGCTGCGGGTGCTTATCCGGTAGAAGCTGTTAAAACAATGGCAAGAATTGCAGAAAGAGCAGAAAAGGATATTGATTATATATCACGTTTCTCCAGAAGAAATGATGATGTAAAGGAAGATGTGACAACAGCAATCTCTCATGCATGCTGTACAACAGCAATTGATCTGGAAGCAGCGGCAATTATTACCGTTACAATGTCAGGTTTTACTGCAAGTATGGTAGCAAGATATCAGCCTGCATGCCCTGTAATTGGATGTACTGTGGATAAGAAGGTGTTCCGTCAGCTGGGGCTTGTATGGGGTGTACAGCCACTTCTGATTAACAGAGAAGACAGTGCAGAGAAATTATTTGATTCTGCTGTTGAAGCAAGCAAAAAGGCAGGATTCGTTCAGACAGGAGACAGAGTAGTCTTAACAGCAGGTGTTCCTCTTGGTATCTCCGGTAAAACAAATATGCTGAGAGTTGTAGATGTTGAATAACAATTGTAACAACTAAGATTCATACAGCTTGTGAAAGAAGATTCTTATTTACAGATATAAACTGTATGGCTGGACATCAACATGAGCAAAATGAGCTGTAAAATAGCAATTTTGCTCATGTTGTTTAAATAGTTACAGTGAATTTGTAAATAGAACGCTATTGCATAAAAATACGAAAGGTATACTTAACTGGTATGGGTAAAATATATTGTATTATAGGCAAAAGTTCATCAGGGAAAGACACAATATATAAGAAGCTGATACAAGATAAGGATTTGAATCTGCATCATATTGTACCCTATACGACCCGGCCGATCCGAGAAGGAGAAAAGGAAGGAATAGAATATCATTTTACAGATGAAGCCACACTACAAAAATACCGGGACCATAATAAGCTGGTAGAATGCAGGGCATATCAGACAATATATGGAATATGGTATTATTATACAGTAAAGGATGATCAGATTGACCTTTCAAAATATAGTTATCTGGTTCCGGGAGTATTGCGGTCGTATTGTATGACAAGAGATTATTTTGGATCAGACAAGGTATTGCCTATTTATGTAGAGGTAGAGGATGGGGAGCGTCTAACGAGAGCTTTGCAGCGAGAGAAAAGCCAGAGCGTTCCTAAATACGAGGAAATGTGTCGAAGATTTCTTGCAGACAGTCAGGATTTTTCAAAAGAAAAACTGGAAGAGGCAGGAATCAGCCGGGCATTTTATAATAATGAATTAGATTCCTGTATACAGGAAATCAAACAATATATTCAGGAAAATGATCGGTTATAATTTTAGTGGATAACGGATTATAAAAGGGGTGATATCGTGGATATCAAAGTAAACCAGGTAGAACAGACAGTTCAGACACAGCAGCAGTCCAATGTACAGCAGACAGATGATACATTTCGTTTCATGCTGGCAAGTAATATAGAAGAAGCCGGGCTGGCAGACAGATTGAACCTGATGATGGAAGAGATCGTAATGCAGGGTGATAAGATCACTAAGCGCATGGATGTAAAGGATATGCGCCGGTATCGCGCTCTGATCAAGGATTTCATGAATGAAATTGTGAATCGTTCTCACAAATTTTCAAGAGAAAATTTTCTGGATCGTCGTGGAAGACATAGAGTATATGGTATTGTCAGACTGGTAGATGAGAAGCTGGATGAGCTTGCCCAGGAGTTAATGAAAGAAGAAAAAGACGAGATTGCGATTCTTGCCAAGGTAGGAGAGATACGCGGCTTACTGTTAGATATTTTTACATAAAATGACAGAGAGGCTTCTTGTCTGGGTTTGAATAGCTAAGAAATAGGAAAGAATAGAGGCTTGGGGTAGATATGTCACAGGAGCAGCAAGTGTTTGGTTGGGAATCTGTCATTGGACAGAATCAATTAACAGACAATCTGCAAAATGCATTAAAATTTAATAAGATATCTCATGCCTATATGATTCAGGGTGAGAAATTATCAGGTAAAAGAATGATTGCAGATATTTTTGCAAGAGCTCTACAGTGTGAAAGCGAGGGAGAGCGTCCCTGTAATCAGTGTCGTTCCTGTAAGCAGGCAATGAATGGGAATCATCCTGATATTATATACGTAGAACATGATAAACCAAACGTAATCAGTGTGGATAATATCAGAACCCAGATTAATGGCGATATTGCAATCAAGCCGTATAGTGGTCCGCATAAGATCTATATTATGGATGAGGCGGAAAAGATGAATACGCAGGCACAGAATGCCTTGTTAAAAACACTGGAAGAACCACCAGAGTATGCTGTAATCTTATTGCTTACTACAAATGTGGAGTCCATGCTGCCTACTATATTAAGTCGATGTGTTGTGCTTGACACAAAACCGGTGGCAGATGATAAGATAAAGAAATATCTCATGGAAAAGGTGGAAATACCGGATTACAGAGCCGGTATCTGTGCGTCTTTTGCCAGAGGAAATGTAGGGAAAGCAGTGATGCTTGCCTCGAATGAGGACTTTGACCATTTAAAATCGGAAGTTCTGGGAATTATGAAAAATGTAGCCAATCTGGAAGTAAACCAGATGGCAGCAGCAGTAAAGAAAATAAATGAGGAAAAATATGACATGAACGATTACCTGGATCTGTGTTTTATCTGGTATCGTGATGTGTTATTATATAAAGCATGTGGTGAACAGAGTCCTTTGATCTTTAAGGAGGACAGGCTGGATATCAGAAGAATAGCAGCCAGTTGTTCTTATGAAGGAATTGATCGGATTATACATGCGATAGAGCAGGCAAGGAATCGTCTGAAGTCAAATGTAAATGCCGATCTGACAATGGAGCTGTTATTTATGGAAATGAAAGCAGAAGCATAAAGTTTGTAGAGTGAGGTTAATAGATTATGGTAAAAGTAATTGGAGTAAGATTTAGAACTGCAGGTAAAATATATTTTTTTGATCCATTAAAATTTGATGTCAAAAGAGGAGATCATGTTATTGTAGAAACAGCCCGTGGAATCGAGTACGGTACAGTAGTAGGAGATCCTAAGGAAGTAGAGGATGATAAGGTCATTCAGCCTCTAAAGCCTGTACTTCGTGTAGCAACAGCCAGAGATACGGAACAGGAGAATGCAAATAAGCAGAAGGAAAGAGAAGCCTTTAAAATATGCTTGGAGAAAATTAAAAAACATAAGCTGGATATGAAGCTGATTGATGCAGAATATACTTTTGATAATAATAAAGTATTATTTTATTTTACTGCGGATGGAAGAATTGATTTCAGAGAACTGGTAAAGGATCTGGCTTCTGTATTTAAAACACGTATTGAGCTTCGCCAGATCGGTGTCAGAGATGAGACCAAGATCATGGGAGGTATTGGAATCTGTGGCAGAACGTTATGCTGTCATGCGCATTTATCAGAATTTGTACCCGTATCTATTAAAATGGCAAAGGAGCAGAATCTGTCATTGAATCCTACCAAGATCTCAGGTATGTGTGGCAGATTGATGTGTTGTCTCAAGCATGAGGAAGAGACATATGAATATCTGAATAGAAAGCTTCCAAATGTTGGCGATTACGTAACAACAGATGATGGATTAAAGGGTGAAGTACATAGTGTGAATGTATTACGCCAGCTTGTAAAAGTTCTGATTGAAAATAATGATGAAAAGGAAATTCGTGAGTACAAGGTAGAACAGCTTCGCTTTAAGAAAAGACATCGCAAAGAAAAGCAGGATGATGTAACAGATGCAGAGTTAAAAGAGCTTGAAAAGCTTGAAAAGCAGGAGGGAAGGTCTAAGCTGGATGACAATTAAGCTGAAGGAACATGAAAGGATTGATAATCTGGAGAGAAATGGTTATCAGATCATTCAGGATTCAGACAAGTTCTGTTTTGGAATGGATGCAGTGCTTCTATCCGGCTTTGCCAAAGTGAAACCAGGTGGTAAAGTGCTGGATCTTGGAACCGGAACGGGAATTATTCCAATTCTGATGGAGGCAAAGACGCAGGGAGAGCATTTTACCGGACTTGAAATACAGGAAGAAAGTGCGGATATGGCAAGGCGCAGTGTCCTTTTAAATCATCTGGAAAATAAAATTGACATAGTATGTGGTGACATCAAAGAAGCAGATACACTTTTTCAGGCTGCTTCTTTTGACGTTATAACCTGTAATCCTCCCTATATGATAGGGCAGCATGGAATTACCAATCCAGATGCTCCCAAAGCCATTGCCAGACATGAGATTCTGTGTACATTAGAGGATGTAATACAGAAAGCTGCCATTTTATTAAAACCGGGTGGTAATTTCTATATGGTTCACAGACCATTCAGACTGGCGGAGATCATATCTGTGATGGTCAGATATAAATTGGAACCCAAACGTATGAGACTTGTCTATCCATATGTGGATAAAGAGCCTAATATGGTATTAATAGAGGGTTGCCGTGGCGGTAAGTCACGTATGACAGTGGAAAAACCCTTAATTGTTTATAAAGAACCAGGAAAATATACAGATGAAATATATGAAGTATACGGATATTAGTGTGAAAAAAAATAAGAAATACAAAACTGTGATGTGTATATTAGCTGTAATCGGGGTAATATCTGGTTGCGGGAATACCAGCCAACAGACATTGGCAGAGATAAACAGTATAGAAAGTCCGCAGAATGTGGAGACATTAGGACAGGAGAATTTAGGGGATGTAAGCGCGGAAACCGAACAGGAGAGCCAAAATAGTGTAGGCACGCAAGCGTCAGGACAGAATGTTGCAGGTGCACAGACATCATCACAGGAGAGACAGAATACTGTAAATGCCCAAGGGAATCAGGCTGTTGAGGGTACAAATGCCCAAGTACAGAGCGTAGAACAGGAGCAAAGAGAGCCTGTAAAGGTAAAGGGTATCTATGTCAGTGGTCCAATAGCGGGAAATGCGAGAATGGATGAACTTATTGAGTTAGTAGATACCACAGAGCTGAATGCCATGGTCATAGATATTAAAAATGATGATGGCAGGGTTACGTATAAGATGGACTCCGATACACTTGCTTCCCAAATAGGTGCAAGCATCAATTATGTATCAGATATAAAGGAACTTGTACAGCGCTGTAAGGAGAAGAATATCTATCTGATTGCAAGAGTAGTGGCTTTTAAAGATCCTTATCTGGCGCAGCAAAGACCTGAATTGGCGGTAAGGAAAAAAAATGGAGATATTTTCTATGATAAATCCGGGCTGGCGTGGGTGAATCCCTATAATAGAGAAGTATGGGATTATCTGGTAGAGATTGGGACACAGGCAGCAGAGGCAGGCTTTGACGAGGTGCAATTTGATTATATACGTTTCTCTACGGATCTCAAGACAGATAAAATGGACTTTGGCCCAGCGGCAGAGGAACAGAGTAAAACGGATGTTATTACAGAATTCACACAGTACGCTTATGATAAATTATCACTAGAGGGCGTATATGTGTCAGCGGATGTATATGGAACAATCATTGACAGCAAAATAGACCAGGACATAGTTGGTCAGAATTTTGTAGATATGGCATCCCACCTGGATTATATATGTCCTATGGTATATCCGTCACATTATGCGAATGGAGTATATGGAATCCCCATTCCGGATGCACAGCCCTATGACACGGTAAAAGCGGCTATGCAGGCAGCAGCAAAACAACTGGAAAAGATACCAGAGGAGAACAGGGCAGCAGGGCGTGTCTGGATTCAGAGCTTTACGGCAAGCTGGGTTGAAGGTCATATCAGTTATGGTCCCAAACAGATCAGGGATCAGATACAGGGTGCACATGATGCAGGATTTGATGAATGGATTCTGTGGAATGCAGCGGTGAAATATAAGAAAGATGCATTACTGACTGAGGATGAAGCAAGAGCACAACAGGAAGAATGGGACAGTGAAATGAGTGAAGCTATAGAAACGGCTATAGAAACGACGCAGGCAGTGGAAGAAGAAGCGGAAACAGGAGGAACAGATGGCAGGTAAATTATATTTGTGTGCTACGCCTATAGGAAATTTGCAGGATATGACGCCAAGAGTCATAGAGACTCTTCAGGCAGTAGATTTGATAGCAGCAGAAGATACCAGAAACAGTATGAAACTCATGAATCATTTTGGGATCCATACACCTATGACAAGCTATCATGAATATAATAAGATAGAGAAAGCAAAATATCTCATAGAGCAGCTTCAGGAAGGTAAAAATATTGCATTGATCACAGATGCGGGAACACCTGCAATCTCTGACCCTGGAGAAGTGCTGGTGGCAATGTGCCATGAGGCAGGCATTGTGGTAACTTCTTTGCCGGGACCGGCAGCATGTATTACAGCACTGACATTATCAGGGCTGAGTACGAGAAGATTCTGTTTTGAAGGCTTTCTGCCACCGGATAAGAAAGAGAAGAAAGCGATTCTGGAGGATCTGCAGAAGGAATCCCGTACCATTATTTTATATGAAGCACCACATCATCTGATCAGGACACTGGAAGAGCTATATAATGCATTGGGAAACCGTCGTATTACCTTATGCCGGGAGCTTACCAAGAAGTTTGAGACGGTACTGCCTACGACATTGGAAAATGCTCTGGATATGTATCGCTCAGAGGAACCAAGAGGTGAATATGTGCTTGTTCTGGAAGGTAAGAGCCTGGAGGAGTTTCAGAAAGAGCAGGAGCAAAACTGGCAGGAGATGTCTATAGAAGAGCACATGGAAATCTATGAGAAACAGGGAATTGACCATAAAGAGGCTATGAAACTTGTCGCAAAGGACAGAGGAGTTTCCAAGAGGGATGTATATCAATATCTGTTAAAAACTGTTGACAAATAGTATGGGTGATAATATACTCCTATTGTTAAAGGTAAGAAACATATACTCCATATGTGGAAAAAGGAGATGAAAGAATGGAAAGAGTATTTGAAATTATCGAAGATCAGTTACATTTGACCGGCGTAGAAATCACGGAAGATTCATCATTTAAGGATGATTTGGGTGCAGACTCCATAGATTTAGTAGAATTAGTAATGGCATTCGAAGAAGAATTCGGTGTAGAAGTATCTTATGAAGAATTAGAGAAGAAAGTCAAGACTGTTGGTGATGCAATCGAATTTTTAAGAGAACAGGGTGCAGACATTTAATTATTATATGTATAGCATAATTTGAGAATAACAAAATTGAAAGAGGCTCTCAGGGAGTCTCTTTTTGTATGAAAAAAAATTCTATGGGTATAGACGCCTAAAACAGGGCATAAAGTAAAATAGAAATAAAATTAAGGAATCAGTCCTATGATGAATTATTTATGGGGAGGTATGCTGTTGACAGGTATTGTATATGGCGTACTTACCGGTAATGTTAAGGATATTACAGATGCCGTGCTTGCTTCATCGAGAGAGGCGGTCACGCTATGTTTTACCATGTTTGGAATTGTGGCATTCTGGTCAGGACTTATGGAAGTGGCAGTGGATGCGGGAATCATGAAAGGAATGACTAAGCTGCTAAAGCCGGTCATGGGCTTCCTTTTTCCAAAAATACCGAAAGAGCATCCGGCTCTGACCTCTATATCGGCTAATTTTGTGGCAAATATTCTGGGGCTTGGCTGGGCGGCAACTCCGGCGGGACTTCGGGCAATGTCAGAGCTTGCACATCTGGAAGAAGAACGGGGAAAGCTGACAGACGCAGCCAGTGATGAGATGTGTACCTTTCTGGTCATCAATATATCTTCGCTGCAATTAATACCGGTTAATATTATTGCATATCGTAGTCAGTATGGGAGCGTAAATCCTGCCGGGATCATTGCACCTGCAATTCTGGCAACTCTGACAGGTACGCTTGTGGCAGTATTTTTCTGCAAGTGGAAGACCAAAGCTGTGAAACATCAATTTTGCGCGTGTAAAACTCGTGATTTTCATGCATAATCTGCATGAAAACACTTTGCGGAATACTACCTGTGTACAGTAACGAATAGTTGCATTAATTTATAAAAAAGAAATAGCAAAACCTTTATAAGTAAAAAAGAATATGATAAAATAATACGATTCCTGAGGTATGAACAGGAGATGAAAGGCAAAAGATATTACATGAAGAACATAAAGAGAAAATTGTGGATACTGGCCATTATCCTGTGTGGATATATGGGCTTTGGAATAAAGGCATACGCGGCTGATGAGCAGTGGTTTGCACAGCAGGTAGAGAAGCTTGCGAAGGAAGGCAATGTCTATATTGTAGCACAGGATGGAACTGGAGACTTTCTGACGATTCAGGAGGGCGTAGATGCAGTAAACTCGGGGGATACTCTGATTATCTGTCCTGGTGTATATGAAGAAAATGTTGAGATTATGGCAAAGACGGTAAATCTTCTGGGTGTTGACCGTGACAGCTGTATTCTTCAGTATGATACAGTTAATTATGGCAAAGTACCCCTTACAGTTGCGGCAGGTCAGATCAGCAATATTACAATAAAAGGATACAAGAACGCAAATAAGGGAATGTTTTTACCTGTAATATCCGTTCAGGAAGATTCTTTTGACGAGGATTCCCAGGAACTGCTCAGACAGTCAGCATATTCCGGTTATGCGGTACATGTTGACCAGAATTATCTGTATGGAAAAGAATTGTCTTTTGAAAAATGCCGTATAGAGTCCTATAACAGTTATTGTATGGGAATCGGCAGCAGAGGAGAAAGTACGATTACCGTAACAGAATGTGAGCTGCTGGCAGCAGGAGATGGAGGATGCATCTATCTGCATGATGTTGGTACATTAGATGTAGGAGGAAGTTCTACGATGATTTTTCGTAATTCCATGCTGCAGAGTAGTCTGTGTCCTTATATTATGACAATACATGCACTGCATACAGAGAATCAGATGTATCTTACATTCCAGAACGTGAAAGTATATGGCGTAGCATATGAAGATAATGGTGGATATTCCTTCACCAATATGAATACCGGACTTGGTGTAGAACCGCAGATGATGCATGTACTGTCCAATGAGGAGACGGTGGCATATATGGAAAGAAACAAGCAGGCAGCACCATTATTACAGGAAGGTATCACGTATATTGCAACACAGAAAGGTGTAAAGGAGATTGTACCAAAGAAGCGGTATGTATTTAATGTATACAATGTAGATGGTATGCCGGGAGATGGCTGGTGTGGACTTAGTAACACCTGGCTTACTCCTGACAGCTTTGGAAATACACTGCAGGATATGAATGCGATATACCAGCCTTCTATTACTGGGCAAGAGCCTGTTTTAGCTGATGTACTTCTTTATAATAATCATAACGGCTGATATTCAGAACCTGACCTGTCTCCAGCGTCAACGTCCGTTTGTCGTATTCTGTGATGTAATCGGTATTGACCAGATAGGATTTGTGGATTCTTGCAAAATGATGGTCTTTTTGCTGCAGGAGCTGTTCTACTTCATCCAGTTTGTAATAAAAGGAGTCACACCCATTGGTAGTGACCATATGTATTTTACGGCCTTCAGAATTAAAATACAGAATGTCATCAAGCATAACAGTGGCATATTCCGGTCTGTGATAGTAAGTAAAGGAGCTGGTATCAGATATCAGAAGCTGATAGGTTCTGGTTAAATAAGACCATAACTGGCTGCTGCGGCATTGCAATGAATAAATAGGCTGCAAGAGCAGATTATCTTCAAATTGTATGTAATCTGTTTTCTCTGTGACAACGGATATCAGCTTGTGATTTTTCTGCTTCAGGGAAAGGGCAGCCTGGCGTAAACGTCCATTTTCACCATGTATATCAAACAGCAGAATATCCGGACAGAAGGTATCGCGGGTTTTATCCATAAGATCATCTGAATCGGAACAGACGAGGATATCATGGGGAATGTTATGTTGTTCAAAGGATTCTGTAATTTCCTGAAGAATAGAATTCCTTACTTTTGTCCGGTTGATGCAGAGAGCGATTTTTATCATGGTATTTTACCTGCCTTTCGTAATCTATGGCAGAGTATACACAAGAAGAAAATAGGAATAAAGTACTATTATGAATCTTTTAAAATAAGATTATGTTTTGTTTATGAACAGGAGGAATTATAAAATGAATCTATATGATATTATAGGTCCGGTCATGGTAGGACCTTCCAGTTCCCATACGGCGGGAGCTGTGAAAATAGGCTATGTATCCCGCAAGCTGATGGCACAGCCTATTGTAAAAGCACAGATTCTGTTATATGGTTCTTTCCTTGCGACAGGAAAAGGCCATGGTACACAGATCGCTATCGTGGCAGGTCTGCTTGGCATGAAGACAGATGATTGCAGAATTCCTGACAGCTTCCGACTTGCTAAGGAAACTGGAATGGAGATAAGCTTTGGAGAAGCGGAACTAAAGGATGCACACCCGAATTCAGCACAGCTGATCTTAACTGGAGCAGATGGAAGACAACTGGAGATCGTGGGAGAGTCTATCGGTGGTTCACGTATTAATATTGCCAGTATAGACGGGTTGTCTGCGAACTTCTCAGGTGACTATCCGACATTGATCGTTCATAATCTGGATCAGCCGGGACATGTGGCAGAAGTTACCAGCATGTTATCCCATAAATCCGTTAATATAGCGACAATGCAGCTATACAGGGCAGGACGCGGTGGACATGCTGTCATGGTCATTGAGTGTGACCAGGAAGTGCCAAAGGAGTCTATCCAGTGGCTTGCACATCTGGAAGGTATTGAGAAAGTCACTTATTATAGTCTGGAGGAGAAGTAATGGCTTTTGCATATTTAAAAGAGATTACAGAAGCTGCCGAAAAGGAGAACAAACCATTCTGGCAGATTGTTATAGAAGATGATATGAGGGAGCGAAACGTCAGCTATGAGCAGTCCTTCGAGACCATGAGAGGGATGTATCAGGCTATGAAAGAAGCAGATGCGGCATATGACCCTAAACTTCGTTCTGCCAGTGGAATGGTAGGCGGCGATGGAGAGAAGCTGGAAGAGTTTCATAAGAAAAAGAATCGTCTAATAGGAGATTTCCTGACAGAAGTTATGGAAAAGGCAGTAAAAATGGGAGAGTCCAATGCCTGTATGAAAAGGATCGTTGCAGCACCTACAGCGGGTTCCTGTGGCGTTATTCCAGCTGTTCTTCTCACATATGAGATGCAAAAGAATGTATCAGAGGACAAGCTGGTGGAGGCGCTTTTTGTAGCAGCAGGAATCGGTGAAGTAATAGCAGCCAGTGCATCCATTGCAGGAGCAGAGGGCGGATGTCAGGCTGAGATAGGTTCTGCCAGTGCCATGGCGGCAGGAGCAGTGGCATATCTGGAAGGCGGCAAAGAACAGGAAATTGTACATGCGGCGGCATTGGCTCTCAAAAACATGCTGGGTCTGACTTGTGATCCCGTGGCAGGACTGGTGGAAGTGCCCTGTGTAAAGAGAAATGTATCCGGTGCGGTAAATGCAGTGGTATCTTCGCAAATGGCGATAGCAGGCATAAAAAGTGCCATTGACCCGGATGAAGTCATTGATTCCATGAGAAGGATAGGTAAGTTAATACCTGCCTGTCTGAGAGAGACCGGTCAGGAGGGACTGGCAACGACACCTACGGCACAGGCGGTCGTAAAACATCTAAGAGAAAAGTAATCAAAAAGTAATTGTTCATGAGACAGATAAAAAAAGCATATAATGCACAAAGACAGAGTATCAGGATTTAAAATATGCAGTCACAGCTTATGCTTCAGATATCTGATATGATTATCCCAGCCCTGGTATTTTATATCATTGCCATGGGGCTTGCATCAAAGAGAGATATTTATCATTGCTTTATCAAAGGGGCTTCCAGTGGTATTAAGACGGTGGCGGAGATTGCCCCTACACTGATCGGACTGATGGTTGCAGTGGGTGTACTCCGTGCATCCGGGTTCTTGGAATACATTGGAGGGCTGTTTGGCAGGTTTACGGGAGATTTTCCACAGGAATTATTCAGCCTTTTTGTGGTGAAGATCATATCATCTTCTGCGGCAACAGGACTGGCGCTGGATATCTTTAAGGAATATGGTACGGATTCTTATGCGGGGCTGGTTACTTCACTGGCTCTTAGTTCTACAGAGACAGTATTTTATACAATGTCTGTGTATTATATGGCAGTAGGAATCACGAAGACTCGCTGGACATTAGCAGGAGCTTTGCTTGCCACGGCAGCAGGATTGGGGATGAGTATGCTGTTGGCTGGATGGATGCTATAAGGAGGAAAACAACAAAATGCAAAAGAATATGACAAAGGGGAATCCATTACCGATTATTCTGCAGTTTACGTTGCCTTTAATGGTAGGTAATGTTTTTCAACAGATATACAATGCAGTAGACTCTATGATTGTTGGTCGGTTTGTTGGTGCAAATGCACTGGCGGCAGTAGGCTCAACCGGCACGATCATGTTCATGGTAATTGGAGCGTCTACAGGACTCAGTACGGGATTTACTGTGCTGACTTCCCAGAGATTTGGAATCAGTGATGAGAAGGGTACGAGACAGAGTGTTGCAAATGGTATTCTGCTCTCGATTCTGCTGATCATTGGAATGACATTGTTATCCTTATTGTGTATGAAGAAGGTTCTGACCTTAATGAATACGCCGGAGGATATTTTTGCGGATGCATATAGTTACATATCTGTAATCTGTATGGGTATTGTGGCAAGTGTAGCCTATAATTATTTTGCAGCCTGCCTAAGAGCCATAGGGAACAGTAAAGTACCTCTGGTAACACTGGTATTCTCAGCCTGTCTGAATGTCGTATTGGATTTGTTCTTTATCATTAAGATGAATATGGGTGTTGCAGGTGCGGCATGGGCAACGAATATTGCGCAGGGCGTGTCTGCATTACTGTGTGTACTTTATATTCTGAAGAAAGAGCCGGTATTGTGCCCGGAAGTATCACAGATCAGATTTTATAAGGATGATACGCACAAGCAGTTGTCCGTAGGAATTCCTATGGCATTACAATTTGCAATCACTGCATCTGGAACAATGATCATGCAGGCTGCCATTAATCTGTTCGGTGCAACTGCGGTAGCTTCCTTCTCCGCTGCAAGTAAGATACAGAATATGCTGACGCAGGGAATGATGGCGATAGGACAGACTATGGCTACCTATTCTGGTCAGAACTATGGAGCGGGCGAGATTGAAAGAATTAAGAAGGGCGTCAGGTCCGCATTGATTATAGATGTAATTTATTCTGTACTGGCAGGACTTCTGGCATACTTTGGATTGTCTGTATTGCTGCGTTTCTTTTTTGAAGCGGGCACGGATATGACGCAGGTTATGTTCTATGCCAAAAGGTATACAGTACTTTGCATCCTGTTCTATATACCGCTTAGTGTAATATTTACATTCCGTAATGCCATGCAGGGATGCGGATATGGATTTCTGCCTATGATGGGTGGTGTGGTAGAGCTTGCTGCGAGACTGATCTGTGCGTTGATTTCCATGAAGATCATGAGCTACTCACTGGCTGTATTCTGTGATCCGGCGGCATGGCTGGCAGCAGGTATTTTTACCATGTTTGCATATTTGCATGTGATAAAACAGATCGAAAGGAATGCAAAAAATCGCACAAATTGATGACATTTTATTAAGAATAAGCTGTAAAAAAGGCGTAAACTAAAGGGTTGCGTCTTTTTTTGCTGTATTAAAGTGTAAAAGTGTGCGATAAATACAAGTTGCTAAATAAGTTTTTCTATTTATATAATAGCCATTGTGTAGTTATGAAACACAAAGGGTATGTAAGGTTACTGATTGGAAAGACGAAATGGAGGCATTAAGAATGGAACAGCTTTGTGGCAGTATGGCAATGATGGACAACGAAGGATTTATTCGTGTACTGGGGGATTTGATGGCGCAGAATAAGGGGTTTCAAATTATGATTACTGTGCCTTCCGATAAGAGCAGAGAGTGTGAAAAGAAAGCAGTAAAAGAAACACAGGAAGAAATATCATTGGAGAGAGACGTGACAGGAATGCTGCACAAGATAGGCGTTCCGGCACATATCAAAGGATATCAGTATTTGAGAGAAGCGATTATATACAGTGTAGAAGATCCTGAAATGCTGGGGGCAGTAACCAAGATTCTATATCCTGCCATAGCTAAGAGATCACATACAACATCCAGCAGGGTAGAAAGGGCAATCCGCCATGCCATAGAAGTAGCATGGAACAGAGGCTGTGAAGAGGTTTTGGAAGAAATATTTGGTTATACGATCAGCGTAGGGCGCGGTAAACCGACCAATTCAGAGTTTATTGCAATGCTTGCTGATAAGATAACATTAAAGAGAAAAATCCAAGTTCATTAAATTCGATAATAATTGCATAGGAAATGGTATAAATGATTAGCTATTCTTCTCATTTGTCGTTACAATAAGAATATAAAAATGTATTTGTGTAACATAAAATGGGAGGGATAGCTATTTATGTATATCGCAGAAAACGGACAATATGCAAAGTTATATATTGAGGAATCGGCATACTCAGGGGTAAAGAAAATTGCATCAAAGGTGGCAGAAGATCTGAAAAAGGTAACAGATCATGAGTTCACGGTAGAATACGGACTACCTAAAGACACAGATAAAATAAATGCCATTGTAATTGCAACTCTGGGGAAAAGTGCCTATCTTGAAAGTATGGAGCAGGCTGGCAAGGTGGAGCTGTCAGCAATCCGCGGCAAAAGAGAAGTGTATGATTTCAGGGTATTGGAGCCTGCTAATGGAGAGAGCCATGCAACATTACTGATATCAGGAAGTGATAAAAGAGGTACGATATATGGTCTTTTTCACCTTTCAGAAATAATCGGGGTATCACCCTGGGTATGGTTTGCTGATGTGATGCCTGCCCATAAAGATGTGATTACACTGACACAGGAGGATAACAAAACATCAAAGGAGCCTTCTGTAAAATACAGGGGATTTTTTATCAATGATGAGTGGCCCTCCTTTGGAAACTGGACATTTCGTCATTTTGGAGGCTTTACAGCCCAGATGTATGATAAGGTATTCGAATTACTGCTTCGGTTAAAAGGCAATTATCTGTGGCCGGCTATGTGGACCTCTTCCTTCAGTCTGGATGGACCGGGCTTTGACAATGCCAAGCTTGCAGATGAGTATGGAATTGTCATGAGTAATTCCCATCATGAGCCATGCCTGCGTCACAGTGAGGAGTGGGATCTGGTCAGAGGAGAGGATTCCATCTATGGAAATGCCTGGAATTATGACAGAAATAAAGAGGGCTTAACGAATTATTGGAGAGATGGACTAAAAAGAAACGGTAAACTGGAAAATATCATTACAATGGGTATGCGTGGTGAACGTGACAGTGAAATCCTGGGACACAGCGCAACATTAAAAGAAAATATTGATTACCTGAAAGAAGTCATTACAACGCAGAATCAGCTGATTAAGGAATGCGTAAATGAAGATCTGGATCAGGTGCCAAGAATGCTTGCCCTTTATAAAGAAGTAGAGGCATATTTCCATGGGGATGAGAATACCCAGGGATTAAAGGACTGGAAGGAGCTGGATGGTGTGACGTTCATGCTCTGTGAAGACAACTTCGGTAATATGCGTACTTTGCCCACCAAAGAGAATCGTGACCGTAAGGGTGGCTGGGGTATGTACTATCATTTTGATTATCATGGGGATCCTGTATCTTATGAGTGGGTCAACAGTACACATCTGTCTAAGGTATGGGAGCAGATGTGTGAAGCATATGATTATGGCATACGTGATATCTGGGTAGTCAATGTAGGTGACCTCAAGCCACAGGAGCTTCCGTTATCTTATTTCCTGGATCTGGCATATGATTTTGACAAATGGGGTACTTTGTCTCCCAATAAAACCGGAGAATATACAAAAGAGTGGATTTGTACACAGTTTGGTGCCTTTTTCAATGAAAAAGAGCAGGATAGGCTGTATCAGGTCATGGATGGGTATACCAGACTTAACAGTATCCGCAAACCGGAAGCGCTGTATGTGGACACCTATCATCCGGTGCATTATGGAGAAGCGCAGTGGTTATGGAACCAGAATGAACGTATCATGCAGCTTGCAGATGAACTGGAACAGAATCTTCTGGAGCGGCTGGAGAAAGAGACAGGAGATACACTGACACATATCAAAGATAAAAATGTGACATATGCGTCATTTTATGAACTGATCTATTATCCGGCAGTGGCTTCCATGAACCAGATACAGATGCAGTTATCCGGCGGCAGGAATCTTCTCTATGCAAAGCAGGGGCGTATAGAAGCCAATGAATATGCAGCAAAGATTGCAAAATGTATAGAAAGAGAAAAAGAGTTACAGGAACAGTATCATAAAGTGGCAGAGGGTAAATGGGATGGCATGATGATGTCAGAGCATGTGGGCTTTGTCCACTGGAATGATGAAGAGTGTACATATCCTTTGCAGTGCTATGTCACACCTGCCAATAAGCCAAGAATGATCGTGTCGCCTACTTGTGAAGAAGAATATACCATGGGTGGTGACTGGACCAGAAAGACGCTTTATCTGGAAGATTTTCTAAATCCCAAGTGCAGGGAGGTATCGCTGGACATTGCCAATGGAGGACGGATTCCATTTACTTATACAGTAGAGTGTGATGCCAAGTGGCTGTTGCTTTCCCAGAGAAAAGGCGAAGTCACAGTAAAAGACCAGCTGCTTCTGACTCTGGACAGGGAAGAGCTTAGTGGAAAGAAAGAGATACAGACTGCACATTTGTGTATAAAAACTGATTTTGCCAGGGTAAATGTGGAAATCCAGGCATGTTATTTTGAAGATGATATATTACAGGATAAGCACTATGTACCACTTACAGAGTCTGTGGGACTTGCAATAGAAGCAGATGAATATGAAAGCAGCAAGGCTGCACAGGAAGGAGAATTTCAGGTACTGACACCCTATGGCAAGTATCATGCAGGAGTAAAGGCATATCCGGTAACTGCCAAGTATACACAGAATGCCCCTTCTGTTACCTACAAAATGACTTTGGCACAGGATGGTGAGTATGAGATTATTCTACAGACAGCACCCTTGAGTCCGGTTACAATAGAGAATCACCTGCGGATTGGGGTGCAGTGGAACGAAGAGCCTGTTGAGTATCCTGAGACAATAGGTAAAGATTATAAGGGTGGAGCACCTTCCTGTAAAGAATGGGGACAGGGCGTGCTGGATCAGATTCATAACCTGTCACTGCATAAGAATGGTAAAAAAGGCAGCAACACCATAACCATATATGCCTGTGATCCATTTGTATTAGAGCGAATTCTTGTAAAAAAAGCAGGAAAAGAGTGGAAAAAGGGATATCTGGGGATTATTCCCGATCTGTTTGGACAGGAGTAGGATGAAAATAGAAAAGAGGAAATCATGACAAAAAAGACATTATTTCTAAATGGATGGTATTTTACCAAACAGCCTCTTGGCAGTACTTTAGAAGATATCAAAGAAAGAAAAGAAACTTTTCGGGCAGTGAATCTTCCCCATGACTGGCTGATTTATCAGGGTAAGGAGCTTTATGAAGACTCTACCGGCTGGTATCGTAAGGTCTTTTCCTGTGAAAAGAAACAGGACTATCGGTATGAGATTTATTTTGAAGGCGTCTATATGGATACGACAGTGTATCTCAATGGACAGGTATTGGGTGAGTGGAAATATGGATATTCCAGTTTCTTCTTTGATATGACTCCTTTGCTGCAGGAGGGAGACAATGAATTACTGGTAAGAGTCAATTATCAGGCGCCCAACAGCCGCTGGTATTCCGGGGCAGGTATCTATCGAAATGTATATCTGCGAAAACAGCCAAAGTGCCATTTTATCACAGACAGCCTGTATATCACTCCAGTGAAAAAGAGCGAAGATATGTGGCAGGTGGAAGTCAATGCAGAATTGTCACAGGAATGTCTGAATCAGGAAAACAGTATACTTATGGTGCAGATATTGGACAAGGAAGGCACAGAAGTGAGCAAAGCAGAGCTGCCGTTTGAAAAGGCAGTCAATCAGGCAGATGGTATCGTAACTGCCCAAATTATGACACAAGTGTCAAATCCTGAACTTTGGAATCTGGAAGAACCATATCTGTATCATTGCAGACTTGTGCTCAAAGATGAAAATAAGGTACTGGATGAGACTAAGGAGCGTTTTGGTTTTCGTATTTTTACCTTTGATACAGATAAGGGCTTCTTCCTGAATGGTGTACACGTAAAACTCAATGGTGTATGTGAGCATCATGATTTTGGTGCATTGGGTGCGGTTTTCAACAAAGAGGCGATGAGAAGAAAACTGGAGATTCTGCGCAAAATGGGCGTGAACAGTATTCGCAGCACGCACAACATGCCCGCAATCGGTCTGTTAGAACTGGCTGATGAGATGGGATTTCTGATCATTGATGAAGCTTTTGACATGTGGGAGAGACCTAAGACCACTTATGATTATGCAAGATTCTTCCCACAGTGGTATCGTAAGGATGTCAGAAGCTGGGTCCGCCGCGACAGGAATCATCCATGCATTCTGTTCTGGAGTATTGGTAACGAAATCTATGATACACATGCCGATGCAAGAGGACAGGAACTGACCAGAAGCTTAATGGAAGAGACAAGAAAGCACGACCCTGCATACCATGCGCAGATTACGATAGGCTCTAATTATATGCCCTGGGAAAATGCGCAGAAATGTGCAGATATTGTAAAATATGCAGGCTATAATTACGGTGAGAAATATTACGACCAACACCACAGGGAACATCCGGACTGGTTCATGTATGGTTCAGAGACTGCTTCTACAGTACAGAGCAGGGGAGTATATCATTTCCCATATAAACAGTCTGTTCTGGCAGATGAGGATGAGCAGTGTTCCGCACTTGGCAACAGTACAACAAGCTGGGGCGCCAAGTCCTCTGAGATGTGTATTCTTACGGAGAGAGACCGGGAATTCTCCATGGGGCAGTTCTTATGGACCGGGTTTGACTATATAGGAGAACCGACACCATATCACACAAGAAATTCCTACTTTGGACAGATAGACACAGCAGGTTTTGAAAAGGACTCCTTTTTTCTATATCGCGGGGCATGGACGGATGCAAAGAAAGCTCCTTTTGTACATGTTTTTCCTTATTGGAATTTCAATCCGGGACAGCTGGTGGATGTGAGAGTGGCTTCCAATGGAGCATTTGTGAAGCTGCTGTTAAATGACAGATCCATAGGAGAATATCAGATTGACCATGAGAAAGGCACTGTCCTTACCGGTAACTGGCAGGTTCCCTATGAGCCTGGAGAGCTGACAGCTATAGCTTATGACGAGAATCATCAGGAGATAGCCAGAGAATCCAGACATTCTTATGGAGAGCCGGTAAAGCTTGTCATGGAGTTGTATCAACCTGAAAAAGAGTTCACAGCAGGTAATTATGATCTTGCCTATGTGACAATATCTGCTGCAGATGCACAGGGATATCCTGTAGAGGATGCAAATCAGTATGTGGAAGTCTCTGTAAAAGGAGCCGGCTGGCTGACAGGACTGGATAATGGAGACAGTACGGATACGGATGAATATAAGGGATATTGCAGACGTATGTTCAACGGTAAGCTTCTGGCAATTGTAGCAATTGGGGAACATAAGGGCAGTATACAGGTTAAGGCAGCGGCTGGAAGATTACAGCCTGCCGAGCTTACCATTGTGGTATCAAAGGAAATCAGCATAGAGGGTACTTCCTTTATTCCGGAAGTATTTGCAAATAAAAGTGGGAAGGATGCTCCTGCCTGGGTTCGTAGAATCGAATTGACAGCAAATGATGGAAATGTCTTTTCACCGGACAAAAAGCAGCTTAGTGTCACTGCAAGAATAGAACCACAGGAGGCAATGAACTGGATAAAACCGGAGGATTTGATCTGGAAAACCGTAAATGACGCGGGAATTGAAAGTCCACTGGCAAAAGTGACAGATGTGTCAGGATTTACGGCTAAGATAGAAGCTTATGGAGATGGACAATTCAGGCTGCGCTGCATGACCAGAAATGGAACAGATATCGTGAAGGTTATCTCCCAGCTGGAATTCCAGGCACAGGGGCTTGGAGAAGCCAATCTGAATCCGTATGGGTTTATTGCAGGCGGTATGTATACCTATGCGGAAGGTGATGTGGGAAATGGCAATGAACATGGTGTCTCCACAGCCAGAGATGGTAGAACGGTGGTAGGCTTTGACCATGTTGATTTTGGAAGCTTTGGCTCTGACCAGATTACACTTCCTGTATTTGAACTGGGTGGAGAAGAGTGTCCGATTGAGATATGGGAAGGAATACCGGGAAAGCCGGATAGTGAGATGCTTGCAAGGGTAATCTATCACAAGCCCTCTATCTGGAATGTATATCAGGAGGAAAGCTATAAGCTTAACCGCAGAATAAAGGGTGTAACGCAGATTTCTTTTGTACTGCACCAGAAGATACATCTAAAGGGCTTTTCTTTTGCACCACTGCAAAAGGCATATGAGAAGCTGTATGCATCAGAAAATGATGCGGTATACGGTGATACCTTCAGGATTGAAGGCAGGGAAGTCACAGGAATTGGCAACAATGTAACGCTGGAATTCCATGACATGGATTTCGGTGAGGATGGCTGCAGCAGTGTAACCATATGCGGCAGAACGCATAATGACAAGGATGCGATCCATATCAGCTTTCAGGAGGGTGAGCAGGAGACAAGGCAGCTGGTTGAATTTGAAGGTACAGCAGATGACTCTTATCGCGAGCTGACATTCCCACTCAAATGCGTAAAAGGCACAAAGACAGTACGCTTTATCTTCCTGCCCGGAAGTAATTTTGATTTCAGCTGGGTAGAGTTCCATCATTAAATTTAGTACGAGTTTTTACATTTGGCTTGCAAAACAAATATTACTTGTTATAATCAGTTTAGAGTTATTTAATAAATAACAAATATTATTAAAATAGCTTAAATACTTAAAGGAGGAGAAGAGAGATGTCATACTACAGCTTATTAATGGGGGCAGGATTCGGTATTATAGTTGTTGCAGTTATTATTATCATTGCATGGTATGTACTGTGTTCCTATGCTCACATGAAGGCACTTAAGGCACTTGGCTATGATAAGGCATGGCTTGCATGGATTCCTTATGGCGTGTTCTATGCATGTGCTGATGTTGTAACAGGTCAGGATGAAAAGGTGAAATTATTTGGAAGCCTTGAAATTCCTGCTATTGTATTCAAATTGTGGTGGATCATTCCGGTTGCATTTTTACTTTTACCACTGAATGCTACAATAGAAAATCTGATTACACTTGTTCTTGATGTTGTATTCTTAGGATGTACATATGCAAAAATGTATGCAAGATTAGAGAATAAGCAGGAAAATGAGACACAGGCAATTGGCTGCGTATCCGGATTTATCCAGATTATTGCAGTTGTAAAATTCCTGATGTACAAATAATTGATATTTGGGCTCCACAGTCTTGCGACTGTGGAGTTTTTTTAGTGTGACTGGCGGTATTCCTTGGGAGTAACGCCATATTTTTGTTTAAAGAGACTGTAGAAATGAGTGCGGTTGGTGAACTGGAGTCTGGTTGCGATAGAGCCTATGGATTCATTGGTCTCGGTCAGATACTGGGCGGCTTTCTTCAGGCAGAAGGTCATACCGTAATCGTAGAGACACAGACCGGAGTATTTGTTGACGATACGGTTGAGATAATCACCACTGTAATTAAGATGATGCTCTAATTCTGCCCTGGACATTCTGCCATTGCTTTCCTCAAAGAGATGGCTGATACGGGAGAACAGCAGAAAATCACTGTTGGTATCCAGGCTGACTTTGGTGCAGTGATAGTATTCAGGTGAAGATAAATAAGACAGGAATGCGCACAGAAGTCCTCTGATCTGATAAGCTGCCCCAAAATCCGGGTAAAGCAGTGTCTGAATCATAGACTGTGCCAGATCATGAAGATGGAGAGCATGCTTGTGGTTCTGATAGGCAGGAATGAAGTCCAGGTATGCCTTTTTACCGGGATATTTTAAATCATCCGTAATAAACTGATAGATTTCTCCATTACAGATTTTCTTTTCGGCAGAAAAAGCCGAATTCTGCGCGGACTTGAATAATTCGGAGACAAACTCTGGTGACATTCCAATAAAAAGTACTTTGGTCTTGGCATGATAGTGCTCCAGATGACAGAGACTGCGGTTAATGAGACAGCAGGAACCGGCTGCATAGAGATAGTCCTTGCCTTCAATCTTCTGCACAATACTTCCTTCCAGAACAATGACAAATTCAAAGAAATCATGATAATGCATGACATCCTTTGTACGGGCAAAGTTCTTGGTGGCTGCGGATTCCTGGTACATCAGGGATTTCTCAGCGGAAAGAGTCATGATATTAATGTAATCCTCCAATTCTGAACCGCTGCAGTACTCCAGAGTGAGCTGAAAGGGTACATTCATATGATAGAAACGGTTCAGGTCACTATTGGTATTCTGTACGTTAATGCTGGAATACTGGCTTTGCAGCGCCTGCTGCATCTGCATATATTCATTGTCTATCTTAATATTCATTTCAAACCTCCAATGTCTGATACCATATAATCCCAAATCTGATACAAATTTTCTGCGCACATATCGTTTTAAGACATTGTTGCGCAGTGTGCTAATTGTATATAATTATGATTAGAAACAAGATAATTATATACAATATTACAATAAAAGTAAAGGCGAATAGCAAGCTGCACAAAAGATATCAAAAAAGGAGAATGTAATGCGACAGGATTTTACTTATGGAGTTGACCTTGGATGGGTCAGTCAGCTGGAAAAACAGGGAATTACGTGGACTGACAAATCCGGGAAGAATGTAGATCCACTCCAGGCGCTGAAAAGTATGGGCGCAACAGCGGTGCGCTTGAGAGTGTTTGTAAATCCACCTGAGAATGCGATGTGGCGTAAGCCAAAGAAACAGGCATACGGAAGGGAATTTGGTGGAGAGGAATGTATGCTGGGACTGTGTGATGGCAAGAATGTCCTTGAAATGGCAAAAAGAGTCAAGAAGCTGGATATGGATCTGATGATTGACTTCCATTACAGTGACCATTTCGCAGATCCTATCTATCAGGATATACCACAGGCGTGGGAGACATTGGACCAGGATGGATTGAAACAAAAGGTAAGGGAACACACAAAAGAAGTACTGACTCTTCTTACAGAACATAATATTTATCCTGACTGGGTACAGGTCGGAAATGAAATCAATTCGGGAATCCTGCTTCCGGCGGGAAGTTCATCCGCAAATCCACAGTTCCTTGTAGAACTGCTGAATGCAGGATATGAGGCAGTCAAGGAGTGTTGCCCGGATTGCCAGGTAGTTACCCATATATCCGGTGGAAATGATTATAACATGTGTACCAGGTTCTTTGATGTCTTTTTCCAGAATGGAGGAAAGACAGATATTATGGGATTCTCCTATTATCCATACTGGGTACAGATGAAACATGACGAAGAGAAGCTTACAAAAGACATGACAGCATTGGCAGACAGATATCGTAAACCCTTGATGCTTGCAGAAATCGGTGGACCTGAGACAGAGGAAGAAGAAACCTACGAGCTTCTTCGCAGCGCAGTCAGATCAATTAAGGCAGTTCCTGATGGTCAGGGAAAAGGTATCTTTTACTGGGAACCTGAAGTAGGGGCAGATCTGTTGCCGGATCAGTATCCATTAGGAGCAGCCAGAGTCAATGGAGATAAGAACATTCAATTCACCTGTGCAATGAATGCCTATAAGGATGCACGGGCAGGAGAAAAGTAAAGGCAACAAGAAGTTGCGCAAATTGCGCATGACCTTGGACAGAGAGGAAGGGAGATTTTATGAAAGAGGCAGCAGACAAGAAAAAGTATAAGGTGCCTTTCTGGAAAACAGTGAAAAAGCACTGGATGCTGTTAGCAATGCTGGCACCGGCAGTCATTTATGTAGTGATATTTGCTTACATACCTATGACGGGCGTTGTGCTTGCATTCAAGAATTATCAGTATGCAGGTGGTATCTATGGTTCTCCGTGGAATGGACTGGATAACTTCAAAGCCTTGCTGGTAGCAGGTAAGTTAGGTCAGGTAACAAGAAATACGCTTTTGTATAATATCGCATTTTTGTTCCTGGGAGTTGTATTTGAAATGGGCAGTGCAATCCTGCTGAATGAAATATTCGGCAAGGTATTTAAGAAGATTGCGCAGTCCTTTATGTTCCTGCCATACTTCATCAGCTGGGTAGTAGCAGGTGCAATCATGTATAACATCTTCAACTATGAAAAGGGTGTATTTAACCATTTATTAAATATGTTAGGTTCTACACCTTTTGACTTATACAATACACCGGGCGCATGGCCATTTATATTAATCTTTTTAAAGATATGGAAACAGACAGGATATGGCTCCGTTGTATATCTGGCAGCAATCACAGGCCTAGATCAGGAAATGTTCGAAGCAGCATCCATAGATGGTGCAGGTGTATGGCAGAAGATTAAATACATCACGATTCCTTCCCTGATGCCTACCATGATGATTCTGGTATTAATGGGAATCGGTAATATCTTCCGCGGAGACTTCGGCCTGTTCTATCAGACAGTAAAGAGCAGTGCCTTGTTACAGCCTGTTACGGATGTAATTGATACTTATGTCTTCCGTTTACTGATTAACAACAGTGATGTCGGTGTATCTGCAGCAGCAGGTTTATATCAGTCAGTACTCTGCTTCTTAACAATTACAATATGTAATAAGCTGGTTAAGAAAGTAGATCCGGACTACGCATTATATTAAGGAGGTGTGTAATATGTCAGCGACTCAGGTTCATCATAGAAAAATGACAAAAGATCAAATGATCGTGAATATTGTCGGCTATATTCTGATCGGCATATTTGCACTTGTATGTGTTATCCCGTTTTATCTGATTATCGTGGCATCTTTTACAGATGAGTCAGAATTGATCAGAAACGGATATCCTATTATTCCGACCGTATTCAGTGTACAAAGCTACCTGCTGTGTTTAAAGAATCCTGTGTCCATAGCCAAGGCATATGGAACAACAATTGGTGTTACAGCAGTCGGAACCGCATTTGCAGTATTTATTGCAACGATGACAGGTTATGTACTTTCCCGTAAGGACTTCCCATGGCGCAACAAGTTTTCATTCTTCTTTTTCTTCACGACACTGTTCAGTGGAGGACTGGTTCCATGGTATATGCTTTGTGTTCGTTATCTGCACTTTAAGAATTCCTACATAGGTATTCTCTTACCGCTGATGTTCTCAGTATGGAACATGATCATTGCAAAATCCTTCATGAATGGTATTCCAAGTGCCATTACAGAATCAGCCAAGATTGATGGTGCTAATGATTTTGTAATCTTCATGAAACTGATACTTCCTCTTAGTAAGCCACTGATTGCGACACTCAGCCTTTTCTCAGCGCTGGCTTACTGGAATGACTGGTATAACTGTATGCTCTATATTACCAATGAGGATATGTTTACATTACAGTACTACTTACAGAGAATGCTGGGTAGTGCAGAAGCTATGAGAATCGTAGCAGAGAAATCAGGTATCGCATTACCATCCGTTCCACTGGAAAGTATGAAGATGGCAATGACCGTTATCGCAACAGGACCGATTGTACTTCTGTATCCATTCGTACAGCGCTACTTTGTAAAAGGCCTTACGATTGGTGCAGTTAAGGGATAATAACGATTTATCAAAAAGGAGAGGACAATATGAAGAAGAAAAAATTACTTGCAACTATTTTAAGTATGTGCATGACAGCATCCATGCTTACAGGCTGTGGCGGCTCTGCTGCATCCTCATCAACGACTGACACAACAGCAAAAGATACTGCCAAGACAGAGACAACGCAGGCAGCTGCTGAGACAGATACAGCAGCAACATCAGCATCTCTGGACAGCTTACCATCAGAGGTAGGCCAGGGTACTATCGCAGCAACCCCTGAAATGTATGCTTCCACAGATCTGAGCAAGAGCTACACAGTTAATATGTATCTGATTGGTGATACACCAAATGACTGGGATAGTGTTATTAATAAAGTAAATGATTACTTACAGCCATTTAATACAGAGCTTGCAGTCACATTCATGAGCTGGAGTGATTATCAGACCATGTATTCTCTTGTACTTGCAGGTGGTGAACAGGTTGACTTGATCTTTACTGCCCCATGGTGTTTCATGTACAACGAAGCTGCAAAGGGCTCTTTCTATGAACTGACAGATGACTTTGTAGCAAACTATATGCCTCTTACAAGCAAGTACCAGGCAGCAGACAGCTGGGATGAGACAACAATATCCGGAAAGACAATCGCAGTACCATCCAATAAGGCACAGCCTATGGGTAAGATTGTAGCAGTCCGTCAGGACTTAATGGACAAGTACGGTATAAGCGAGCTGGATAACTGGGATGATTATAAGAAATATATGCTGACTATTGCAGAAAAGGAAACTCCTGAAAGTGGTATTTATGCGTTGGCGGCAGCCGGTGATAACAATGAGTTGTGGGATGTATACCGTCAGCAGACAGATACTTTCCTTGCCCTGGACAGCAGCTACCTGGATTTCATGTATGAATACAAAGGAGATATCCCTGCAAAAGAAGACATTAAGCTTGCTTATGAATTCGATTCCTTCCGTAATTATGCAAAAGATATGAAGGAAATGGCAGACGCAGGCTGCTGGAGCAGATCAGCCCTGACTAATACAGTAACAGATGACGATGCTTTTGGTAACTTACAAGGTGCATCTATCGCATGGAATGGTTCTGTATTCACATATATGAGACAGGCTGAAAAGACAGACGGCGTAAAATGTATGGCATATGACCTGACAAAGGATCATCTGGTAGGTGCAGAAGCATATTCCAACAACGATATGGCAATCGCAGCAGGTTCTAAGAATCCTGAGAGGGCAGCTATGGTACTTGACCTGATCAAATTTGATACTTATCTGAACAGACTGCTTATTCTTGGTGAAGAAGGTGTACATTACTCTATTGATGACCAGAATCAGTATACTAAGTTAGACAAGAGTGCAGACTATGCGCCATTTGCTATTTCAGCATCTTGGGCAATCAAGAACAGTGACTTGAGTGAAGCCGGTGTGGAAGAGCGTGAGAAGAAGATTACAGATGCATGGGAATCCAGAGTACAGATGAATCCTACAATTACATTCGTATTTGATGATACTAATGTAAAGGCATATGTATCCGCAGTAACAGCAGTTCTTACAGATTATGTACCTATGCTTGAGCTTGGTCTTGTAGATGATGTAGATGCTACATTGGATGAAATGATCCAGAAGTGCTATGATGCAGGATTACAGCAGGTATATGATGAGTTCTACTCACAGTATGATGCATGGCTTGCAACTAGATAATAGTTACGGATCTGATAAAACATGATGCGAAGAAAGCTGGCTGATGAAGTCAGCTTTCTTGCTATCAGGAAGGGGGTGTTGGTATGACAATGGAAGAAATTGCAAGGGATATGGGAGTGTCCAGAAGTACGGTATCCAGAGCACTTTCAGGGAAAGGCAGAATCGGGGAAGATACAAGGGCAAGGATCAGAGAGTATGTGGGCAGGCAGTCAGAGGCAGAGAATCAGTCAACGAATAATTTAGCTGTAGTGCTTCCCAATGATGCCTATACGACCAATGCCCCTTTCTTTCAGGAGTGTCTGCTTGGAATCAGTGAAGTGGCGGCGGCGCTTCAATATCATGTCCTGATAACGGCAGGTGCACTGAATGATACCCGTGATATTAAGATGCTTGTGGAGGAACAGAAGATTGATGGAATTATCCTGCTGAGGGGTGTAGAGAATGACAGTGTCTTAAAATACCTGACAGACCGGCACTTCCCGACAGGGCTTACTGGAAGCTGTAAGTATGAGGAAATCCTGCAGGTAGATGCAGACCATTATCAGGCGGCAGCAAGCCTGATGTCCGTTCTGATCGGACAGGGATATCGTAAATTTGCCTTTGTAGCAGGTGATATGCAGTATCGGGTCAATCAGAACCGCAGCGAAGGATGTTATGCCGCTTTGAAGCAATATGGACTGGATATGGAGCAGCAATGCTATTATACTGATTTTAGAAACTCAGAGCCGATAGAGAACTATATTTGTGATATGATAGAGAAAAAGGTTGAGTGTATTGTATGTGCAGATGATGTCATTTGCACCCGTTTCATGTCCTGTCTACAGGCGCAGGGTTATCGGATTCCTGATGATATTGGAATCGTATCACTGTGTAACAGTGCCAGTCTGGAGTGCTTTACTCCGGCAGTGACGGCAGTGAATGTATCTGCAAGGCAGATGGGGAATGTCATAGGAAGGCAGATGATCAACAGGCTGCGAGGAGAAAGCTACAATGCAAAGACAACCTTGAATCATGAAATCCTGCTTCGCAAATCGGCAGACAGAGGATATCGTATCTAATTGTGTATGGGAAAGGTCAGGGCAAGAGAATTATGTATTTATGTGATGAAAAGGTCAGAGAAAAACAAAATTTTAACCTGGACTGGTATTTTTATCATGGAGATAATCAAATACAGACAGGACAAACTCAGGTAAGTGACTATGAACCGGTAAAGCTGTCGCATGACTGGAGTCTGTACTATCCATGGAAAGAGGATGCACCATCCTGCGGTTCCGGTGGATATGCAGAAACGGGAATTGGCTGGTATCGTAGGATTTTTGACGTGAATCCACAGGCATTTACCAAGGGAAGGGTATTTATCCACTTTGAAGGCGTCTATATGCTTTCTACAGTGTGGATAAATGGGCATAAATTAGGACAGCATGTGTATGGATATACGCCTTTTGAATATGAAATCACACAATATCTGCATGAGGATGGCAGGGAAAATGTGCTGGATGTGAAGGTAGACAATTCTGCGCAGCCCGGCTCCAGATGGTACTCCGGCTCCGGTATTACAAGAAATGTATGGCTTGTAAAAACATCAGATACTTATATTGCGCCATTTGGAGTAGGAATCCGGATTCCCCGTATAGAAGAGGATAGAGCACATATATCAGTAGAAATCTCTCTTGCCCATGCAGAAGATAAGAAATTATCTGTTCAGACCACTGTATTCTCCCCGGATCATGAGATCTGTCTGGAGCTGTGCACTGACAGAAAGGGAGAGACCAATACACTGCATCAGCAGGGGATAATAGGGACTCCGCTTCTGTGGGAAGTGGACGCTCCTTTCCTGTATGAAGCGGTGACTCTGCTCTATGACCAGGATACCCTGATTGATGAGGTACATACCTTCTTTGGTATCCGTACTGCCGTATTTGATGCAGATAAAGGATTTCTGTTAAATGGCAGACAGGTGAAGTTAAATGGTGTGTGTATTCACCATGATGGCGGCTGTATGGGTGCAGCGGTTCCCCTGCCTGTATGGAAAAGACGATTAGAGAAGCTGAAAGAAATGGGAGTCAATGCCCTTAGAATGGCGCATAATCCACCAGACAGCGCACTGCTGGAGCTGTGTGACAGAATGGGCTTTCTCGTAATGGATGAAGCTTTTGACGAATGGCATTATCTAAAGGGTAAGGAGCTTGGCAGCAATACCCATGAAAGCCACGGCTATTCCCTGTGGTTTGATACCTGTCATGAAGAAGATCTGCGTACCATGCTGCTGCGTGACCGCAATCATCCAAGTATTATTCTGTGGAGTATTGGAAATGAAGTGCCTGACCAGACTGCGCCGGAGGGGTATCTTACAGCCAGACATTTAAAGAGCATCTGTAAATCCATTGACCCGCTGCGTGCAGTTACACAGGCAAATGACCAGATTGCAGCAGAGCCAAGGGCAGCCAGGGAAGAATTCTTAAACGAACTGGATGTAGTCGGATATAACTATGTGGGCAGATGGAGAACAAGGGCAGAGACTTACTATGATGAGGATAAACGTAAACACCCCAACTGGTGCATGATTGGTACAGAGAATAGCGGACTTGGTGGAATGAGAGGACGGTATCTCTTTGGCATGGAGGAAAAAGCAGGCTGGTGGATGCGTCCATATTACAGTGCTCCGATAGAGGTGGGACGCCTGCTTCGTTATACCATGACCCATGATTATGTGGCAGGAGATTTCATGTGGACAGGTATTGATTATCTGGGAGAAGCCCACTGGCCCAACCGTTCTGCAAACGCAGGAGTGCTGGATACCTGCGGTTTTGCCAAGGACAGCTTCTATTTCTACCAGAGTATCTGGAGAAGAGATATTCCTGTTGCACATTTGCTTCCCCATTGGAATATGGATGTAGATCAGGGAACAATCCTTCAGGTGTTAGGCTATACGAACTGTGACAGTGCAGAGCTGATTTTAAATGGTAAATCCTATGGGAAAAAGGCATATTCCTACCCTGACTATGGAATGACACAAACCTATGGGCATTTTGATAAAGAGCCAATTCCTGCAAATACGGACAATCTGTTCCTTGGCTGGGATGTACCATATGAGCCGGGATATGTGGAATTAGTGGGCTTCAAGGATGGTAAAGAAGTCGTGCGTGACAGAGTGGAGACAGCAGGTGAACCATACGCAATCAGGCTCAATTGTTATCAGGATACTCTGGCAGCAGATGGGTTGGATGTAGGACAGATTGAGATAGCCATAGTAGATGAAAAGGGCAGACTGTGTCCGCAGTCAGAACAGTATGTTCAATTATCTGTAGATGGTGCCGGCGAATTAATCGGCATTGATAATGGTAACTCAGCCAGTCATGAAAGCATGAAAGGAAGCGGTATTCATGTATCTGCCGGACAGGCATTTGCAGTAATACAGTCAACCGGCAGAGCGGGTAAATGTGTTGTGAGGGTGGAGGCAGAAGGACTGCAAAGTGCCGGAATAGAATTATCCTTTATATAAACATGTATAAACAGTAAAAAGGCGTCTCCTGATGATCAGGAGGCGCTGTGCTGTCTTTTGCGGTAATCAGTTGGCGTACAGTTGTGACTGGACTTAAAGACTCTGTTAAAAGTTGCCAGACTGTTAAAGCCGCTCTGCATGGCAATGTCAGCAATGGAATACTCGGGATTATCCAGAAGCAGTTCTGCATGGAGCAGACGCCTTTTGGTCAGATATTCATAATAGGATACGCCGGCAAATTCTTTAAATAAACGGATAAAGTGGGATTTACTGAATCCGGTCATTTCCGCAAGCTCGTCCATGGACAAATCTTCCGTACAATGTTCATTCATATAAGTACACAAATTAAAGAAAGTATCAATATAAGATTGCTGCTTATGTTTCTTGAGACTGCTGAAGCTGTCAGTTTGTTTCAGACGCAGCCTGCCTGCCTGCACAAAAAAGGCAATTGCCAGACCGTGAATACTGGCTTCAAAAAGCGGTTCTACTGAAGTATATTCCTGATAGATCTGCATGAGGTACTGAACCAGTCTGGAATGTATCTCAGGGCATTCAGATTCCCGGAACAGGGCATAAGGAAAGAACTTGTTATAAATGGAGTCGAAGCCATTGACTTCTCTTAAAATTGCATGATCTACCTGAAAAATAAGCCTGCGTCCCTTGGGTGGTGCTATCAGTTCATGTATCTGTCCGGAGGGGATGATAAAGATATCATTTGGCTCCAGACAGTAGGATTGCTTCTCTATTACAGCAGTGTATATATTCTCAATTGGCATAATAATTTCCAAGTCAGTGTGCCAGTGAGCAGGATAGTTCTCTGCTTCTATATTCATATACAGACGAAACGCCTGTGTAGCCGGATGAAGGACGGTTTCACGCCTTCCATGCAACTCTTCAATCATAATAAATCCTCCTGATCAAAAATACTCATATTCTCAAATAATATCAAAATGTGATGCGGTACAAACCGCAAAGTTTACTTAAATTATTGTTTAGATTGTACTTATCATAACAAAAAACAGCCAATAAATCTAGCGCTTTGTCGTTCGTTTTAAAGAAAATATATAGAAATTATGCAAATATGCATATATAAAATTTTGTAAAATGAGAATATTTGATAATTGTGTGACAATATTTAAGAGGAAAGCAATAGGCAAGTTGTATATAATTTGCTTATAAACGAAAATAAATTAGTGAAAATGCTAACTATATATTAAGTCGTCGAAAGAGGAGATGGGAGAATTGGAATTAGTACATGATCAGGACAAGAATCAGGAGTATCGCAAAGCAGCCAGAAAACTTGTTGCGCAGATGGATTTACGTGAGAAATGCAGCCAGACACTGAACTGGGCTTGTGCAGTAGATAGATTGAACATAAAGGCATATAACTGGTGGAACGAGGCACTTCATGGAGTAGCGAGAGCCGGTGTGGCAACTGTATTCCCACAGGCTGTCACATTGGCAGGCAGTTTTGATGAAGATCTGGTAGAAGAAGTAGCAGATGCCATATCCACAGAGGGGCGTGCAAAATACAATAACCAGCAGAAATATAATGATACAGATATTTATAAGGGACTGACTTTCTGGTCTCCTAATGTCAATATTTTCCGTGATCCCAGATGGGGCAGAGGACATGAAACCTTTGGAGAAGATCCTTATCTTACAAGCAGACTGGGCGTAAGATTTGTTGAAGGAATCCAGGGACATGACGAGAAGTATATGAAAGCAGCTGCCTGTGCCAAGCATTTTGCAGTGCACAGCGGACCGGAAGATTTAAGACATCATTTCAATGCGGAAGTATCCAAGAAAGATTTATATGAAACTTATCTGCCGGCATTCAAAGCATGTGTGCAGGAAGCCAAGGTAGAGGCAGTGATGGGAGCCTATAACAGGACAAATGGACAGCCTTGCTGTGGAAGTGAAGAACTTTTGCAGAACATCCTGAGAAAGAAATGGGGATTTCAGGGTCACGTCGTATCAGACTGCTGGGCTATCCGTGATTTCTTCCAGGGACATAAAGTAGTAGATACCGCACAGGAAGCTGTGGCAATGGCTATGAATCATGGATGTGATCTGAACTGTGGTAACTTATTCTCCTGTCTGGAAGATGTCGTAAAAGAAGGTATGGTACCGGAAGAGAGAGTAGATGAAGCAGTAGAGAACCTGCTTACAACCAGAATGAAGCTTGGTACATTAGGAGAAGTCAAGGATAATCCTTATGATAAGATCTCTTTCCTGGAAGCTGATTCTGATAAAATGAAGCAGCTTAATCTGAAAGCAGCAATGAAGAGTGCTGTACTTCTGAAAAATGAAGATAAGCTTCTTCCACTGGATATAAAGAAATACAAGACAATCGGTGTGATCGGACCAAATGCTAACAACCGTAAAGCACTGGTAGGTAATTATGAAGGAACAGCATCTCAGTATATTACCGTAGTAGAAGGCATTCAGGAATATGCAGGGGATGAGGCAAGAGTATTATACTCAGATGGATGTCATCTCTACAAAGATAAAATAGAGAATCTTGCAGTTGCAAATGATAGAATTGCAGAAGTGAAAGGCATCTGTGAGTACAGTGATATCGTGATCTGCTGTATGGGACTGGATGCAGGACTGGAAGGAGAAGAGGGAGATCAGGGTAATCAGTACGCAAGTGGTGATAAACCAAACTTAAATCTTCCGGGAATCCAGGAAGAAGTACTGGAAACGGTGGCTGCATGTGGTAAGCCTGTTGTACTGGTACTGTTATCAGGAAGTGCACTTGCTATCAACTGGCCGGCAGAACATATTCCGGCAATCCTCTATGGTGGATATCCCGGAGCACAGGGCGGCAGGGCAATTGCAAAGCTGCTGTTTGGTGAAGCAAGTCCGGAAGGCAAGTTACCGATTACTTTCTATAAATCTTCTGAAGAACTTCCTGAATTTACAGATTATGCAATGAAGGGCAGAACCTACAGATATATGGAGCAGGAAGCATTGTTCCCATTTGGATATGGATTATCCTATACGGATTTCGAGATCAGCAATGTGAAGCTTTCCGCAGATGTAGTAACAAAAAAGGGTATCAGGGTAGAAGCAGATATCAGTAATATAGGCGAGTATGACAGCGCACAGACCTTACAGGTTTATGTATCTACAGGAGTAAAGGATGCACCTAAGGTACAGCTGAAAGGATTAAAGAAGGTTGCTGTAAAGAAAAATGAAACGAAGCATGTGGAAATCATATTAACCGACAAGGCTTTTGCATTATACAATGAAGATGGTGAGATGGTACTGACCAAAGGCAGCTGTAAAGTATATGTAGGAAGCAGTCAGCCGGATGCAAGAAGCCACAAGCTTACAGGAAACAGCCCTGTAGAATTTGAAGTAAAGATTCCTGAGAATCGTATCATTGTAGAGTAATACATAAAAAGGAGGAGATTTACTTGGCAAAGACAAAGGTAAAAGCAAGTAAAAATGGGCAAATGCCTCTTGGAAAACATATCGCGAAGAACTGGCGTCTGTATATGTTTCTGGTAATTCCCATTATATATTATCTGGTATTCAGATATATACCAATGTTCGGTAATGTCATTGCATTCCGTAAATACCGCGCAGGTGGTGGAATCTTTGGTGTAGAGTGGAGTGGATTCAAATACTTCAGACAGTTCATCAGAGATCAGATGTTCTGGAGAGCATTTGCCAATACATTAAGATTGAATATTATTTACTTACTGTTCCGTTTCCCACTGACTCTGATCTTTGCATTATTACTCAATGAGATCAAGAACATTCACTGGAAGAAATTCGTGCAGACGGTATCTTATCTGCCGCATTTCATCTCCATGGTAATCATTGCAGGTATGATCCGTGAGATGTTATCTACCAATGGACCAATCAATGGTTTCCTGACCGCACATGGACATGAGGCAATTTCCTTTATGGCATTACCTGAGTGGTTCACAACCATATTCGTAGGTTCCGGTCTGTGGCAGGGACTTGGCTGGGGAACTATCCTCTATCTGGCAGCGATTGCAGGTATCAGTCCTGATCTGTATGAGGCAGCAGAAATTGATGGTGCAAACCATTTCCAAAGAGTATGGAATATCACGATACCATGTATCTTGCCTACGATTACAACTTTACTGATTCTGGATATCGGTGGTCTGGTAGGCTCCGGTGGGGCATTTGAGAAGGTATTCCTGTTGTATAACCCAATGACTTATGAGAAGGCAGATATCATTTCAACCTATGTATATCGAATGGGTATCGGTTCAGGTAACTACAGTTATGCTACCGCAGTTGGATTGTTTGAAGGCCTGATCAATCTGGTATTACTGACACTTGCCAATATTGTATCCAAGAAAACGACAGAAAGCGGATTGTTCTAAGGAGGTGGAAAGAATATGGCAAAAAATATGGATATGGTCTCATCAAGGACCAAAATTAAAGTATCGACAGGATATCGTGTATTTCAGGTATGCAACACAATACTTATGATTCTGGTATGTGTCATTACCCTGTATCCTTTCCTGTATCTGGTTGCGCAGTCTTTCTCATCTGAGTCTGCAATTGTACAGGGTCTGGTAAAGGTATGGCCGGTAGAGTTTAACCTGACTACATATAAGAGTGTAATTTCAAAAGGTGATTTCATCAGATATTATGGAAATACAATTTTCTATGCTGTGATTGGTACAGTTGGTTCTCTGTTATTCTCCGCAATGCTTGCTTATCCATTATCCAAGCCGGAGTTAAGACTCAATAAGATAGCAGCACCACTTATCATTTTCACCATGTATTTTGGCGGCGGCATGATTCCTAATTACGTATTAATGACTTATTTGGGACTGCGTGATACTGTAGCAGCATTCATCCTGCCAGGTCTGATCGGTACATATTATGTATTGTTAATGAAGTCCTTCTTTGCAGGAATCCCAAGAGAACTGGAAGAGGCAGGATCTATTGACGGACTCACTCATATAGGTATCTTCTTCAAAATCGTGCTTCCATTATCCAAGCCAATCATGGCAACCATGGCACTGTTTTATATGACAGGATACTGGAGCAACTGGTTCAACGCATTCCTGTACCTGGATGATAAGAAGAAATGGCCTGTAGCATATTATTTAAGACAGATCATCAATGGTTCTGCAACAAGTAATGACCCGGGTGCTACAGCTGATGCAGCGCAGATTGCATCCAACATCAAGTCCTGCTGTATGGTATTGACAGCAGCACCGCTTATCTGCATCTATCCTTTTATTCAGAAGTATTTCGTACAGGGTATGATGTTAGGTGGCGTAAAAGAATAAAACTATCAGGGGTAGCAAGCCGTAAGGCATGAAACTATATAAACAAGATGTTATTAGGGAGGTTAATTGAATGAAGAAAAAGAAAATTCTCAGTATGTTACTGGCAACAGTAATGGTGGCAGGAAGCCTTGCAGGATGTGGAAGTTCGGGGGATACGCAGAGTACTTCTACAGATACAAGCACAGGCTCTAAGACAGAAAATACAACAGGTACAGAAGCTGCATCCACGGAGGCGGCAGTCGAAGAGAATCTTGACTACCAGTATGGACTGGATACAACATTCCATTCTGATGATCCTGTAACTTATTCCTTCTTCTTCTCAGATGCAAGCTGGTATCCTATGGTAGATACCTGGAAAACAGAAGGTGTATTCAAGAAAATTGAAGAAGTTACCAATGTAACACTGGATATCACAAGTATTGACAGTGGTGATTACAATCAGAAAGTAGCTCTGATGATCAATGCAGGTGAAGCTGCCTATATCATTCCAAAGACTTATGATGAATCTCCATATGTAGATGGCGGTGCAATCGTACCTATTTCCGATTATACACAGTATATGCCTTACTTTACGGATTTCGTAGAGAAGTACAATATGCAGGATGATTTAAAGACCATTACCAAATCAGATGGTAAGTTCTACAGATTACCTGGTATGCTGGAAGCTCCTGTTCAGGACTATACATTCATGATCCGTAAAGATCTCTTCGATGCAGCAGGTGTAGATGTACCTGCAATTGAGAAGGACTGGACATGGGATGATCTGTATGATGCACTTGTTAAAGTAAAAGCATACATGGTATCAGAGGGTATGATTAAAGAATCTGATTATGTATGGAGTGATTTATGGTGTGGAAGTGAAGTTACAGACGGTTCCGGCGGTAACCTGTTAAAGCTTATGGCAAGTGCCTATGATGTACAGGCAGGCTGGGCTATCGGAAACGGTATGTTATATGATTCAACCAAGGATGAATGGTATTTTGGACCTACAAGCGATAACTTCAAGGCATATTTAAGCGAAGTAACCAAATATGTACAGGGTGGAATCCTTGATCCTGAAACATTTACACAGGATAATCAGACAGCATGTAACAAGTTCTATCGTGGTGAGACAGCAATCCTTAGTGTAAACCGTTCCCAGTACACAAGCTGGCTGGCTAACCTGGATGAGAACCTCGGTGCAGGTAATTATGAAACATATCTGTGCATTCTTCCAAGAGGTGAAAAGACCAATTATCTTCCTGAAAATTCCAGGCTTGAAAATGGTGTTATGATCTCCAAGAGAGCACTGGATGAATTAGGCGAAGAAGGCTTCATTAAGATGATCCGTTTCGTTGACTGGTTATTCTACTCACATGAGGCATATAACCTGACCAAGTGGGGCGTTGAAGGAGAGACATATCAGGTAAATGCTGATGGAACCAAGTCCTTAATGGACGGCTATCAGTGTGGCGGCCTTGGTATTGCAGGCGATGAGAATGACATCGATATCCGTTTACAGTGGGGCTACGCAGGTGGTAACTTCTACTATGGCGGTACTATCGCAGAAATGACAGATAACTTCAATCCTGATATCATGGATTTCGTTAACCGTATTACAGCAGCCAGAGACGTCAAGCCTCTTGATCCTTCTTATGTAGCAGACGAAGAAGAGAACGAGCAGTTGAACCTTTGGAAGACACCATTGATTGACAATGTTAATACATGGACATTACAGTTCGCAACAGGTGTTAAGAATGTAGATGCTGACTGGGATGCATACGTTGCTTCCTGTGAAGGACTTAACAGCATCACAATGGCAGATTACATCAACGAAATTTATCAGAGAACCAAATAATCATACAGCAGAAAAAGGCAGTCATTATGTGGCAGCAAAAAGGAGAGGATGCCAAGTTTTCCTCTCCTTTTTTGAGTTGTAATAACGTGCAAAAACAACTATAATATTGCATAAGGGGAAACTGTAAAAGGAGGTTACATTGCATGATGAGGAAAAATGGGAAAAGTAAGAAAACCGGAATCTTTGGTCTGAGAAATAAGATCTATCTGTGCTTTCTTGTGCCAATTGTATTTATGATTGTAGTAGGAATGGTATCCTATCGTTATGCGGAGGATGGATTAAGCCAGAAATATATGGAATCCACCCAGCAGACGGCCAATATGGCAACAGATTATATGGATGTCAGCTGTTCCGGAGTCAAATCCGCTGCGCTGCAGTATGCTTATGATGCAGATCTGGAGAAGTATTTTCTGGGGCTGCCCGGTCAATCTGCAATGGATAAGACTAACTTCTACACAGATACGAGAGTGAAGCTGATGGCTTCCCAGACAGCGGATTCTTTTATTAATGATATATATGTTATCACGATGCCGGGTAACAACTGCCTGACAACGAGAACACTGGATAAAAAAGATGGCTTTTACAAAGATCTTCTTGCAGAGATTCAGGAAATGTCATCAGATTCCAATACGATAAAAAAATGGATCAGTCATCATGACACAATAGATGAAACCTATGGTGTGAACAGTAGCAGTTATTTTCTGTCATTTGCTGCGCAGTCAAGTCAGAAGATGGGTTATGTTGTCGTTGACGTCAGCAGCAGTGCTGTACGTGATCTGTTAAGCGGCATGGATCTGGGAGATGGCAGCATTATCGGGTTTGTGACAGATGATGGAAAAGAAATCGCATGCACCAGAGATGAAGAGGATAAGGCAGTATTCTTCGATGAAGAAGTCTTTACCGGACAGGATTTCTATGCACAGAGTGCAGGCAGTGAAGAATTATCCGGTAATCTGGAAATAAAATATAATGATAAGCAGTATCTGTATATCTACAGCCGGAGTGAAGAGACAGGCGTTATGTTCTGTTCCCTGATACCTTCCAGTGTAGTAACCGGACAGGCAGAGAAGATCAAGAATATTACGATTGCCTTTGTTATTATTGCATGTATCATTTCCCTGCTGATAGGTTCCGTGATTGCACATGGAATTCTGAAAAACATGAAACGAATCTCAAAGAGCCTCAATAAGGTAACACAAGGAGATCTGACTGTTCAGGTGAGTGCCGGTGGACATGATGAATTCCAGTCACTTGCAAGAACAGCTACGAACATGGTTCTGAATAATAAGAAGCTTGTTCAGAAGTTGGCAGGAACGGCAGTCCAGCTGGAGGCTTCTTCTGATGATGTTCATAATGTGTCAAACAGCATTAACGAGTATTCTTCAGATATCACGAAGGCGATAGATGAGATCAGTATCGGTATGACCAAGCAGTCAGAGCATGCCGGGGAGTGTGTAGTTAAGACTAACGAGCTGTCTGAAAAGATGAAAGCGATCAGTGACATGGTAGAAAAGGCAGAGCAGCTCAGTGATAAGACAGAAAAGATGATCAGACAGGGTACGGAGATTGTGGAAGCTCTTTCTGCAAGAGCACGGGAAACCTCTGAAATCACAAGTAAGGTCGGAGAGAGCATCGAGCTGTTAAAGAAGGAATCCGAAACAATCAATGGCTTTGCCCAGACGATCAACGAGATTTCAGCCCAGACGAACCTGCTTTCCTTAAATGCATCGATTGAAGCAGCCAGAGCCGGAGAAGCCGGACGCGGATTCTCTGTCGTGGCAGAGGAAATCCGTAAGCTGGCAGATGATTCCGGTGTGGCAGCAGGAGAGATCAAAAATAAGGTGGAGAATATCGCTTCACAGACTATGGCTACTGTAGAAAATGCAAACAAAGCAGAAGGAATGGTTGCTCACCAGCAGGAGGCAGTTGCTCAGGTAACTACTGTTTTCCAGGAAATGAACAACCAGATGCAGGAGCTGTTTGAGAACTTAAAGGAAATCGGTGATTGTACCGCATCTGCTGATGTTGAAAGAAATGAAACGCTGGATGCCGTAGAAAATATCTCTGCAATCATTCAGCAGACAGCAAGCAGCTCTTCTCTGGTTCGTGATCTTGCATCAGAGCTTTTAAATAATGTTGAGAAGCTTTCACAGACAGCAGAAGTCCTGGATGACAATATGAACGGTCTGAAAACGGAGATCAATGCGTTTACGATCGAATGACAAAAAGAAATAAGGAAGTGCTGACAATGATCAAGGTAGATTTGATAACAGGATTTTTGGGCTCGGGGAAGACTACTTTTATAAGAAAGTATGCATCTTATCTGGTAGAGCAGGGTATGAAGGTCGGTATCATAGAAAATGATTTTGGTGCCATTAATGTAGATATGGTAATGCTTTCTGATCTGGATTCCGAAAGGTGTGATGTAGAGCAGATCGTTGGCGGCAATGTAGAGACGGACTGGAAGAGAAGATTCAAGGCAAAGCTTATTGCCATGGCAATGCAGGGATTGAAGAGAGTCGTAGTAGAGCCATCGGGAATCTATGATGTTGATGCTTTCTTTGATGTATTATATGAAGAACCTGTCAGTAACTGGTACGAACCGGGTAATATCTTTACGATTGTAGATGCCAGAGTTGAGGATGACCTATCCAAGCAGGCAAGATATCTGATGACCTCACAGATTGCAAATGCCGGTGCAATCATATTCAGTAAAGCGCAGGAGGCTGCGCCGGAACAGATTCAGGAAAGTATAAAACGGCTCAACGGTATGTTAGAGGAATTTCACAGCAATCGTACACTTACAGATGAGGTCATCACAAAGCCATGGGATGAACTGACACCGGAAGACTATGAGAAACTGTTAAATTGCGGATGGCACAGTGCAGACCATGAGAAGCTGTGGTTCGATCATAATGATGCATTTACCTCTCTCTTCTTCATGAATGTGCATATGGCAGCAGACCAGGTAAAAGGCACTGTAGAGAAATTGTTTGCAGATAAGAAATGTGGTCAGATCTTCCGTGTAAAAGGCTTCTTCCCACAGACGGATGGCAGCTGGATAGAAGTGAATGCAACAAGAGATAACTTCTCCATGAAGACGATAGAACAGGCGCAGGAGGTTGTCATTGTAATCGGACAGGGGCTCAAGGAGGACGCTATACGTGTGTATCTTACCGAGTTTGAATAAATGCATAGACAAAAAAAGAAAAATAGTCTATAATTGTATTAAATAAATATATAATTCTGAAAATATACAGGTAACTGCCGAGAAGGAGCGACGCAGTTGCCTTGTTCAGATACCGGGGGGTATAAGAACACAAGGAGGAACCAATATGCGTATCGTAGAGAAACTGCTGTACGGGATTGGTGGCTTGCTGGCACTTATACTTTTTTTTATTCTTCTATGCCATTTTAATCCGAATATAACAGCAAAATTAGGTAATTCCATGGCTGGGCAGGAGCAGACAACAGCAGTGCCGGATGCAGCCACAACAGCAGATATATCAGCATTACCAACACAAACTACATCCACCAGTCAGAATACACCGGATGTAGTCAATGTAGCTGCCCAGATTCCACAGGATGATGGAATCAGTACACAGCTATCAGGAGAAGGCGGCTATCAGGCGCCGGATGAGAATTCCATAAATGTACCTGGCAAAGTATCGGGCTTAAATGGTCTGGAAGTTGTAGAGGGCAAAGGCACTGAGATTACAGATCATAAAGCACAGGAGCTGAAGCAGACATTAGGTAAGGGGAACACGGGAGATGGTCTCACCTTTGACGGGGTGATATATCCGTATTACCAGATGCTTAATGATACCGGTAAGGCACTGTACCGTCAGATTTATGCCAATGCACAGGAGCTTAGGAAGAGCTTTGCACCGGTAGAGGCTGTTTCTCCGGCTCGGCTTCGCAATGCTTTTATGGCGGTATGCAATGACCATCCGGAACTGTTCTGGGTGAATACAGCGTATGGGTATCAATATGCACCGGATGGAAGTATAGCCGAGATTGACCTGTCTTTTAATATTACGGCAACACAGATGGATACGGCAAAGGCGGCTTTTGATGCGGGTGCTAAGAAGATTCTGGATCAGACCTATGGAAAATATACAGATTATGATAAGGAAGCAGCGGTGCATGATGCGCTTCTTGATTCTGTTGTATATGACAAAAATGCACCAATGAACCAGAGTGCTTACAGCGCATTGGTGAATGGAAGAACGGTGTGTGCAGGATATGCCAGGGCTTTCCAGTATATCCTGCAGCAGCTTGGGATTCCCGGTTATTATGTAGAAGGTTATGCAGGAGAGAACCATGCATGGAATATCGTGAAGCTGGATGACGGATATTATAATGTGGATACGACCTGGGATGATACCAATCCCAACACGTATGATTATTTCAACTGTTCCGATGCAGATTATTCCAAAAACCATGTAAGGAGAGAGCTTTCTGTGTATCTTCCTCCCTGCAATGGAACAAAATACCGTAATCTGGAAGAGAGTACACAACCAGAACAGGATAATAATACGCAGGATATTGTCTATGTAGGATATGTTACACCAACGCAGACTACCACACCTTCACAGTCAACAACCACGACAACGACTACTACTACTACGACACAGACTACCACACCGGATACAACTACAACAGGGCAGACAACAACAAGTGATAGTACAACCACCAGTGGAACGACCACACAGACCAGAATCACGGCACATGCAGTAAGCAATGCAGCCGGCAGCACGGATACGATTTCTGCGCTGGATGACTATTATGTAGATTGCCTGTCGCACATTCTGGACAGTAACAGCAATCCGGTTACTTTTACTAATGTAGTATCAGATGAGACACTGTGGAAGAAAATCGTAAAAGCATATGAAAAAGGTGATTTCGAGGAAGGCTATGCGATTAGGGCTTTGGTAGAAAAGCATATGGGAAGCTGTACAGTGGATGTGACAGGAACCTTGCAGTCAGATGGAACCTACAAGGTAACACATACTTTTACAATGAGATAGCAGAGGCTGATAAAAGGCATTCTACACTTTATACAAAGTGGGAATGCCTTTTTTGTGTACACTTAACAAATTGTCACACTTTACGAAAAAAAGCGAAATTTTTATATGGACGAAATGGAAAAGGAGGGGTATACTAGGCGGGTAACATGATGATAATTCAGAGGGAGGTATTACAACGTGAGAAAAAGAATGACAGCAGGATTCATGGGTATTCTTATGATACTTATGACAGTATTTACCTGTTTTGTTCCTGGGATGCAGGTACAGGCAGCAGGTAAGACATTGATCGTACATTATGGGGGTCGTGCAGATGACAATTATGAAGGATGGAATCTGTGGCTCTGGGAAGAAGGAAAAGACGGTCAGCAGGTAGACTTCACTGACACAGATGATTATGGGCAGGTAGCGGTGTATCAGACCAACCGTACACCGGCAAGCATCGGTTTCATTGTACGTCTGAACCAATGGGAGGATAAAGACATAGCAGATGACCGCTTCGTGACAATGGATGGTGATACCGTAGAGATATGGCTTACCAGCGGGGAAGCAGAATATGCCACACAGGCTCCTGATGGTGCAGCCACTTATGATCTGCAGGCATTGGAAGAAGCCAGACTGCACGTATATGAAGAAGCAGATGCTGCTAAGCTTAATATCCACTATTATAATTTTGCACAGAGCTACAGCAAAGATACTATAGAAGCCTATGCATGGGCAGGTACAGAGGTAGGCGGCAGCTATCCTTATGTGGAGACAGATGATTATGGTGCGGTATTCCACGTAGGCTTAAAACCGGAGGATGGTGTTACAACAGCTGGTTTTAAGATCATTGAAAATGGTGATGCGGATGCTGCAGCAGAGTATGAGGCAGACCTGACCAAGGCAACAGATCAGACTTTGGATGTATATGTTGTGGAAGGTAATCCTACATTCTGGTATGATAAGAGTGAGGCGGTATTTGAGCCGGTGATCGCAACAGCAGCTTTTAAGGATACGACAAGTAAGGAGATTGTGCTTACTGTGTCAAAGTCTCTTCAATCTGACGCAGCAGATGCATTTGAGGTGACAGATGATGAAGGAAATGCATATCCTGTTGCACAGGTAGAGATTGTAAATGACAAAGAAATTACACTGATCATGGAAGAAGAGCTTGCTTTATCAAAGGCTTATTCTGTGAACAGACAAGGATATGAAGGATGTTCGGTATCTATGGATAAAATTATTGGTTCTACATATTTTGATGAAGAATTGGCATATGACGGTGATGATCTGGGGACTGTCTATACGAAGGAAAAGACAACCTTCCGTATATGGGCACCTACTGCCGTAGAAGTATCACTTAACCTATATGAGCAGGGTGATGGTGACAATTTAATGGAAACGATTCCAATGACAGCAGATGTCAAAGGAACCTGGGTATGTGAAAAGACAGGGGATCTGAATGGTGTATATTATACTTATTCAGTAAAGATTGGGAATAAAGTAAATGAAGTCGTTGACTTATATGCAAGAAGTGCAGGAGTAAACGGCAACAGAGGTGAAATCCTTGACCTGGAAGCTACCAATCCGGATGGATTTGATGCAGATGTCAGACCTGCATTCAGTAACGCAACAGATGCAGTGATCTATGAACTGCATATCCGTGATCTATCTTCTGATGCTTCTTCAGGAATCCAGAATACGGGTAAGTTCCTTGGACTGACAGAGCGTGGAACGAAAAACAGTGAAGGACTGGCAACAGGACTCGATCATATTCTGGATCTGGGAGTGACTCACGTACAGATTCTGCCAAGCTATGATTATGCTACAGTAGATGAGACAAAGCTTGATACAGCACAGTTTAACTGGGGTTATGATCCTAAGAACTATAATATACCTGAAGGTTCTTACAGTACAGATCCTTACCATGGAGAAGTGCGTGTCAATGAAATGAAACAGATGATCCAGACACTTCATGCGAATGGAATCCGTGTGAATATGGACGTTGTATATAACCATACTTACAATCTGGCAGATTCCTGGTTCCAGAAGACAGTGCCGGACTATTACTACAGAAAGAATGGTGACAACTATTCAAACGGTTCAGGCTGTGGTAATGAGACAGCTTCAGAACGTGCCATGATGCGTAAGTATATTGTAGATTCTGTTGTATACTGGGCAACAGAATATCATGTAGATGGTTTCCGATTTGACCTGATGGGCGTACATGACCTGGATACCATGAAAGCTGTAAGGGAAGCACTGGATCAGGTAGATCCTTCTATTATGGTATATGGTGAGGGCTGGACCGGTGGAGAATCAGCATTACCAGCAGCACAACAGGCAACGAAGAACCATATATACCAGTTAGACCGTGTGGGTGCTTTCAGTGATGATATCCGAGATGGAATCAAGGGTAATGTATTTGATTCCCTTGATAAAGGCTTTGTAAGTGGAAAAGAAGGCATGGAAGAGAGCATTAAGTTCGGTGTTGTAGCAGCCACTCCCCATCCACAGGTCATGATCTCCAAGAATGATAAGAAGAGCACGAACTGGTCAGGACAGCCCGGACAGAGCATTAACTATATATCCTGTCACGATAATCTGACCTTCTGGGATAAGCTTGCCATTTCCAATGCGGATGACAGCGAAGCTGACAGAGTGAAAATGAACAAGCTGGGAAGTGCGATCATCCTTACCTCACAGGGTGTTCCTTTCATGCAGGCTGGTGAAGAAATGCTTCGTTCCAAGCCAAATGAGAAGTCAGAGAGCGGATTTGATGAGAACAGCTATTGTTCTCCTGATGCAACCAACAGCATCAAATGGGATAATAAGGGCAATGTGATTGATACCTATGAATATTATAAAGGTCTGATTGCGTTCCGTAAGGCACACAGTGCACTGCGTATGACAACAGCAACCGATATTCAGAATACACTTACCTTTATGAGTGGACTGGATGCAAATGTAGTGGCTTATACCATTAAGGGTGAGGCACAGGGCGAAACAGCACAGAATATTGCAATCATTTATAATGGCAATCCTGATGCGGTCACAGTAAACTTACCTGCTGGAACCTGGGATATCTGTGTCAATGGTGAGAAGGCAGGCTGTGAATCTCTTGGAACAGCCGAAGGTTCTGTTACAGTAGAAGGTATCTCTGCCATGGTCCTGGTACAGGGTGATGATACTCTTGGCAAGGCTTCCGCAAAGGATGAGCAGGCAGATACAACAGTAGAGAATGCACAGCAGACAAAAGGCGGTATCTCCACACCGGTTGCCATTCTGGTTGCAATTCTTGTAATTGCAGTAATTGTTGCAGTAGTTCTCATTCGTAGAAAGAAATAAATAACTTCATCCTTTTACCTTGCCAAAGTGAATACCGTCAGTTATGATACTGCTATGAGCGTAGTGTGAAAAAAGAATTTTTCACACGCAAAGGCATGGTAATTATTATGATTGGACAAATGGCAAAGGAGAATAGATATGTATCAGGTTATTGATGGTAAGAAGATTTCCCAGGAAATCAAGGATGAATTAAAAGAAAAAGCAGCTGCCATGGCAAAAGAGGGCAAAAAGGTAGCGCTGGCTGTTATTCAGGTAGGAAATGACCCGGCTTCCAGTGTCTATGTCAGAAATAAGAAAAAGGCATGTGAATATATCGGCATCGAATCACTTTCCTATGAACTGCCGGAAGAGACAACTGAGGAAGAACTGGTGGCGCTGATCGAGAAGCTCAATGCCGATACGAAAGTCAATGGCATTCTGGTACAGCTGCCATTGCCTGAGCAGATCAACGAAGAGAAGATTATCCAGACAATCTCTCCAGACAAGGATGTAGATGGATTCCATATGCAGAATGTAGGTGCATTGTGTACCGGAGGAAAAGGTTATGTATCCTGTACCCCGCTTGGAATTATTACCTTATTAAAACGCTCTGGAATTGAGATTGCCGGTAAGCGCTGCGTAGTTATGGGAAGAAGCAATATTGTAGGTAAACCTATGGCAATGCTTCTGCTTAGAGAAAACGGTACAGTAACCATATGCCACTCCAAAACACAGGATATGAAGGAAATTACCAGACAGGCAGATATTCTGGTGGTTGCAATTGGCAAACCAAAGTTCGTGGATGAGACCTATGTGAAGGAAGGCGCAGTAGTCATTGATGTAGGAATCCATAGAAATGCGGAGAATAAGCTTTGTGGTGATGTTGACTTTGACAAAGTTGCACCACATACAAGTGCAATTACTCCGGTTCCAGGTGGCGTAGGTCCTATGACAATTGCCATGCTGATGAATAATTGTGTCAGCTCAGTTGAATAATTAGTATACTTTCCCACTTATTGTGATGTGTTCCATGGCATCATAATATGTGGGAATTTGTAATTGTAAGAATAATCCGACAATACTATACAATATCACTGAAACAAGTTGTAAGTAATGCTAAAATGTATGAAAATTATACAGAAAATCTTGAAAAATTCAGAGTAAAGTGTTACACTACAATTACAAACAGAGAAGAAAAAAGAAAGAAAAAATAACAGACATCGACGTCTGGGAACAGGAGGTAAGTCCATTGGGAACGCCGGAGAGCTTCCATCAATATGACAGTGGTAATACTTAGTAACTCTTCGAGGGAAAGACCTTAAATAAATATGTGAATAGGAACAGAAATCAAAAAGAGTTGAGATTAACATTTAAGGTAACGAAGCAAGTAGTCATATTGAACAATACCATAATAATTGAAGTGATAGATGAGTCACAGAAAAGAGTAAAAATTGGATAACGAATTTCATTAGAGCGACCGTTATATCATAAATAAAATAGGTATGACGGTCGCTCGCTGTAATAATGGTAAAAGGGAGTGCGATAATATGGAGCTGAAAGATTTTATGAATATGAATAAGCTTCAGGAGATACAAAATAATTTCTCTGAGGCAACGGGCCTGGCGGCAATCGCTGTAGGCAAAAACGGAGAATATATTACAGAAGGAAGTAATTTTACAGACTTTTGTATGAAATATACCAGAGGGTCAAAGGAAGGCAACAGACGTTGCGTAAAGTGTGATAATGAATGTAGCGGTACATATTTCTGCCATGCCGGGCTTATGGATTTCTCTGTAGATATTGTAGTCAATGGGGAGAAAATGGGAGCCATTATTGGTGGGCAGGTATTACCCAAACAGCCGGATGAAGAGGAATTCCGTAATACTGCCAAAGAACTTGGAATTGACCCTGAAAAATACATACAGGCACTTCGTAAAGTACCGGTCAGTACTGAGAAGAGAATACGATCATCTGCTAATTTGTTGGGAATTATCGTAAATCAGCTGGTAAATCTGGAATATTTCAAGCATGTAAATGCCGGCAGACTGGATAAGGTAAAGGATGAGATATCCAAATCAGGAGAATTGATTGCTGAAATTAATGACAATACAGGTCATTTAAAAGGAATTGCAAACAGACAGACAATACTTTCCCTGAATGCAACGATAGAAGCTGCCAGAAGTGGAGAGGCAGGAAAAGGATTCGCGGTTGTTGCAAAGAGTATGCAGGAGTTATCCGGACAATCAGCATCAATATATAATGATATTGAAAAATCAGTGGGAGAGATTACCAGGCTTATGAGCGATATCTCGACTGCTTTTGAAGAAAGTAAATAGAAAACAAAAAACGCCAGTGATGGCGTTTTTTGCTTGGAAATATATTTAATTGGGAAAGAATTAACCAAAATATCTGTCTAAGAGTCCCTTGAGGGCCTTGCCATGTCTAGCCTCGTCACGAGCCATTTCATGTACTGTATCGTGAATAGCATCCAGATTGTTCTTCTTTGCACATTTTGCAAGGTCTACTTTACCTGCTGTAGCGCCGAATTCGCAGTCTACTCTCCACTTTAAGTTATCCTTTGTTGTAGCCTTCATATTAGGCTCCAGATCCTCACCTAACATTTCTGCAAATTTAGCTGCATGCTCAGCTTCTTCATAAGCTGCCTTCTCCCAGTAGAGACCGATTTCAGGATAGCCTTCACGATGGGCGATACGAGCCATGCACAGATACATACCAACTTCTGAACACTCACCTTCAAAGTTAGCCTTTAACTGATCGAAGATGTACTTCTTGTCTTCTTCGCTGATCTCAGCGTTGTTCTTTACAGTTTTGGCATATACACCATATTCATGTTCAGCAGCAAGAGTAAGGTCTCCTTCTACTTTCTTGAACTTATCAGCGCCTACATGACAGACAGGACACTCTGCAGGAGCTGCATCACCTTCATAAACATAACCACATACTGTACATACAAATTTCATATTCGTTTCCTCCTTAAAAATAAAATTAATGATTTTGTTGATTCTGCAGACAGTTTTTGCACAATCCGCAGAAGTAAATACTATGTCCCTGAATCATTCCGTCAAAGTTCTTAGCGGCTTCCTGGTCAATATAGGAGATGTCTCCCATATCCAGGTCTATGACACTCTTGCAGGAAGAGCATACGAAATGCTCATGGTTTGAGGTATCTGCATCGAACCGGTCAATTCCCAACTCGCCAAACTGTAATCTGGCAATCTCACCGGCGTCGGCAAGCTGTGTAAGATTACGATACACGGTACCGAGGCTGATATTGGGAAAGTCCCCTTTCACATGCATGTAGACAAATTCTGCACTTGGATGGTCTTTTCTACTGCGGAGAAAAGACAGGATAGCCGCTCTCTGACGGCTGTATTTCATCATCATATGTGTCTTCCTTTCAACTTTAACAGTAATGATTATCATTATTATATTCAGTAAATTATGTTTTGTCAACAGGTATAATCAAAAAGAAAAGACTTTTTTATAAAAAAACAATTAAGAAGCAATATCTGCGTTCACTATACAGGGAATAGTGTGGTATGATAGATATAACAACAGATTACAGAAAGGCATGATTTTTTATGAAATTAAAAACGAAAATGACGTTGCTTTTTCTGACTATCATTTTTGTTCCCCTGCTGTTCTTTGCCGCAGCATTTCTGGGAATAGGATATCACGAAAATGTGAATGTTATTCATGAGCTGACTAAGGAAGACGTAATGATTGGAGCCATGATCAGCAAGCGGTTCATGGGTTATCTGGTACTTGCCATGGCGGTGATTCTGATTCTGACCAGTGCATTGATCACAGCCTGGGTAAATCAGGATATCTATAAGCCAATCAAAGAGTTAAGTATTGCCATGCGTAAGATTGCAGAGGGGGATTTTGATTACAGACTTCCTGACAAGCAGGAGGGTGAAATAGGACACCTCCATGACAATTATGAACAGATGAGGCTGCAGCTTAAAGAAAATGCAGAAGAGAAGATGCAGAATGAGAAGAAGAGCAAGGAGCTTGTAAGCAACATTTCCCATGATCTGAAGACGCCAATTACTTCTATAAAAGGCTATGTAGAAGGAATTATGGATGGTGTTGCAGATACACCGGAGAAAATGGATAAGTATATCAAGACCATATATAACAAGGCAAATGATATGGACAGGCTTATCAATGAGCTGACTACTTATTCAGGTATCGACTCCAATAAGATACCATATCATTTCCACGTATTGAACATAGCAGATTATTTCCAGGATTGCGTGGAGGAAGTCGGGCTTGATCTGGAACAGAAGGATATCCAGCTGAATTATACCAACCTGGCACCGGCAGATACCTGCATTGTGGCAGATCCTGAACAGCTCAAGAAGGTCATCAATAATATTATCAGCAACAGTGTGAAGTATATGGGACATGATAAGGGTATTATTGATATCAGAATTCTGGATGAAGGTGAATCCGTACGGATAGAGATAGAGGATAATGGAAAAGGAATCGCGGCAAAAGACATTGGTAATATCTTTGAGCGTTTCTACAGAACAGATTCTTCCAGAAATTCATTGCAGGGCGGCAGTGGTATCGGTCTTAGTATCGTAAAGAAGATCATAGAGGATCATGGTGGTTATGTATGGGCGACCAGCAAAGAAGGCGAAGGAACCTGTATGCATTTTGTAATCCGTAAATATACAGATAAGAAAGAAAATAATGATGAAGTGATCGTATAGATTGGAAAGGATGAAAGAATATGAGTAAGATATTGATCGTAGAAGATGAAGAGGCAATTGCAGATCTTGAGAAAGATTATCTGGAATTAAATGACTTTGAAGTAAAGATTGAAAACAGCGGTGATACAGGTCTTGCAACTGCACTGGCAGAAGATTTTGACCTGATTATCCTGGATCTGATGCTGCCTGGCATTGATGGATTTGAGATCTGCAAGAGAATCCGTGAAGAGAAGGATGTACCTATTCTTATGGTATCTGCCAAGAAGGATGATATTGATAAGATCAGAGGTCTTGGACTGGGGGCAGACGATTATCTGACCAAGCCTTTCAGCCCAAGTGAACTGGTAGCCCGTGTAAAAGCACATATGGCACGTTACAATCGTCTGGTTGGGACACATACGAAGGAAAATGACATTGTAGAGATCAGAGGTATCAGAATTGATAAAACAGCCAGAAGAGTATTCGTAGATGGCGTGGAGAAGACATTTACCACCAAGGAATTTGACCTTCTTACTTTCCTGGCAGAGAATCCCAACCATGTATTTACCAAGGAAGAGCTGTTCCGTGAAATCTGGGATATGGATTCTATTGGAGATATTGCGACAGTTACTGTACACATTAAGAAAATCAGGGAGAAAATCGAGACAGATACTTCTAAGCCACAATATATCGAGACAATCTGGGGCGTAGGATACAGGTTCAAATTGTAATGATGAAATCAATAATTATATATGAAGATAAAGAGATTCTAGTTATCCATAAGCCTGCAGGAATCGCAACACAGACAGCAAAGCTTGGACAGGCAGATGTTGTAAGTGAATTGAAGAATTATTTGAAACAAAAGGGAGAGAATACTTATTTAGCAGTAGTACACAGACTGGATCAGCCTGTGGAAGGACTGCTGGTATTTGCCAAAACACAAAATGCTGCTAAGAAGTTGTCTGCGGATCTGCAAAATGGCAGATTGAAGAAATATTATCATGCATTAGTGCCTTTGCAGCCTGCACTGGATAGAAAGGAAGGTCATTTGACAGATTATCTGTGTAAAGATGGCAGAACCAATTTATCGAGGGTAGTCAGCCGGGATAATGCAGAGGGTAAGAAGGCGCAGCTGGAATGGAAGCTGTGTGGACAATACAGTCAGGGTGAGAATAACTATGCTTTGGCAGAGATTGAACTGTTCACAGGCAGACATCACCAGATCCGGGTACAGATGTCTCATGCGGGAATGCCTCTGCTTGGAGATAATAAGTACGGGAATGAGGAATCTGAGAAGCTGTCACAGGCACTTGGAATACGCCATACAGCACTGCTTGCCAGCCGGTTAAGTTTAAGTCATCCGGTATCAGGAAAGAAGCTGGAATATACGTTGCCTTTTCCCGATGAATGGCAGATACAAAATTAGAGATACAATATATAATGCATGAAAAATACGCATAAAAACTGAACATTGCTGAAAATAAAGAACACACTTATAGAGTTGACACAATATTCTGGAGCGGTATATAATGTAAGAACAGGAAACACTCATTTTAAGGGGGAGTAACTCAAAGGAGGCCATTAAATTGAGTATGGATGGTATGCAAAACTGGACAAATTATCTGGAAGTTATGCGAAATCGTCTGTTAATCGTGAACGATGCCGACAGTCTGATTGCGATATTAGCTGATGTAAAAAATATACCAATCGCGTTGTCTACCATAGAAGACGTAACAGACGGAACAGGACTGAATATGTCAATATCCGTAATATGTTCAGAGGTAAAAGTCATTGGCAGAGTCATGTGCCTTGTAAGTGATGATATGTTCACTACAGTACAATTGAATCTGGATACAGTGAAGACTGTGAATTCCAAGATTTCAGTTGACGGCAAAGGCGTTGTCATGAAATTAACTTTAAAAAACGGAGCAGAATTTCTGCTGATGTTCCACACGGATTTGGTGGAGGACGAGGAACCGTTATAAAGTGAAAAGGCATGGAGGCTGTAACGAAGGAGAAAATTTCCGGGTTACAGTCTCTTTTTTTATCAAATTTATGTTTTTTTATCCGGAAAGTTGTATAATGAAAACAGCGATTTTGCGTATTGGTCTGAATAGTTACAATGTATGTCAGGAGAGGGGGCTGGAAGCATGGAATATACCAGACAGAGTGATCTGAAAGTTACATGTATTGCAACTGTGGATGATATGGATTTCTTTGGAATTACAGTGGATGACATTCTGGACAGAACTGAGGCTGGACTTCATTTCCTGAAGAAAGTCAAGGAATTGTGTGGAACGACCCAGAAAGTAACCTGGACGAACATAGCGTACACGTTACAGATTGCCATGCTTCCACACGGAAGTCTGTCACTTGGATTCAGCGAGGAGATTCCTGATTATATTGAGAATCTGAAACATTCCATGATTATGGCAGATGAACAGACAATGGCTCCTTTAAAAGATTTCATTGAGACTTTGGAGAAGTCAGATGAAGATACAGCACGTAAACTGGTGGCGCGTTTTGAGAAGGACGCGCGGAAAGGGTAAGCACAGATGAAGACAAATATTAAGAAGATATATACCTGTTTCCCTGGTGGTAAGCACAAGGTTCTTACCATGAGCTATGACGATGGCAAACATGAGGACAGAAGACTGGTTGCACTTTTTAACCAATATGGGATTAAGGGAACTTTTAATGTAAACAGTGGTCTGGAAGGGGATCCGGTAAGAATCCCACAGGCTGAGTACAGGGAACTGTATAAAGGACATGAGGTTGCCTGCCATACAGTATCACATCCGACAATTGGCAGATGTCCATTGGAACTTGTTGCACAGGAAGTAATTGAAGACAGGAAGAAACTGGAATCTATTATGGGCTATCCGGTTCGCGGACTGGCATATCCTAATGGCTCAGAATCTCCTGAAATCCGCGCCATGCTACCGGCATTAGGGATTCGCTATGGCAGAGTGGTAGGCAATACGGATGGATTTGCCATGCCAGAGGATTTCCTGCAGTGGAAAGCTACCTGTCATCATAATCATAACCTGTTGGAGCTTGGTCAGCAATTCGTAGACCTGCATAAGAAACAGTATCTGTATATGATGTATGTCTGGGGGCACAGCTATGAGTTCACCAATAATAATAACTGGGAAGTTATGGAAGATTTCTGTAAGCTGGTTGGCGGTAAGGATGATATATGGTATGCTACCAATATACAGATTGTAGATTATATGGATGTGGTAAAAGCAGCACAGTATGCGGCAGATGGTTCTTTTGTATACAATCCATGTGCACAGAGCCTGTGGTTATGTGTGGATGATGAGAAGTTCGTAGAAGTAAAGGGTGGACAACAGGTCCAGTTGTAGATGCTATTTTAATGTACTCTCGGAGTCTTCTAAATGAAGCATTCTGAGATAGATTTTCGATATACAATGACATTTTCGCAGTGCGTACATGGTATGTACGACGAGAAAATGGAAGCAGTATATCGGAAATGTAGCCAGAATGCTTTGTTTGAAGAAGATTCCGAGAGTACATTTTTAGTGTAATGGAGGGTACAAAATGCAGAAATTAGTAAGTAGAATGGTTCGGCTATTCATGGTATTTGCAGCAGCGTGCTGCATTATGGCAGGTGCTGGTGGGGCAATGAGTGTAAAGGCAGCACAGACCAGTCAGGTCACAGAAGCACAGGCAGCAGATACGGAAGATACTGCACAGGATGATGGAAGCGGTGTAATGCTTCTGCTGGGCGGTATGCTTATTATAATTCTGGCTGTCGTAATTACTGTTGCAGCAACTGTTGTAGTAGCAGCACCGGCGGCAGCTGATGAAGTGTAGTATGAATGTGAATGCAGTACAGAAAGGGTCTTCTTTGAGGAGACTCTTTTTTTGTGACTGCCAGGATTGCGGAGGATGATAAAAAGGAGTATGCTAATAAAGAATGCGATGGGAGGAATGTTATGGAGAATTTAATATTCAGTTTGAATGCTACAATACCTATCTTCCTGGTAATGGTAGCAGGATATGTATTCAGGCAGATGAAAATTGTAGATGATGGTTTTGTGAAAACACTTAACTCATTTAACTATAAAATTACATTGCCGATCCTATTGATTACAGATATTGCAGAGGCGGATTTCTATGCAGTATGGGATACGACATTTGTGGTTTTCTGTTTTGGAGTGACACTGGTCTGCATATTGTTGATTACTGTGTTTGCAGTGCTCTTTATTAAGAAGAAATCTATTCTGGGTGAATTTATTCAGGCATCCTATAGAGGCAGCGCAGCAGTTCTCGGAGTAGCCTTTATGGTTAATATCTATGGTTCAAGTGCAATTGCACCGCTGATGATTCTGGCGACTGTACCTTTGTATAATGTTGCTGCAGTCATGATACTGTCGTTTACTGCGCCGGGAAGTACAGGGCTGGACAAAGCAGGGTTAAAGAAATCCTTAAAAGGCATTGCGACCAATCCGATTATTCTGGGAATTTTAATTGGTATGATCATATCGGTGGCAAGGATACCGATTCCTTTTATCATTGATAAGACATTACATAATTTCTCAGTTCTGGCAACACCTCTGGCACTGATTGGTCTGGGAGCAGGTTTTGAAGGACGTAAGGCACTTGCAGAGATCAAGCCGACTATTATCAGTTCTTTGATTAAACTGTTTGTGATGCCGGCAATTTTCCTGCCTGCGGCAGCGGCGTTGGGGTTTCGAAATGAGAAAATGGTAGCAATTCTGATTATGCTGGGAGCGCCGACTACAGTAAGCTGCTATATCATGTCCAAGAATATGGGGCATGAGGGCGTATTGTCGTCCAGCTGTGTCGTTTCTACTACCTTTTTGAGTTCAATTTTTATTACATTATGGCTGTTTATTTTAAAGAATTTTAATCTGATTTAACATACAAAACGCCGGATTCCATATCATATGTGAACCCGGCGTTTGTTATATGATAGCATTCTATGCTTTCAGTACTTCATCAATATTGGCAACGATATTTTGCAGATTCTGTGTAATATCAGCATCTATCTGATATTGCAGCAGTTCATTTAAGATGGATCTTGCCTTATCGGGATCATAGGTCTCCAGTGCATCGAATGCTTCGTGGAGCTGTTCTCCCCATTTTTTAAAGGTGATCTGATTGCCCTGTCCATCTGTAGCATGGTCTTTTAGACCAAGAGACTGGATATAATCTGTAAACACATCACAGGCTTCATCCCATTCAAAGGATAGCTTCTCCCAGTTGTTCTGTATGACTTCAAGATTGCCCGCATAGGCTTCTATCTCATGGAAAAAGGCAGTGTCTGTGAGATTACGAAGTCCCAGTGCATTGGATTTAACACGCAGCGCATGAACTTTGGCACCGTATTGCAGCAGGGTATCAGAATCCATTAGAGTGAATAATTCGTCTTCCTTGCGGTGGCTTTCCCCGACAAAGGTCAAAAGGAAATCATTGTATTTATCTACATTGCCATCCATATTCTGTAATGCCGTGTCTACATCAACGCCATTTTTGGCAAGATAGCGCATTTTAATGCGACAGTCTGTAATATATGTATCAGGAAGCTCTTCCAGATGGTCAAGTGTCTGTTTTGCCTGATAAGCCAACATGGATAATTTCTGTTTCTTCATTAATAATTCTGTTCGCTTGGTGATATTCATGAACAGAGGATAGGCGGCACAGTAGATCAGAAGCTGTGGCATCAGATGCACAAGAGCCAGATTCAGGTCTTCAATGCCAAGATATATGGAGACATAGAAAGACAGAATCATTCCTACAAATCCACCCAAGAAAATATGGGAGGTAATGCGTTTGGAATAATACTGGCAGGCGATCAGTGTCGGAAGCAGCCAGATAATAGATGCATAGTGTGACAGTGTGGAAGACAACAAAAAAACAGCTGTCAGGTTACATCCAAGTATCAGTCCGGTCAGCAGATTAATGCCTTTTGAGCCCACAAGAAGAATATCTGACAGATGCATCAGATGATTAACAACGGCAGGCAGAAGTAAGATAAAAATACTGACAGGCGCTATGATCTGAAAAGCCAGCGCCGGGACAGATATGATGTGAAACAGAGTAAATATCCAGGCGATGCCGATGACCATTGCGGTAAAACAGGACCAACGGATTGCGAAAGTATTGGATATCTGTCTGTTCTCAAGAAAAATATGATTGTAATTGTATTGCATAATTACGTATCCCTCCGGTAGAAAATAAACAAAAGTTTCTCCTTCGTGATACTCCCCCTGAAATAAGCGAAAATCCGCTTATGCATTTATAGTATAACATAGAAAAAAAGTGCGGAAAAGTCAAAAGGTGTGTTCTTCTTTTGACTTTTTTCGCACTTTACCATAACTATTTAGATATGTAAATGGGCTTTGAATCTGGATACAAAACGGAATGAGAAATAGACAATGGCAGTGTCAATAGGCAGCATAATTGCATTCTTGATAATTCTGGCAGGCAGAAGAACCATAAAGCCCTTTCCATAAAGCATAGAGATCCACAGAGTATTCAGACCGCAGTTGATTACGAGCTTTACAATGAATTCTGCGACAAGAACCCGCCAGATGCTGATGGGCTTCTTATAAAGAATGGAACCATATATAATGCCGGAGAGCATGGCATCAAAGGTAAAGCCAAAGAAGAATGGACCGGTAGGCTTGATGATGTATTTCAATACGTCCAGCGCTCCACCGAAGATACAGCCGGTAATAGGTCCAAATAGGAATTCTACGATACGGTTTGGCAGACCGGAGAAACCGATCCGGATATAGGGACCGACTTCAATAGATGTGGTATAGCTGAGTACGACTGCCAGTGCAGCCATAAAAGCACAGATAACCATGTTTTTGGTTACTTTCAGTTCCATAATGGAATCTGCATAGAGTTTTCTGATTTTTTGCATAAAAAAACCTCCTGTATGCAGTTGTCCTGTAAACTACATAAGGAAGATAAACGTTCGTCAATCCAGTATGTAGCAGCGGGATGCGAACCTTATACCGCAAGCGAAACCTTTCGGATGCTTTTCGTCCATATGACAACTCCCTGTTCATACGGCACTTAACGCATAATGTTCTACTCTGCAAAATTGTAAGCCACATATGTGGCGCCTATAGTTACCAATAAGGTATTCCCTTATAGTTGCACAGTATACTATCTGTATCTTTCTTTGTAAAGACAAAATATAATAAATATTAATATTTGTATAATAACATGCAAAAAATATACAGACACATTTGAAAATATGGCAAAATCAGCAAAGTGCATCTTGCATACAGGAAATAAATGTGGTAGCATATAGAAAGTATGTTCGATAATGGAGAGAAATTATGTTTGAAAATAATGAATGGAATATGATGTCTGTAATTCTTGCAGATATGGAACAGGATAAATGGATCTGGATCATTGGTATATTGGCTGTGCTGGTACTGGCAGCTGCCGCAGGGGTAGTATTGTGCAGGCGTTTCAGGAAACGTTACGCAGATGATGAGCTGGATGAGATGGAAGGACTTGACTTTGAATATTACTGCGCAGAACTTTTGCGCAACAGAGGATTTATAGAGGTTGAGGTCACAAAGAGCAGTGGAGATTATGGAATTGATATTCTTGCGGAGAAAGAGGGCGTGACCTATGCCATTCAATGTAAGCGGTATAATGGACCTGTAGGAGTAAAGGCTGTTCAGGAAGCGTATGCCGGCAGGGATTTCTATGACCGCATGGTGGGCTGTGTCCTGACGAATCAGTATTTTACCCAGCCCGCAGTAGATGCAGCACAGAAGCTCAAGATATTGCTGTGGGACAGAGATTATCTGGAAGAAATGATAGAGGAAGGATGTTAAGCTATGGATGAAGAAAGCGTATTATTTCAAAAGAGACTGGAAGAGCTTGCCCACAAATCCTATACCAACAGCCAGTATCTGTTTACAGGATTTTTGTCTTTGGCAGAGCAGGATGTTTACCATAGAATAGAGCGGGAATTGTCCTACGTTCCTGTTACCATGTATGGAGGTACGGCAGACTGCGAGCGCATCATGCTCCGTTTCGGAAGTGAAGAGCTGTGTGGATGGGATGAGCCTTTTCCCATTGCCTGCGTAGAGATAGCTCCTTTGCTTGAGAAGTTCGGTGAAGAGCTTTCACATAGGGATTACCTGGGCGCGTTGATGAATCTGGGTATTGAGAGAAGTACACTGGGAGATATCGTTATGATCGGCAAGCATGCCTATCTGTTCTGCACAGATAAGATGGCACCGTACATAATCGAGAATCTGAGCCAGATCAGGCATACACATGTCAAATGCCAGTATGCTGCCCAGATACCGGAGAGTGTCATTACCAAGCTGGAGAGACGAAGCCTTGTAGTCAGTTCAGAGAGAGCAGACGGAATCATAGCCAAGCTCTATAATATGTCGAGAAGCCAGAGTGTAGAGCTGTTCCGGGGCAAGAAGATATTTGTAAACGGCAGACTCAATGAGAACAACAGTGGTACATTGAAAGCAGGAGATAAAATATCCGTGCGTGGATATGGCAAATTTATTTTTCAGGGGATTGCTTATGAGACCAAAAAGGGAAGATACTGTGTTGACGTGGATGTTTATGTATAGAGTCAGGTGTGCATAAAATTGTATATTTCAACATAAATATGGCTGCTTTCGCTCTATCTGGACAGGATATATTGCATTCATAAAATGTTGTTGCTATCATGTAAATACTCAAAATGTGTACAGGAGGATGAGGTTCTATGGAGAAGAAATCTGTATATGGAATGACAGAAGGAAGTCCGGCAAAACTTCTTTTATCTTTTACAATCCCGATGCTGATCGGCAATCTGTTCCAACAGTTTTATAATATGGTCGATTCTATTGTGGTAGGCCGTTTTGTAGGCGCAAATGCACTGGCAGCGGTAGGTGCGACAGGTTCCCTGAATTTCCTGTTTTTCTCCATGAGCTTTGGTGTATCTGCGGGCGTTGGTGTGGTACTGTCACAATATTTCGGAGCAGATAAATCAGATATGGTAGGAAGAAGCTTTGCCAATGGTATGTATCTTCTGACGCTGGTATCTGCCATTATGAGTATCGTGGGAATTGTGTCTGCAAGAGCTGTTCTTATGCTGCTTAATACACCGGAATCCATTCTGGATGATGCGGTGCTGTATATGAGAGTCTCCTGTGCAGGCATTCTTGCCATAGCAGCCTATAATGGAGTGGCTGCGGTATTGAGAGCCTTGGGTGATTCAAGAACACCGCTGTATTTCATGGTGGTGTCCTGTATCATTAATATTGCACTGGATCTGGTATTTGTAATTGTCTGCCAATGGTCTGTATTTGGCGTGGCACTGGCTACAGTCATTGCCCAGCTGGTAGCGGCGATTGGTGCTTTTATCTATGCGTTTTGTAAGATCCCTATTCTGAGGGTAAACAAGGAATGCAGAAGAGTGAAGCCGGATATTATGGAGAAGTGTTTCCGGTTGGGATTTCCTATTGCCCTGCAGAATTCCCTGATTGCCTTTTCCTGTATCTTCCTGCAAAGAGTAGTCAATGGATTTGGAGAAGATGTTGTTGCTGCCAATACGGCACTTAGCCGAATCGAACAGCTGGTCCAGCAGCCATATAACTCTCTTGGAGCAGCACTTACGACTTTTACAGGACAGAATATCGGTGCCGGTAAAGTAGACAGAGTAAAGCAGGGACACCGTGTAGGTGTCATATGCGTCATTGCGTTCAGTATACTTATGCTGATTCCCGGACAGTTCTTTGGCAAACAGATTATGGGAATCTTCGTACAGGATGCAGATGTTATAGCGATAGGGGCAAAAGGATTTGCAATTACAAGCCCATTCTACGCATTTCTGGGAATGATTTATGTATCGAGGGGAATCTTAAATGGTGCGGGTGATGCTGCGTATTCCATGATTAATGGATTTATGGAGATAACCGGCCGGGTAGGCTTTGCCAAGCCGCTTACGATGATACCGGCAATTGGTATGTGGGGCGTGTTCCTTACGACAGGATTGACATGGACACTGGTCAGCCTTGTAAGTATGCATCGGTATGCGAGCGGCAAATGGAGAAATAAAGCGATTATATAAAAAATGTGCACCTGGTAATTAAATCAGGTGCACATTTTTTTAGGTTTAAATTATACTAATTTCTGACCACATTCAATACAGAACTTGCCGCCATTTGTAGGAGTGCCACAGTTAGGGCAGAACTTGGGAACGGTACCTGCCTGAGGCTGACCACCTGCAGGAGCAGCTGTATTGGCATTGGCTGTCTGATTCTGCTGTGCAGCCATATTATTGATCATCTGCTGTCCCATCATCATGCCCATCTGCATGCTTGCCATATTCATGGCTGCATTACCGCCGCTGTTACCCTTGGAAAGGGCATCTGTCATGGCGAACTGCTGGTAACGGTTCATATCACCTACCATAGCCTGGGAGGCTGCCTTTGCCTGCATAGCCTGAACTTCCTGTGGATAAGAGAAATTAGAGCAGTTGAAAGCAGTTACCTTCAGACCAATCTTGGATAATTCTGCATCCAGATCTGTCTGGATACCCTTGCTGATCTCCTGTGAGTTTACTTGCAGATTGAACATATCCTTGCCTTCACGGCTGATCCATTTCATCAGAAGAGGATCCAGGATGGAAATAACATAATCACGGATATCATTAATGGTATAAATCTGCTTAATACCCGCAAGAGAGTCAATTAAGTGCAGATAATCATCTACCTTTACATCAAAGGTACCAAAAGCCCTGATTGGCATTCCGCCGGGAAGTCCCGGTGCAGGAAGGCTGATTGCATTTTTTGTGCCCCATTTGATATTAAAGATTTTGGTATTTACGAAGAGTACTTCTGCACGAAGTCCACTGTTGAAGCCAAATTTGAAGCCTTTTAAAGTAGACAGGAAAGGGATGATCTGGGACTCAATCTCATAACTTCCCTCATCCTTGAAGATTCCTTCCAGCCTGCCATTATATAAGAAGATAGCATCTTGTCCCTGATGGACAATAAGACGGCTGTCTTTCTTGATTTCTCTGTTTGCCCATTTCCAGAAGATCACATCATCGCGATATTCTGTCCATTCAATTACATTTGCAAATTGGTTTCCAAATAATCCCATAAATTAACATTCCTTTCTGATAAATAATATGTAGATTCGAATTCCGGTGTAGTCTGTTCATATTCTGTAGTACGTCCATAGCTGCTGTCATCACTGCCGCCTCCAAGGAATATGGCAGCAAGTACAAGAAGTATGGCTATTATGATAGCTGCGATCTTAACAGGACTCTTAGGATATGCGCCGTGGATATTACCGGTCTGTCCATTGATAGCGACCTGATACAGCTTTCCTTCATAATAATAGGAGGTTGAGTATACAGGAACCAGTATATGCTTATAAGATTCATTACGATAACGTGAATGAAGCCGGACATCCTTAACACTGTCGTATCGGGAAAGGACATCATCACTTGCCAGGCTGCGAAGACGCTGTTCCATATCGTCTCTGGCTGAATTGCTGGCTTTTTCAAGGTCTACATTATAACATTGTGACATGCAGCCTGATAAATATTCAGGAGCATAGGAGACCAGCCTGCCCATATCATATGGTTCAATCTGACTCAGGAAAGCGGCATTTTCAGTGTTTACTGCTTTTTCCAGAATATCATCAAAATGTTCCTGCACATGTCCATGTGTGTGATACCAGTCGGTATGGGTCCTGGTCTGTACGTTGCCTTCTTTATCCTTATACTGCTCTGTCCTGGTTCTTCCCCCCATTGCTGTATAATCTGCATCTGCATCTGCATCAAAGGTCCAGTAAGGAAGATAGAGGCTCTGGAAAGGATTGCCCTGATACAGGGTCTTTAATTTGCCGGGAGCCAGCCATCTGCGTTTCACCCATTTATGAAAGGTTTCCTTTGCAGCGTTCATGTCCAGATTAAAAGGAATGATGCCATCGGGTATGATAGCATCCAGCTGCTTCTGTGCCAGTACATAGGAGGAACCACAGTAAGGACATACGGAAGTCGTATCATCCTTGCCAATCTCTAAAGTAGCGCCACAGCCGGTACATTCCATCGTAGTGGAGGTCTTCTCGGAAGGACGCAGGATCCGTTTGGCATCTATCGTCAATTTGTGTTCTATGATCTTACTTGTATCATTGAGAATAGGAACACAATTGCCGCAGTTGGGACATTTCATCTGTTTGGTTTCTACATCATATTCCATAATACCGTTACAGGATTCGCAGCGGTATACGGAAGATTCTTTATTATCCATAGTTTCCCCTTTCTGTGTATTTATCATATACTCTCTCGTAGATAATAACATTATATTCTTTTACGTTTTTTTTGTCTATAAAATATGGATTCTGTTTCCACAGAATCTGAAGAAATGTTACTGTTCACTCGTACCTCGTTCCAGCAACAATTTATGCACACAAAATCAAT